>JACLAD010009458.1_pt1 | contig 12582 bp, 13 predicted proteins | sample 8027901 | NCBI WGS metagenome assembly JACLAD01 (sample SAMN15725071, study PRJNA655200) | protist metagenome | isolation source: fluorescence activated cell sorting (FACS) single amplified genomes of... | place: Spain: Blaines Bay Microbial Observatory, Mediterranean Sea | collected 2016-07-05
CATGCAGATCCTCTTTTTCGAGAGACTCAGGAAGTTTATGGAATCGGGGGCAATACCAAAGCCTACAGCCTTTACGATTCAACGGTGGGGATGGTGGGTTACGGTAATCTAGGCAAGTCTCTGGTGCCGCTATTGAGACCGTTCCAACCTGAAATTCTTGTGCATGACCCGTGGCTTTCTAAGGGATATCTCAACAAAGAAGGGCTAATCCCTGCTTCATTGGAAGAGATCCTGGCGAAATCAAAGTTTCTCTTTTTGCTGGCTGGGGTCACTACAGAGAATGAAGGTTTTCTGGGGAGAACACTGCTGGAATCCATTCCGGCAGACGCGACAGTAGTCTTGGCTAGTCGTGCAGAGATTGTGGATTTTGAAGCATTTGTTGAGTTAGCGGGTCAGGGACGATTCCGGGCAGCGATTGATGTATTCCCAGAAGAGCCAGTCTCCAAGGATGATCCTGTTCGAAAAACACCTCACATTTTGTTTTCCTCGCACTTAGCTGGAGGTATACGAGCTTCCTACGCTCGGATTCAAGAGATGATGCTGGATGACATTGGACAGATCCTCAAAGGGTTACCACCTTTGCGAATGCAGCGTGCAGAACCAACCCTGGCTGCGAAAATGCGTAGTCGATGAACCTAAGAGAGTGAAATGACAGAAATTGCGCTGAAAAACGTCTACAAAGCCTTTGACTCTGTGGAAGTGTTGCATGGTATTGATCTTCAAGTGCAAAGCGGTCAGTTTGTCGTTTTTGTTGGTCCTTCGGGTTGTGGAAAAAGCACACTGCTGCGAATTGTCGCTGGATTGGAGGATGTCACATCTGGTGCCGTGGAAATCGATGGCGAGGTTGTCAACAACGTTGCTGCATCAGAGCGCGGATTGGCCATGGTTTTTCAGTCCTACGCTCTGTACCCACACATGACGGTTTATCAAAATATGGCCTTTGGCTTAGAGAACTCTCGGATGCCCAGAAATGAGATCAACCAACGGGTTTCCAAGGCCGCAGAGATGCTCCAAATCACAGATTATTTGAAGCGTCGCCCCAAGGCACTATCGGGTGGTCAGCGGCAGCGAGTCGCGATCGGTCGTGCTATTGTTCGGGAACCGAAAGCTTTTCTTTTTGACGAACCTCTCTCCAATTTGGATGCCGAGTTACGTGTAACCATGCGCAAGGAACTTGCTGCGCTTCATGCCAATATTGGCGGAACTATGATCTATGTGACACATGATCAAACCGAGGCAATGACGCTTGCTGATCAAATCGTGGTCCTGAATCAAGGGCGAGTAGAACAAGCTGGCCCCCCGCTGGAACTTTATAACACTCCACAAAATCTATTTGTTGCTGGATTTATTGGTTCCCCAAGAATGAATATTGTTCAGGCCCAGCTTGCACGCAAAGGAGAGCAGTGGATTTTGAAATCTGGGCAAACCGAAATCCGGATCAAGTCCCTACCAAACTTGGTTGAGGGAGAAAGCTGTTCTTTTGGAATTCGACCAGAGCACATCAAATTGGCGAATGCAGAGGAAGCAGATGCTTCGGTTGTTGTGGAATTGACCGAGCAACTCGGTGGCGAGACCTATATCTATTGTCGTTCTGAGGATCTTGGTGCATTCAATGTCCACCAACCTGGACAGATCCCTGTCAAACGGGGAGAACCCTTGCATCTGAACCTCGAGCGCTCGAGTCTTCACCTGTTCGATAAGGACGGGAAGGTATTGGCGAATGGATTGAGTTGACTGGATTGACGTTCTGGCACACTTAGACATTCGATGGTTCGCTGAGATGTTGCAAGAAGTCTGTCAAACCAGAAAATAATTGATTGTGAAAAGGGTCAATTTCCCACAGTCAGCATGCATGTTTATCTTAAGAAAGGCTGGGGGCATCGCCCTGCTAATGATCCAAACCCCCGAGTACCCATGATGCCTAATTAGAAATATCGCTTGATCTCGCTGTAGTCGCCATCTAAACGCAAAACAACTTCTACTGACACCTCATTGCGATTTCTCCAAAACCACCCATGCTTTCCCTTGAAAGCAGCTTTCAGTTCACCTTCCTGGCTTGGCACAAAGAATCCTTTCTCATAGCTGATGGATTCCTTGCCGTCTCCATCTCCGTGCATATCAAAATTGATACTGCCCGGTTGAGCGTTCCATAGAAAGCGAACCACTGCATTTCTCTCCATAACCAATTTTAGTTCTTTCCCTTCTCCTGGTTCCAAGGAAATTCTAATTTCTTCTCGCCAGGATTTGACATCTGGAGGAGTCTCTTCATTCTGGGCGGCTAGCTGGCCTGAACCTTTGCCAGTTGCTGAAAGCTGAGTGACTGGAGTGTCCGCTGGAAGCATTTCAAAACCTCCGTGATCACTAACCTCACGTGCTAGTTCTTGCTTAATCTCCCCCATCTGAGTGAGGCCAAGCAGACGTCCAATGCCTGTTGGATCGATAGCATACTCTGCAGGTAAGATGACGCTGACCAATAACACCATAGCAGTGAGAAGAGCCAAGATTGTTGAGCGCACCAATTGCTTCGAAGAGGGTAGTTCTATTGGGGATGAATTCTCAGAGTTGTACATCTGTTTCTCCAACATAGTTTAAGCAACGAAATATCCAGTGAGTTGATAGCCAATCAATACGAAACCAACACAGATCATCAGAACGTTCACGTTGTAGGCGTGTAGTTTGAAACTCGCACTGCGTCGCCAATAACCCATGACAATGAGAATAGCTCCCAAAGCGAGCAACTGCCCAATTTCGACGCCGACATTGAACGCTAGCAGATTTGCCAATAGGCCATCTGGTGAAATCTGGTACTCAAGGATTTTGGTAGAGAGGCCAAAGCCGTGGAACAAACCGAAAACCAGTGTCGCTATTTTGGTGTCCGGCTGCACTCCTAACCAACGTTGAAAAGCTCCGAGATTGTCGAGTGCCTTATAGACCACAGAGAGCCCGATCACGGCATCAATTAGATAACTATTAATGCCTATCTTGAAATAGACTCCCAAGAGCATAGTACTGGAGTGACCAATCGCAAAAAGACTGACGTATAGTGCGATTTCCTTCATGCGATACAGGAAAAAGATCACACCTAGCAGAAAGAGGATGTGGTCATATCCCGTCACCATATGTTTTGCCCCAAGATAAACGAAAGGGCTCAGTTGAATGCCGGTGATGGCTTGAATATATCCTTTGTCACCTTGTGCAACAGCGTGGGCCCAAAGGAGAGAAGGACTGAGGAGAGATAATACAAAAGCTGTCCAACCAAATAAGAAAAGGTTTAGACAAATAAAAATAGATTTATGTTTTTGGCGCAATTGACCAAACATCTGGGTCTCCATTTTCGATTGGGTAAGACACAATCCTGACAACTCATGATCAGTACTGGAAGTCTACCAAGGGCAGATACAGGCTTATTTTTGTCGGATTGCCAAAGAATCGATTCAGAATACCTGGATTTCGGGCAGATTAGGCCTTGGGAGGTCGGTCAAGACGATGTGGAGGTGGATAGAGGAGATGACTTTTCAAAGCTCGAAATGGAATTGCAGTAATAAGCAAGGGGACTGTTGTGAAGGCTTGATGATGTAGATCAGGAATTTCATGAAAATGATCACTGGCATCATGATGAGGATGATTTAATTCAGAACTCAGTGAACCTTCATTTAAAGCTGCATTCTCATTGTCCTCCTGGCCATGATCCAGGTCGAAAAGATGTGCTCCAATGCAATGAGATTTCGCTGCCCCGACAGTTGAGTGAATTAACGCTGGAGTAACTAACACCAGAAGTACCAAGCAGATAAGGCGAGTGATGTGATTTGGAGACATCAAACTTCTGAGTAGAAATTGGGTATGTAAAGATTTTTTATGAAAGCTTAATTTCTATCATTGAACTCGTAAATTCCCAGTCATTTCTTAGGGCTTCAAACAACACACGAAATTATTGGTCTTTAACCATCCAAGACAACCAGCCCGTTCAGCTGCACGTTATCTGGAAGTTGGAGTCAATTGGAGAGTAAGCCGGTAGCGAGAGTGCTACGCTGGTTGCTGAAATTAATGGCTCATCTGTTCGCCAGTATTCCCTTTCTGATTTTTAAACTGCCGATCCACTGAATTCTGAAGAGAAAGAGAAGAATGGTGCTGCTTGAGATGCATCACTTGACTACCAGATGCTGGAGGTCCACTCTGATGGAAGAGTCCCAAGCGAAACGCACTCATACAGCTAAGCTGCTTGCAGCAATGGAGACGCTCCCCTGCAGTTCTCTAACGACTGGTTCTTGCGTACACAGAACCAGTAATTCGCGCTAGTTTGCTCCTTTTCGTTTGCTAGTGCGATGGTTGTTTCAAGGGAAGTCCCCAACCTCAGTTCAGAGGGGCTTCCCTATCCTTTCCCAGCGCCTGTTACTACCAATTCCAGCACTCCAAAAAAATCTAACCATCACTTGACTACTCAGCGCCAGAGGTCCACTGTCATGTTTGGGAGCCCCAAGTGATAGTCTGATTCCATTCGACACGCTGTAATCAGCCAAGCTGGAAAGGTCTGCCATTCACCGATAACGTCAAATCAGATCGGTGAGTTCAACATTGGTGTGGAGACTTGCATGCGTATACTCTCCTCTACATCACTCCACTGATTCTCTCAAGGGCAGTCCCTCCCCTCAGTGGGGCTTCCCTTTCAGCGTAATTTCATCTGTTCCAGCATTTCTTAGCCAGTTTGATGTAGTATTACGAAGAGCAGATGTCTGAAGGTTTGCTTATAACAAATTTTCAAAAGGACGTGTGATCAATTCTTTTATTCAGAAGGAGATGAACTCCGCTAGCAAATGGTAAAGCAGGTAGAATTAAATATTTATGTTAAATGGAATAACTTATCATATGATTACATAAGTGAAAAAAATTATGGATTACCTGAAAATACGAATGTATTAAATTTTTTGGGAATTAATGATTTATTTCTTCTTTCTTACAGATCTTCGAAGATGCTTCTATAAGGGTACCAATGAAGTCCTCTTTTAGAAATTCATTCTTCTCAAAAAACCTTATATAAATAAGATCAATATTTTTATTTGCTAAGCAACGTATACTTTAAGAAAAAAGCGTGATAGGAATGTAGAACACTATACAATATCGTATATGTGTTTTTCTGATATACAATATCGTATATGTGTCTTTAAATTAAGAACTGTCTATGAAATTTCCAGAATGGACGGGAAAAGCGATTTGGGGTGCTATAGTAGGTGCCGTTGGCTTTTCTCTCATAGGTTTTAATTATATGGGCTGGGTACTTGGTAGTACTGCAATGAAAATGTCCGAAGAAGCCTCCAAAACCGCGGTTGTGGAAGCTTTGACACCATACTGTGTTTCGGCCTCAGAAACTGATCCCCTATCGGTAGAAAAGCTAGATCAAATAGAAAAGGCCACTGATTGGAAAAAACGTAGCCTTGTTGAGGAATCTGGCTGGGCCACTCCTTTAGATGCGGATAGACCAAATAGAGCGTTGGCAGACGCTTGTCTGACGGCTCTGGAGAGTAAAACTTAAAAGACTGCTCGAATGCTGGACCTCGAAGGCCGTGTCAAATACTTAGAGGTCCATTTATTCAGGACATAGTTATCAAGTCTTTGGTTTGAGAGTTGAATCCATAACAATGCATAATCTGAAATGTGCGCTGAGAAGCCTAGCTGCTATAGCGTTGAACCCTGAGATAGAGACAGGATAGGAGGGGCAATCACAGATATAAATAAACGTGATATAAACACGTATGGATTACGCCACTAGACGCATGCAATGCGGAATATGTATGGGTTGGACTTTTGCTAAATTGTCGAAATGGGCGGCAATAGCATCACGTGAGTTGAGTATGCCTACTATCATCACAGTGACACGATATGCTTCAATATGGTGGCGACTGACCGAGGCTTGGACAAGAGCGAGCCAATTCAGCTAGTTTAGGAAAAATGAGGAAGGATGTCGATGCTGCTAAGTTTATACTACTTTGGCAGCATCTTTTCGAATCAACAGAATAGAATATTCTGTTTTACGTCGTTACTTTTTTACCAACGTGATTTCTCGCGGGGTTTAGCTTCATTCACTTTCCAAGCTCGACCATCGATTTCATTTCCATTCAGTGCATCAATAGCTGATTTTCCTTCCGTCGAATCATCCATTTCTACAAAAGCAAAGCCTTTGGATCGATTATTTACTCGATCCATGATTACCGAGGCTTTGCTCACTTTTCCAAACTGGCTGAATGCTGATCGCAACTGCTCATCAGTTACGCTGTAAGCTAGATTTCCTACATAAATATTCACAAAAATTCTCACGATCTGGCTTGGGACCTTAAAAGTTGTTGAGTGATTCCAAGCCTTAGCTCACTCAACGTCTCCAATACTATTAATTAGATTGGCAACAATCAGTATACTGATAAACAAAAATTAAAACACCTTATTTTCAAATTATATTACCGAACACAAAAAAACTTCAGCTTATGTATAAGTTCTTTCATCATGGATAAGCAACTGCTCATGAATTGCCGTTGCTATTGATGTATCTAAAACAAGTCCTGCTGAATACTAAAGAAATGCTAGACAACATCATCATTAGCTCCTGCCATGATTAATTTGCCCTCTTCTTCAAGCTTCTTGACTACCTTGATAATCTTTTGCTGAGCACCTTCCACATCAGCGACTTTTACAGGGCCCATATTTTCCAGATCATCATTGAGCATCTCAGCTGCACGAGTTGACATGGAACTCAAAATCAACTCTTTCACTGCGTCACTTGCTGTCTTGAGTGCCATTGCCAGATCAGCCTTATCAACATCCTTCAAGACCGTCTGCATTTGCTTACTATCGATCAACGTCAGGTCTTCAAAGGTAAACATCAACTCGCGAATTTGTTCTGCCAAATCTGGATTAGACTCTTCAATCGTAGAAAGAATCCGCGTTTCAGATGCTTTGTCCATTGCGTTTAGGATTTCAGCGACCGGTTCGACTCCACCAACTTTGGTCACCATACTACCTGCTTGCTTCATTTCATCCGTCAAAACCTCATTGAGTTCATTGACTACGCCAGGAGGAATGCTATCCAAAGAGGCAATACGATAGACCACATCAGCCTGTAAGTTTTCTGGAAGATTTCTGAGGGTAGTGGCTGCCTGGTCTATGTCTGTTAGGTAAGAGATGATCAAGGCTATCGTTTGGGGGTGCTCAGTGCGGATATAATTAGAAATCATGATTGGATCTATGTACCTCAGTGCGTCCAGCCCCATGTCTTCGTTCTGGGAACTCATCGCAGCACCCAGCTCCTTGGCCTTGTCTGGTCCCAATGCTTTGCTGAGGGCATTTTTGATGAAGTCGGGCGAGGACATGAGATCGCCTCCTCCGTCACTCATTACCGATTGACGGTAGAATTCTTCCAGTACTTGATCGAGTTCTTCTGAGGAGATGTCATTGAAACGGGTCATGAAGTAGCCGACCTGCTGGATTTCAGCTTCTTCTAAATTCTGCATCACTGCTGCAGCGCCTTCTTCGCCCAAAGCAAGCAATAAAATTGCTGCCTTTTTAGGGCCCGTCAGTTTGCCAACTGCCATTCGTTCGTCTCCGATAAGAGATAAAATTCCTACTGATTCAGCAAGAAGTAAAGGGACGCGACTGAAAAAGCTTGGCAAAACCAATATTAAGTCTTCTCTCTGTTACGAAAGAGTAAACCTACTGCTGAGCAACAAATTTTAATGTATCCCAGCGTTAAGACATGCTTCTCACCTATATTGTGCTAGCAAAATATTTTGTTCTTGATTTCCCCTCTGCAAAAATAATTAAAAATACTTAGCAACTGAAGCTCGGTTAGATTAGAAGATTGGAGAGAAAAATTAGAATCTATTGGAGAAGATACAAACCTTCATAATTAGTAACCACATCGGGCTCTCAGATCTGTAACTTCCATAATGCAATTGTGCCACCGCTAATTTTTTGACACTCTAGTCCAAACCAATCAAATATTTTTTACAAGAATTTGGTTTGCACAAAGACTTTCTCCAAAGTTATTTTTCTTCAGTAGTAATTACCCGCTTCAATAGCAAGATGCTAGGGGCAAACCTGAAGAGGTTTGTGAGCATTATATCTTCTAGGTTTACAAGCCACTGCTTCTGTCATATTACTCTTGAGATTAGCGCCATCTAACATGGTTTTTCTCATTGAGTTGTAAGTTCGGGTGATGCCTATCGGGTGCGCTCCATCCAGCATGCTCTTTCTCATCGAATTGTAATTCCTACTTATTCCTTTTGAATTAGTAATGGTCTTGCAGCCCAGACAGCTTTTTCTCTCAAGCGGTTGAGTCATCTCCAGTTGTTTGGACCCAAAGGATGATGCAGCGATCGTCAATGCAACCAATGTGAGTAGGACCATTTTTGTCAAGGCTATTGGTTTCAAATGATTTCCGTAATGACATATATATAAGAATGAGTGAAAAAGTAGAGATTTGATCGCAGGCTACCAAGAGTAGTTTCTAAATCATCTAAAAAATATTTTTCTGAATAGCGGACAGGCCTCCCTTGCACTGTTTTTTCTGTATCTCGTAAGAAACAGCAACCTGATCAATAACTATTTGTTTTTGGACTCAGTTGCATCTTAGAAAGTTCGATTAGAATTCCAATAATTTCATTCTCTAATAGCTGAGCAGTATCTAAGGAATTACCAGATTTTTCTATCTCCGGATTTAATTTTGATGGTAGTGCTATCAATCGATTTTTGATTTCACGTACACTTTGCTGGATAGCGTCAATTACTTTTATCTCCTCACATATTTTCTCTTTAGGCGATTCTTGGGGTGTTTTCCTGAAAGTCATATGAGCTTCTCCACTGGATTCATTCGTGACTGGCGCAACTGCTTGGCAAGATCCTGCGTTGCTTCATACCAATATTTTAGATAAGCCAACCCCAATTCCTGCTTTTTTGGAAAATGGTGGTGGATGCTAGCTTTGCGGATCCCCAACCGCAAAGATAGGTCGTTGTAGCTGAAGCTGTCATAGCCTTTTGTTTGAATCATTTCCCCAGCTAACATGAGAATTTCTGACTGCCTCTCTCTCATACTTCCCCGTTTACGTCCAATGTGTGTTAAATAATGTTGGTTAGTTAGAAATTAATCATTCAAACTACCAAATGGTCAGCCTAACTTTATGCTAACAGAAAAATTTTGGCATTTATATATTTATTTTTTTTAACTTATTTATTTAAAAGACTTTGATTTTCTTTCTTAGTCACCAAAAGATTTTGAGTTGTCGGCCTGAACTAGCTCACCGAGAAGACTCCTCCCATTCCTGAGACATGGTGCTCCAACGTATGACAGTGAAAGAGCCAAAGCCCAGGATTGTCAGCCACGAAAAAGAGGCGGGCTTGCTCGCCCGGGTCCATCAAATAGGTGTCTCTTTTTTGTGACAAAATAGTTCCTTTTCGCTCAATCCAAAAGTGATGTCCATGCAGGTGCATTGCATGGGGCCAGGCTGTATCATTCCAAAGTTCCAAAGCCACCCACTCTCCCAGATTTATGTCTGCAATGCGGGTAGTTGACTGCATCACTTGACCGTTGAAAGCCCAAACTTTCTGATGTTGTTGAGCGGCTTCCCGGAGGGAAATGTTTTCTCCCTGGTATGTTACCTCACGTAAATTGCCCATCGCTCCCCCCTGCATATGAATGGGAATTCGCCGAGCCTGCTGCAGATCCAGGCTTGGTAGCGACACCTTAGGCAAGCGCAAGGCTGGTCTTGGGAAGGAAAATCGTGTGGTAGCATCAGGAACAAAGAAGGCAGCGGTCAGAGTTTGATTCGTGCTGACCTCCTGTAACTTGAAAGTATCGGGTCCGGCATCCACCAGCACATCCATCCGTTGGGCAGTAGCCAGCTCTAATCCATGCTCCTCAAGTGGAAAGGGCTCACAGGGATAGCCGTCCAAGGCAATCACGGTTCCCTGAGCGCCCTCAAGCTTCAGCCGAAGAACGCGAGCATTGGCTGCGTTGATCAGGCGTAAGCGTAAGCGGCTCCCACCAGAAACAGGAAATTGAGGTTGTAGCCGCCCGTTGACCGTAAACCAACTTCCCAATCTACCGTTGTGAGACCAGTCGTGCATATTGCGGAAGGAGGCTTCATCAATTTGTGCTTTCTCATCTAGCCGCCAATCATCCAGGATCAACACCAACTCCTGGTCAACTTCGATATCATCGCTACCCTGGACAATCAACGGACCATACAATCCACGGGCCACCTGCTCCCAGGCCATCGTATGGGCATGGTACCAGTAGGTCCCGGCATCTTCTAACGGCACGGTGTAGGTGAATTCACCGCCAGGTGGAACCGGATCCTGCGTTAAACCTGCGACGCCATCCATCGCGTTGACGTTCCGGATTCCATGCCAGTGAATGGTGCTGGGCACCGGCAGTTGATTCCGAAACCGCACTTGCAACAGATCACCCTGCCGGGCTTTTATGAACGGCCCCCCAAGTCGATCATTGTAAAGCCAGAGACGAGTGTCCGGATACTCAGGTCCAGCCAAATTCTGAACACTCTCCTTGGCGGTCAGCTCAAATTCCACGATGTGTTGTGATTCCTCAGCTCGGACCGAAGTGTATTTTAGGAAGGGAGTTGTGGCGAGTAGGCCAGACCATTTCAAAACTTCTCTGCGTTTCAAGGGATTTCTCAACTTGGCAATTAGTGATTCAGTGAATGATGTGATGCAAGATCAAGATAACAGTTCTCTGCTTGAAGACAAAACAAAATACCCCATACCCCTATGGGGTTGTCATCGTGGTTCAAAAGATTTATGATGAAATTGGATGTTTTAATCGTTAAATTTCAACCTCATTTTGAAATGGCTCATGTCCAATATCACAAAGAAGTGGCTTAGTTTTCAGCTACTGATAGCGATTTTAATTTTATTTTTCGGGGCTGGACTAGGCTGGGCCCATTCCAAACAGGAAACAACCGTTCCAGCGAACAATGCGGTCCTCACAGAAGCCCCGGCAGAGTTGGTACTGAAATTCGACAAACCCATGCGAATCACCAAGCTAGCGTTGACTGATCAAGCTGGTACTGACTACGAAGTTCAGCGTACAGATCAGATGAAGCATGTGCTGAAGCTGGTTGCTCAATTAGACACTGTTCCCAATGGGGAATACCAAGTAGATTGGCGAGGTCTTTCAGAAGATGGACATCCGATGAAGGGAACCTTCTCTTTTACGGTGAAATGATTCTGCAAGAGATCTGGTTGGCCTATGAGGCGCTGGATGAATTTTCTATCAGTACTATCGCTGCTAAGACGCTGGCATACTGGACTACTCTACTGGCCGCTGGTTCAGCGCTGAATTTGATCTGGCTTCGTGAAACGGCCCCCCAAACGATATCGCTCCTCCGTTGGTTTGGTCCAACCTGCGCTGTCTTTGCAATTCTCCTCAACTTCTCACAAATCCCCCTGCAAGCCAGTTACTTGATGGGAGAATGGTCGGCCATTCAGGACCCGATGATGCTTCAGGTTGCCTGGGAGAGCCCACTGGGTGACAGCCTCTTGCTGCGGGGTTTCGGTCTCCTGCTGATTCTTGCCGCCATTCGTCCAAAAAAGCTGAGTCTTAGCATCTCAACTCTCGGATGCGTTCTGGTAGCTCTCTCCTTCGCCTTTCAGGGTCACACTCTCTCTGAACCACGTTGGTTACTAGTGGCACTGATTACTTTGCATCTGCTTGGGTTGATTTTCTGGATTGGAGGGTTCACTCCCCTAGCCTGGTTGGCAAAACGGCAAGATAATTCAACGGGATTAGCAGCCCGTCAATTTGGAAAGATCTCCATTTGGAATGTGCCCTTGCTGGCGATTGTGGGAGTTTTTCTTCTCCTGTTGCTTAGCGAGGGTGATTGGGAAATAATCTGGACCGCCTATGGGCAACTCTTTGCCCTAAAGTTTTTAGGATTCATGGGCCTGCTTGGGCTGGCTGCAATGAATAAGCTCTTCTTGACACCTGCCTTACTGCGGTCAGAAGAAAGGGCATTCGTTTTAATCAGGCTTTCTCTTGTTTTAGAAATGACTGTTGTAGCCGTCATTCTTTTGTTAACCGCCTCCTTCACAACTGTGGGACTGGAATAAGAAATTTTGTCATATAATCCACAATTTATTTCCTTGATGTAAAAAAATTTTCGGCAGGTCAATGTTTTCAGGAAATGATGTTCAATCTGTAAAAATGTCATAAATAAATCATATCTTGTTTCCCGACTCAGCGTACCGACTGCAAAAACCCCATTTCAATTCTTGAATTATAAGGAAAGAGTATGGTGAGGATCTACTCAACAGCTCAAGGGTGGCATTAAGCATGCTCGATAAAGATCGGTCTTTTTTCAGAGCTGAAAGGAGTAGTGAAATCAAACGAAAGGTTGCTGTCACCATGATCGACGAGTTTATATTTTACCTTGCCCACAAGAAGCGAAAAAATTTAGATAAAAAATGACAACTCCACGCTTGCTAAACTTTAGGATGACGCCTCTGATCAAGGATGCGAACAAAACCTTGCACAATTCAGATTCAATTTAAAGTTGACAACACGCTGAATTTTGTGCTTCTATC
>JACLAD010007073.1_pt1 | contig 12577 bp, 8 predicted proteins | sample 8027901 | NCBI WGS metagenome assembly JACLAD01 (sample SAMN15725071, study PRJNA655200) | protist metagenome | isolation source: fluorescence activated cell sorting (FACS) single amplified genomes of... | place: Spain: Blaines Bay Microbial Observatory, Mediterranean Sea | collected 2016-07-05
GGAGCCTACATTATGTTGTTTTTATTGGGTCTCCCTCCGGATTCCCGTTGTAAATTTTTTAATCCCGACCCGCCTGTAAAAAAAAAAATCTTCTTCAATTCGACGACGGCGCGAGAGATTTATTCACTAGCGATCGCCTTGCGATTGGCAAAATGAGCAATACTCTTAAATTGGTTTCCTTTCTCAAAAAGGGTTCTCGTATTCCCCTTGCTGGTGCCCTGGTGAATGAAGGTGTAATCAATATTGGTGATGAGTTGATGCGCAAGAAGCTGGTGATGACGGACTTGATCAAACACAAGAATTCTAGCGACTTTATGAATAGTATCAAGAATCGAATTGCGAATTCTAGCTATAATACTTCTTGCGTCGTGCCTATGGATCAATTGCGTATTATGCCACCTGTCATACCTTCTCGCAATGTGATCTGTGTAGGCAAAAACTACAAAGACCACGTAGCGGAGGTGAATAAGGCACATGCCGCTAAAAATACAGGCGACAGTGTAAAGAAAGATGCCAATTATGTTGATGAAAATACGGGACCCAAGTATCCTGTCTATTTCACCAAAGCACCTGAATGTATTGTTGGTGATGGCGATTACATTGAAAGTCACCATAAGGTAACCAAATGGCTGGATTATGAAGTGGAGTTGGCTGTTATCATTGGCAAGAAAGGCCGTGATATTGCCAAGGAGAATGTAGAGGATCATATCTTTGGATATAGCATTGGCAATGATATCACAGCTAGAGAAGTGCAGAAGCGCCATTTACAATGGTTCAAGGGCAAGTCTTTGGACAGGTCTTGTCCTCTTGGTCCATTCATCGTTCCTTCCATGGACTTGTCACTAGCGAAGGCTTCCAATCTCGATTTGACATGTCATGTGAACAACGAGTTGAGACAATCCAGTAATACCAGCCAATTGATATTCGATATACCCACCTTGATAAGTAGTCTCAGTCAGGGATTCACTCTACAAGAAGGGGATGTCATTCTCACGGGAACACCGGATGGGGTAGGATTCGCCATGAATCCGCCACAGGTATTGAAGAAGGGAGATGTCGTTGAGTGTACGATTCAAGAGTTGGGTACATTGACCAACCATGTTAAACGATAGAAAGAGAAAGAATGGATGAGAAGAGTGTATAAAGCATAATGTGTGTCAAGAACGTAATGTAAGATATTGTTGTAAGAGACCCTATGGTGGAACAAATAAAAATAGAAGGAAGTGACAATATCGGGTGGGATCTCATTTGTTTTACGAGATTCGAGGGAGGTCCGCCATCAACCACAGCATAGTAAGGTTTGCGTCAGCAGACAACAGGGATATTTTCTATCTTCTGTGGTACTCGACTAGTCATTTGAAAGAAGATCCAGCGCAGTTTCCTATTAATTTATAATATCAGACATGACGCTTGATCTGGAACTCTACAAGACTATGGCGTACGATTTTGGCCTCCTGATGATTCAATTCTTGCACGATGTTCTTGCGGTGACCCCTGTTAAGATGTATAGACTGGACTTCAACTATCTCTATACTCATCCCGTGTTGGTGGTCCTTTCATTGAAGGTTTATGTGACTCTCTTGGTGGTACTACTCAGCAGCTACTACACACCTTCTTTCCGATTGAAAGACAAACACGTTTTGATCACTGGAGGCAGTAGTGGTATCGGATTGTCGACTGCATTAGCTTATGCCAAGCAAGGTGCTAAGATCACCCTAGTGGCTCGCAACTTGTCGAAACTGCAAGCAGCGAAAGCAACGATTGACGAGGCATGCAAGACACCTGACAGTAAATGGGGCGACGACCCTATTGTGCATATAATCAGTTGTGACACTTCATCTTCTCAAGCAGCAGTGGATTCTGCATTAGATTCGACCAAGAATCCCTTTGGAGACGTGGATGTGTTGATCAATTGTGCAGGTACGTCTGTAGCAGGAGAATTTGATACTACCTCAACTACAGAATTCACTAAAATGTTCAATACCAATGTGATGGGCAGCGTATATCCCACACATTCTTTGATCAAGAGTATGAAGAAGAAGAGAAGAGGACGTATCATCTTTGTAGCGTCTCAAGTAGCACAAGTAGCTATTCATGGATACACAGCTTATGCTGCCTCTAAATGGGCTCTGCGAGGATTGGCGGAAGCATTGCAGATGGAAGTCAAACCGTATGGAATTTTGATTAGTGTCGTCTATCCTCCTGATACCAATACACCTGGGTATGAACTGGAAATGAGTACCAAACCTGCTTTGACAAAAAAACTAAGCGAGAGTGGGGATGTATTCAATAGTGATGACGTAGCCGCTGACATTTTGAAATATTCCGGTCAGGGATATTATGGTATTAGTACTGGTTTCGATGGATGGCTATTGAAACAATTACACCCTGGATTCTCTCCTTTGAACAACCAATGGGAGTTCTATCAGGGAATGGTCTTCAGTGGATTAGCAAGATTCATCAGTTTGTTCTATATATTGGCATGGGATCGGGAGTGTGCCATTACGGCAGCTTATGAGGCTGGACAGAAGAAGGTAGAGACAGAGCAGAAGAGTGAAGATAAGAAAAAGCAGTAATCCAATAATCACAATAGATATTATGTGTAAATCGAGTGAAGGGTCCTACCCTACCCTCGACGTGTAGAGTGTTGTCTTGTTACTTGTAATCATAATTAAATTTAAGTACGATACAATTTCAGACACCAATAACAGTATGAACATCTTGCCTTCCTAATCTCCGTCTCCATTTATACATCACGTCACCATAATGGAAAATATAATCTTCTCTTACCTATTCTCTTATACCTTTTCATCACTGGCCATCTTGCTGGGCAAAACTGCAGTTCGATTGAGCGTAAGTGGTTCGTCCAATATAATACCCATTGCCATGGTCTTCTTTTTGATGAAATACAGTTGCGGTGGTAGACCCTTTTCATACATGTATGAGCTTCCTAAAACAAGAGTGGCTCCTATCATGAAGGCAAAGCTAGGTTGGAAATCTAAGAAGAAATAACAGATGATACAGGCCGTAATGATACTAAACGAGGCAGCAAAGCCCTTGAGGATATTATCTGCATATTTGATTACCACAGCAACTACTAAGCCACCCAATGCTTGCAATATGATGACCATCCACACAGTGGCCGTATATCCATACAAGAAACCATGTTGGTTGATGAATGTATAATCAGTGGTGAAGGCAGTGGTAAACGCAATAGTAATCGAAGTGATACCCATCTGAATATTACGCATCCATACTGTTGTCGTACTGCCTTTCAATACCTTTTCGAAATAAATACCACTGAATCCACTCGTACATGCTGCCAACAACACAGCAATGAAGCCACTGGTACTGTTTCTGTGTAAAATGACATGGTGTGTCTCCACTATATCCTTATTGGCTTGATCGCTCGCTTGCGTATTGGTAGTGGGTGATGATGAAGCATGTAATTGAGCTAATGAGACACCTACTGTCAGCATGATCAACGAGATCCATTGTAAAATAGACAACTTTTTGCCCAATAGGAATGTAGCAAATACCGCAGTAGTCAATATTTTCATCTGATAACCCACCATATAGGTAGCTGCATCCAAATGTGTCAATGCATAGTACAAAAGATTGTTCTGAACGACATAAATGATACTGGGAACACTCAATTTCACAATTTCAAAGGGTGTCAGTACCACTTCATCATATACCACTTTTACAAAGCCTCCAAAGCCCCCATTCTGGTACGTGATGACACTACCACAGGCAATGAACTTGACAATCTCCATCACAGCTACGGCACTCGCACTACTGTACATAGGTCCACCGTGAGAACGGGAGACACGCATCAAAATGACCAGAAATGTGTTTTGGAGGACCAGCAGTAACAATGCACCATATTTGATGCTGAAGATGTCTTTGAATGCCATTTTATGCCCGCTTTGCTATGCTTTTGTGGACAATCCAGAGGTTAGGACGATTAGGGGCCAGGAAGTCCCTCGATTATCGGAAAAACCTACTAAAATCAAAATCAAGGGAAGTGACTGCTGGCTGGGTCGGTCGATCAAGTCATTTTGGGTATGTAATGTTCTGCACAAGCCGACCGAGAGTTATCCTAGGCATGGCAATTGCTATAGAAGCGAGCCGCCAGCTTCACTTTCATTATCTGAATTCGCGAATCAAGGCGCTGCCTGCTCCGAAGTGAAGCACGGAATTGTAGGTGATAAGAAGACGAATGAGCCAATAAGCAAGAGATGAATATTGAGCAGGAAAACACTGTTTTGATATTCTTCTTTTTGGCGCTCTTCTTCGTGAGTGGATACGTGGCTGCACTGTACTACCTTGACGGTATGACTATGGACACAGAATTGGAAGTGGGCAAACGCCTTGCACGAGTTCGCAACATTGTGGACAAATTCAATGAAAAAGTGGATTCTGGTACACTAAAGAAAGATACTTACAATGTAGATATGGGTTATTATCGAGGTACATTGCACATGGTGGACGTCAAAGACATTCAACGAATGGAAGTAGATGGACATGAGAAGCTCGTGGATGTTTGTGGAGTGCATAAGACATACTATGACGTGTATGAAGTCTCAACGAATGTATTCAAAGCGGACGAGACTGGCAAGCCATCCAAACTGATCTCGGAGAAAGTGACAGAAGAGAGAGTGTTAATGAAGGATGATGGGAAGCAATACTTTGGCGCCCTTGTTTTCCATCCAGAGCCTGTAGATATCTCTACATCCACCGAAAGGGAGATGAAGAAGGGAAAGAAAGCAAAAAAAGCAAAGAAACAGAAACAGCAGGATTATCTGTGCCACATCGATATGAAGGATGGCGCGTTCCTAGACATGATTCCTATGCAAACCATCCAAGAGACGTATATGCCTACAAATGACAGTAATGATGATAGGGACAAAAGTAATAACAAGGAGAGTACTGATACAGAGCACCAGTATATTCAGACTGTTCACAAATACAAGGGCACAGTGGAGGTCACGAGAGCCCTGCTTGTGGACACGGCTTACACACTGATAGGAGTATTCTATGCGAATTTGACAGCGGATAGCGATTCTATTACTCATATTGTAGCTTATAGAGTGGTGGAGGCCTACACGGACATTAGCACTTTGGTAATGCCTCAATACATAGAATATGTGTCTCTAGGAACATCGCCTGTCCAAGTGAAGCAGAAGGAGCGAGGCAGTAGATCTTATCATAAAGCCAGGCAATGGTGCTATATCACGGCTGTTATGTTCTGTGTAGCCTTAGTGGCTGTGACCTACATTGTACTGATGGGCAAGCTCAGACCTCCTTTACCGGCGTTCTTGGCACATGACACTTGGGACCAGTATGCGATGCAGTTTGAGGACTGGTGGACAATCACCTTCAAGGGTGGAGAGGTGCGAAGGAGACCAGGAGGGCCATGGTACTATGTATTGTGAGGGAAGAGAATGTATATGTGCACATTTCCTATCCACTGAATAAGCTTGTAATAATCATAATCTATAGCCTTTGCTAATGCCCCCATCCCCTCAAAGAAACCTCAACAAGAAAGTCGACCGACCCCGCATTGGCACTTTAGCGAAAGATTTCGTCACAATTTTATAGCCGACAACACGCGGGATCACTACCACAGGGGCATATAGGTACTTTGTTTGTCATCCGTGGTGCTCGAATAGTGATTTTCTGAAGGGCTGTGTACGGGAATTCGGATTGCGAGTTGCCACATTTGCATAGTAGTGTCTTGTCGATATAGTCCATTATGATGTTAAAACTGACCTGTATCTTCCTCCTTTTGGTTTTGGAAGCAACCACTGGCTATGCCAATGTCCTGGGCAACAATGTGAAATTGTTCTCTCCTTCCACAGAGGCTAAAGGAATGAGGAATTCTGGTGTGGATACTTCATCGACGTACTCCACCACAGCTCCCCCAAATCTGAACACGAATACGAATTTCCGGAGTAGAAGTTTGAACGACTTTGTGACCCGCAAAAGTCGCAAAACGTTCATTCGAAAAGTCTATTCGATTTTCACTGCCCAAATGGTGTCGACCATCTTCTTTACATCCTTCGTAATGAACAACTATGGCTTCAGAACCTTTTTGAGAAGCAATTTCGATGTGATTGGAGGTCTAGCCACCTTGATATCTTTTATAGCAGTCACTACGCTCGTCGCATTGCCTAAGCTGAGATACAAGAAACCATACAATTTCGGCCTATTGGGTATTCATACTCTATGTCAATCCGTCATTATCAGTGTGTTTGCTACCTTTGTCAACCCCAAGGCAGTATGTCTAGGTACTATGCACACACTAAGCGCCTTTGTAGTACTGACAGCCTATTCTTTTCAAAAAAACCCCAAATACGATTTGTCCACTATTGGCAACCTGCTGCTAACATGTCTATCCAGTCTAGCGGTAGGGTCCTTCTTATCTATCTATTTCAAGCTACCATTGATGGACAATCTCATCAGTGCAGGACTGGCAGTACTCAGTGCAGTGTATTTGACCTATGATACGCAGAAGATTATTGGGGGCAAGCATACCAAGTATCCGTACGGACAAAAGGAGTATATACTGGCCGCTCTCAATCTGTATCAAGATGTGTAAAATCTGTTCGTGCAAATGATCAAGATCCAAGCGCAATTGCAGGCAAGGCAGAATAGGAATAGCAACAGACGGATTTCCTTCTAATCATCTTCAGAAAATGTGTTTGTGTAAAATTTGAACTTAAGTTTGTACATGCTTGATCTTATCTATACTAATACATACATATTAAATCTCTCTATATACATGTGTAAGTGTATCTTTTATAATTATTACATTTGCAGTCCCTCGATATCGAAAGTAGATGTTGGTAGTGCACTGCGATTGCCCTTGCGGCTATTATTCTCGCTACCACCGGTACCTGGTCTTCCACCAGCTGCAGCTCTAGCATTTTGACGACTACTGATATTGGTGCTATACAGAGACTTTGGTGGAGGTTTGGTAGGAATACGCAGAGAAGCTTCGACAGCTCTATTATGTAGCTCGTCGCTGACTTCTGGGAATTCGATAGACAATTGAGACAGTGTGTACAATACATTCTGGGTGACGTCCTTTAGTACCTCGGCACGAACACTCTTCTCTTCCAATGTACCGCCATTGGCAAACGTTTCAACAGAGGTGCCTAGTTCTTGTGCACGCGCATCTCTATGTTTCTTTACAACACGTTCACATCGATCAGTCAATTCGGACAGTTGTGCCTCCTGTACAGCCAATTCGTCACTGACTTGTACCTTGGCATTCACCAGATGCTCCTTGTTGCCCTCGAGTTTGTCCACTTGTTGCTTGACTTGTTCTAATCGTCGAGAATCTTCTTCGAAATCTGTAACAATTCGTTGTAATTCCTTCTTCTTCTTGAACAAAGCATCTTTGCCTAATTTAGTACGTTCTTCCAATTGTCTCAATACTTCCACATCAGTTCCATGTAAATCAACCTTTTGGAAAGAGTTGCGATAAGCATTGTTTCTCGCATTCAAGTGATCTAAAGTGGTTTGTAAAGCACGGATTTCTCGTTCTTGACGTTTGATGTCTTGATCCAACTCATCTCCCTTTCGTTGCATTTCTTCTCTCTGTTGTGCCGCTTTAATAATATAATATGATTGACTATGTCCTTCATCAGGGCCACGAGCTACAGCATCAAAACGAGCTTTGAGAATATCCACTTTCTTCTCTCTATCTCTCAAGTCCATTGTACATTTATGCTTCTCTTCATTCGCTGTACGGTGATCAGCTCTTAGAACGTCTCTATGCACACTAATCTCTTGCTTACGCTCTTCCATACTCAACAGCAATTGTTGTCTACGGTTCTCCAAAGAGAAGACAGCATCCGCTTTGGCACTCAATAGATCTTTGAGACGACGTACTTCCAATCGCATAAGATCATTCGCTACCACTACATCTTCCTTCACGCGAGTCTCCTTCTTGAGCTCCTCTTCAATCATACGTGCTTGTAACTCCAATTCGCCTTGCTTCTCAGTCAATTCAATTTTAGTCTCCTTTAAACGATCACGACGATTTTTGTACGTAGTCAATTCATTGGCGAGTTTCCTCACTTGTTGTTGCAACATCTTCCTCTTCTCCTTCGCCATCTCATGCCTACTCTCACACTCTTCAATCTGTGCTTTCAAGGCTCTCTTCTCTTCGTCAGAACGTTCTCCCATACCACGAGCAATCTTTCTCTCAATCTGTTGAATTTGGAACTCAGCACTATACAATAACTCTTGTTGTCTAGCAGCTTCACGATCTAATTGAGTGAGTTGACCCTCCAAATTCTTGGAAGTAGATTTGGAACCATGCACATCTGCGCTCAACTTCTTCTCTTCACGTTTCAAGTCGTAGACAGCTTGAGATTCTTTAAGCAGCTTATCCTTCAATATTTTAACACGCCCAATAATGTTGTTGAATTCATTTTCCTTCTCTTTCAAACCTTGTTCCGCATCCAAAGCAACTTGCTCAGCCGTCCGAGTAGACTTTTTCGCAAGCTCTAATTTCTCAGTAGCTTGTTGGTACTTTTGGCGTTCTCTCTCTAGAGCAATCTTTTTCTCCTCATTGGCAGCGGCTTGATTACTATTCTCAGATCGTTTGGTAACAAGACTCTCTGCTGCAGTCATTAGTTCGTTCTTCAGAGATTCTAATTCATCTCTGAAATCTTGCAATTTGCGACTACCCGACATCATTTCTTCTCTCTTTCTAGAAACAATTCTACCCAGTGTCTCACTCTTACCCTCGACCTCTTGATTTTCGAATTGCTGTGCCTTGAGTCTCTTTTGTTGCGTTGTCAACAAGTGTTCTTTCTTCAAACGTGCACCTTTGGCGACAGCATATCGTTCACCTAATTCGCTGATCTCTTGGTCTCGTTTCTTCATTTCTTGGACAGTCTCTTGCCATCGTTCCACTAAACTACGTCTCTCACCATGAGATTGTTCGAATTCTTGAGCAATACGATCCAATTCCATCTGCTTGGCTTGTGTTTCTGTCACTTCAGTCTCCAACAAAGCTTTCTGAGTAACTCTCTCCTTGGTGAACTGCTCCAATTGCATACTGAGCTCTTTAATCTTGAGCTCATCTGCTCTCGTATACTTCTGCAAGGCGATATTATCCTCTTCTTTTTGTCGTGCTGCCACAGCCCATTGCTCAAGTTCTTCTTGATTCCAATTCATTTGCATCTTGAACTCATCCATTTTCTCATTCGCATGATAAATGTCTGTTTGTGTGGTATTCAACAAGTTTTGCACTTCTTCCAATTTGGCCTGTGCTTGTTTTGTCTCCAACTGACTACGTCCTAATGCACGAGAAGTCAATTGCTTCAAATGTTCTTCTGTCTGAATTTCAGCTCTTTTCGCATTATATAAGTTATTTGTATGTTCCAGTTCTTGTTGCACATTCTTGAAATGCTCCTTCATGACTTTGACACGTTCTTTCATATCACTAATCTTATCAATAATCAATTCAATTGATTCCTCTTTTTCTTTAATATCCAAATCCACTTTTCTTGCTTCTGGATTTGCAAAAAGTGGTAAATCATCAACACCAGGCAAATTGACGTCTTCTTCATTGTCGAAACCAATGATGTCGCCATTATCGCCCACGTCCATATCTTCATTACCACCTTGCATATCGTTATTGATGGGATTCGACTCTTCACCAAAGGCTTCTTGACTACCTTCACCCATTATCGGGTTTCCATACACCATACCGTTATCTCCCATCACTTGGCTACCCTCGCCCATTTGACCGACAAACCCCTGTTCACCGGCATCCATCATTGGCATGCCTTCCTCGAACAGACCTTCATCTTGACCACCAAAGGCTTCATCACCGATCACGACTGAACCTTGACCAAGGTCATTTCCTTCGAAACCATCAAAACCCTGGGCATCACCAAAGGGTTCTCCACCTTTCTCCTCATCCATGATGAAGATAAGAAAGTCAGAGCACTGATATACAGCGAGCAAGGGCCTCGAAAACTTTACTGTTATTGGAACCGATTCAGAGTGCCATTTTCCGGCCAGCGGGGTCGAAGGCCACTATTGTGCCAAAATAAATGTGGAGCTTTATCGCTCTGTTGGTCCTTGTGGCCCCTATAGCACACGGTTTCAAGACCATCTCACCTTTAGTAATTCTTAAACAACTCGGTACGGCCGCTCTAGCAACTGGACTTGTGTCTTTGGCCCCCAATGTCGAGTTTATCGATACGATGAGTCATAGTCATAAGACTGATGTACCTACTCTGACAGTTGGAATTCCTACTGCTAATGCCGCAGTTGGTGAAGGGGGTTTACCCGAAGGTGTGCTTGCCTTCAACAAACTATTGAAATATCAGAAAGATTGGGATAGTGTGGCAGACAGTGTTCAGAAGCGAGGTAAAGAAATGGAACAAAATGAAATTCTCAGCGTGAAACTGTTTTTGAAACAGTTGGCCAATGAGTACAACGACATGATACTGTTGAGCAAAGGTGTGACAGATACAGACAACCAAAACAAGGCGAAGGAGATAGCGAAAGATATTAAAGTGAAGATGAAGAAGATGGACGATGCATTGACTAACAATGATTTGCAAGTATTGTTGGACAATTATCCTTCTACCAAGCAAGGATTGATAGACTTTTTTGGCTATTTACAAGATGTACCAGATGAATTATAAGCGATTATGTAGAGTAATTTGTAAAAATGATTTCCTCAAAATTTCCAAATAATTTTGACTAATAATGATACATCAGCACAATATGCACGGGTGGTAGCCTACTCCTTCTAACTTCTTTCTAACTTTAATGGTCTCCTGTAATATGTTGAGGTCTGGATGCTCCTGGCCCGGTAGGGATAATCTCACCTGATAACTCTAACTCTTGACGGAAGTACTTGATGGCCTTTGCCAAACCTTCTCTTACAGGCACGGTAGGAGACCAGTTTAGTTGCGCCTTGGCGGTACTGATATCTGGCTTTCTTTGGCGAGGGTCGTCTTTCGTTGCGGGTAACATTTTGATGGTACTGTTGCTCGATGTCAACTCCTTGATCAAGGTAGCAAAGTCACCGACAGTGTATTCGTCTGGATTACCCAGATTCACAGGCTGAGAGTAGTTACCATTCATCAATCTGATCAAACCTTCTACTAGATCGTCTACAAACTGGAAACTACGTGTTTGTTTACCATTTCCATAAATAGTAATATCTTTACCCTGTAATGCTTGGATGATGAAATTGGAGACTACACGACCATCATTAGGATGCATTCTAGGTCCAAACGTATTGAAAATACGAGCTACTCTTACTTCTACATCTGCTTGACTCTGGTATGCATACATCATTGTCTCTGCTACACGTTTGCCTTCATCATAACAAGCTCTAGGTCCAATCGGATTGACATGTCCCCAATAGTCCTCTTTTTGAGGATGTACTTCTGGATCTCCATACACTTCACTAGTAGAAGTCAAAAGCATACGAGCTTGCACTCTCTTAGCCAAACCTAACATGTTCAGTGTGCCTTCCGTAGAAGTCTTAATGGTTTTGATAGGATTGAATTGATAATGAGGTGGTGAAGCAGGACATGCTAAATGGTAGATTTGATCTACTTCCAACATGATTGGTTCGACTACATCGTGTACAATGAGTTGGAAATTGGGGTGTCCTAACCACTGCATTATATTGCGTTGACGTCCAGTAAACATGTTGTCTACTACAATAACATGATGACCTGCCATCATTAATCTATCGACTAAATGACTACCTACAAATCCACTACCACCTGTTACTAAGATGCGCATCACTTGGTTTTGGGGAATGTTGGCAATAGGAGGGTATTTCTTCACAGATGTCTCGGTTTGACTATCTTTCGAAACATTGATCAATGTCTTGTCGATTTCCTCCTTGACAATGGTTCTCACTTGTTCAATTGTTGCACCACTTGATCCACTCAACACGGAATTTTCACTATCAGATGATGGAACACTGTTACTAGAAATAACAGTCATACTACCAGTAGTCGAGCCAGAGGGCAATAGTTGCAATACCACAATGATCAGAATCAAAACAAGCACAGGAATAAACCATGGTTGCCTTGGAAGGCTGTTTAATGAACTATTGTACATGTTTCGAACACACTTAGAACACTCAAACTTGTTCTCCTTTGAAGTGCAGGACGAATCGTCTGATTGTGAGACGAGTGGCAGAATCTTGGCCTTGAAAACTCGGTTATATGGTGCACCAAACGATTTTAAGGCCCGGTCGATTTGCATCCGACCCTGCCTTCATCCCAATCACTCACTTAAGCTCGATTTTTGAGTCGTTCGTATTGGAGATTTCCACCCTTGCTCATGTCGAGTCACGACGAGCAGTCCATTGAGGAGATTCAGCGCGAGCTGCACCACACCTTGAGCGGCATGTCTATGTCCGAAGCCCAACAAGCCCTTGTTGCAGCGAAGAAGATGATGGAAGAGTTGCAAGCCCAACAAGAGAGATCGCAATCCGAGGTGCTGAAAGCCAAAAAGAAATTGGCCACGACAAGTGGTGAAACAAAGCAGAAGAAAAATAGAGCAGCTACTA
>JACLAD010006867.1_pt1 | contig 12574 bp, 6 predicted proteins | sample 8027901 | NCBI WGS metagenome assembly JACLAD01 (sample SAMN15725071, study PRJNA655200) | protist metagenome | isolation source: fluorescence activated cell sorting (FACS) single amplified genomes of... | place: Spain: Blaines Bay Microbial Observatory, Mediterranean Sea | collected 2016-07-05
CCGTCACTGGAGCAGACAACTACACCGTCTACTGGACTGATGATCCAAGCACCCCCATTGATCCATCCAATCCTGCTACTTATGACGGTTCCACCACAGTCACAGGAACTTCTACAACAGTCACAGGGCTGACCAACGGCACAAGCTACGACTTCACAGTGGTTGCCACGAATACTGCTGGCAACAGTTCTCCTGCGACTGAAGTCAATGCCGCACCTACTCTAGTTCTACCCACAGCCGTAGACAATGCCACAGCCTATCATGGCTTTTATAGCTTATACGGAACCGTTTATGGCAAAACATACAACTTCAACCCGTCTTACTATATAACTTGGAATCACCATCCAGACAGAGCAAGTGGAGACAAGTATTATATCTACATCTCTGACAATGCGAGTGTGCCGATTGATCCAAATGACAACACCACCTATATCGCTACCAGAGAATCATCATATAACTCCAACAACACCCAGATTCTGACAGCGCACAGTGTCTATCCTGAGAATGATTCGAACTTTTTGGTAGGCGTTGCTCCAAGATTTGGAGTGGTCTTCTATGATGCGTCAAAAGGTGTTTACTCACCAATATCCAATCAAGTCACACCACCATTGGCATCTGAAGCTCTTCGTGAGATTGGTGACTTGAGAATCCAATCGGGTTATTTCTCTGCTGACAACAGCACATTGAGTTCATTCAGCATAGGGTCTGAGATCAAAATTGTACACAAAGATCCGATCAATGTTGGTGAGCGATTCATCATCGATGGAGCCTTCCTGTCAAGTGATGTAATTCCTCAAATTGGTGGGAATGCTGGCTATGATTATCTAAGATTGAATTTCTTTAATCCTGCTCAGACAAGTAACAACGGAAGAGTAGATGATATCGGAGGATATTTTCAATACACTAAGCAGGTTCCATATCTTCAAACAAATACCATCAGATCTAATTCTCCCCCTGTTTGTGGAACAAATAGCGCCGCAGACTGTGACTTTGGAATGGAAATTCAGGGCGAAGACAGTGTGGGAATGATCATTCATAATGGCACTCTCAATGGAGCAACAGACTATGCTGCTGATGAATCAAGTGCTCCTGCTTATGGTAATGGAGAAAAACAAGTAGGCTCAGTGAATGTGGATAACTCTTCTTATGCTGGGCTGTATGTCTACACTAATAACGGTGTTCGGGTAGACATCAATCTTGCCAATGCTGATGCTGCCATCTCAAAATTTGCCATTCCGCTCCCAAGTCCTGACAATCTTACAGCCACCGCAGCCAGTTCTTCACGGATCAATCTCTCATGGAATCCTGTCAATGGAGTCACCAACTACACGATTGAATGGGGAACCAGTAGTGGGTCTTACACTGGTGGAACAATCAATACAGTCAATACTACTTATTCTCATACTGGAAGATCCGCCTCTACAGCCTATTATTATCGGGTTCGGGCAAACAATTCAGCAGGATCAAGTGCTTACACTTCTGAAGCAACTGCAACTACGCCAGCAGTAGCAGGATTCACCATCTCTTCGACTACTGCTACTGTTCGGGAAAGTGGAGTCCGTGGAGATATGTTATGGACAAAAGTCTTAGGCAATTTCCCAACTGCATCAACACAGCATAAGCTAGATCGGAACGTCATTGATTCCGAAATGAATGTCATTTCAACTGGACAAACACAGAGATCAATTATCGCAACAAACGCAGGTTATTATGACATGATGATGATGAAGCATGGCCCGTCTGGCGAACTCATCTGGCAAAAACAATTTGGCTCCAGTCATCTTGACGATATAGTAGATGTTGCTGTGGATAGTAATGATAACATTTATGTATTTGGATATACTAAAGTAGCCAATGGTGGGACTTTTGATGGTGTAACCATCTCAAAGTCAGGAAGTTCAACATCTGCCTATCTTTGGCTCTTAATCAAATATAATAAAGATGGGGTCAGGCAATGGATCACGCAGATTGATAAGTCAGGTAGTAACAGTGTTTATGGTCATCCAAGAGCAATGGACATTGAAGGCAGTTCCATCTATGTAGCAGGATATTCAGCCGCTGACGATGTAAATCAAGTAGAGAGGTATGACTTGAATGGCGTCAAGCAGGGATCAACAATCAACCTCACTCCTCCAACACATAGTAGTTTTACTTCAAGTACTAACCCAATACCGTTTGTTAATGATTTAGACGCCACTTCAAATGGAGTCTTTGTTACAGTCTCCAGACGAGGCGCAAATCCACTCATAAGAAGTAAATTAACTAAGCTAGACAACAATCTAACAAGTGAGGTATGGCAAGTTGATCATCCCGGCAATTATGAATACTATTCAGTTAAAGGAATGCCGAATGGGAATATTGTTGCTCACGCAAGAGAAACTTATGGAGATCCCGAAACTCGAACTATTAGTATCTACAATTCATCTGGTAGTTTAATTACAAGTGGTGCTTTTAATCAGGGGAACACTAACCGTGTAAACGCAGTTGGATCAGATGACCCTAGCAATCTTGCTGTTGATTCAGCAAGCAACATATTGATGATTCAATGGGATTATGCAGATCGATACCAAGGATATCTTGTCAAATATAATTCTTCTGGGAACTTTGTTAATGAAAAGAAACTGCCACCAAATTTCGTGTCAGGAGCAATAGACATTCGTCAAAACTCAGCAGGGGAAGAATACATTTATCTCACAGGAGGTGACAATTCACTATTCCATTCTCATTCTTATGGAGAAATTGGATACAAATATCTTCCGACCTACGTTGGGAGAGTCAGTAATAACAGTGTAGCACCTGTCAGTTCAACTCCAGGTTATGCTGAAATTACAATAGGACTTGCCACTGAAGCTACTCATGCTGTTTATGTTTGTCCAAAATATAATAATGCATACATCACAACTGGGATTGTCTCAGATGAATTAGCGGTTCATCCTGCTGGCCCAATGACTCAGACATATCCTACGAATTCAAATCCTTTTTATCATAACTCTTGCTTGAGGTTGAGCAGAAGTTCCAGCAGTACTATCCTTGCTAATCAAAAGCTAGAACTCTATGCTATTCAAGACAATTCATCAGATGGCAATCAAGATATAACTCTGAGCTTTGAAGTCATTACGACTGACACTACCTACCAAAGCAAAACAATACCTAATGTCACCGTGACTGTAGAGAATGCTTCTGTTTCTGCTCCTACTGCTCCAGTGAATCTGGAGGCAACTGCCAGTGGCACAACCAATACTCTCACTTGGCAGAAGCCCTATATGACTGGCTTGGGTGAAGGTGTTCAAAGTTATACACTCTTCTGGAGTACTGATAATGTCAGCTTCTCTCAGATCACTGGCATCACCAATGACAACTATACCCACACTGGCTTGAATGGATCTACCACTTACTATTATCGTGTAGTCGCAAACAATCAGGGTGGAGCAGGAACAGCATCAAATCTTGCAACTGCTACCACTGAAGCAGCCAACGGAGTGACCATCACTCACACGAATGGAAGCACTACGGTGAATGAAGCTGGTTATGGACAAGGCTTTTATGATTGGTCAGAACTATCAACAGGTAATCAAATAAATTTTGCTGTTACCAGAGACCCTGCTGGCAATCTTTATGTCGCAGGTGGGCAATCAGGTAATAACGCTTCCGTTACAAAATACAACTCAGTCGGTACTCAACAATGGATTAGCACAGTTGGTTCAACACCAAGCTCACATGTTAAAGATGTTCTAGTTGATTCCAGTGGCAATTCATATCTTATCACTGGAGACTCAGATATTTCTGTTTCCAAGTTCAATTCCAGTGGCACAAATCAATGGACAAAAACTTTCACATCGCCTTCAGGAAGTGATGGGCCAAGAAGTGCTGAAATTCTCAATGATGTGATTTACATCAATGGACTTACAAATGGTACTTGGGCTACTCAGAGTAAAACAGGAAACTTTGATTCGCTGGTGTTGGTTTTAGATACTAATGGTAATCAGACCAGCGTTAAGCAGACAGGTGGTTCAGCAACCGCATTAATGATTCCATCTTCTTTGGCCGTTGATAGCAATGGGAATTATTATCAAGCTGGATCAATTAGTTGGACAACTGGAACAAGGACTTTAGATGGTCAGACTTGTCCAAGTTCAGCATGTGTTTTTGTTCGTAAGTTCAACAGTAGTCATTCACTTCAGTGGACAAAACTTTATAATTATACATCACCCGCACAACATGGTGGTACAATCAAGCTCAATGCCGCAGAGAATCGAATTTACTGGGTTGTTACTTCGAGTCATAACTCAGCAATCAACGGTCAGACCAATTCGCTTGAACCAACTTCACAGTTTACTCCGATTGTTAACTCTCTACTGACATCAAATGGAGATTATGATTGGACAAAGTGGTTGCCATATCATACAGATTTGCTGGCAGGGCACAATTCAGGAGGCTCATTAGCAATTGATGGTTCTGACAATCTCTACATTTTGAAGCGAGTGTATGGAGCAACCAAACCAAGTTATTATGGCGATCAAGGGGATACACAAATCACAAAACTCAATTCAAGTGGAGTAGAGCAGTGGTCAAGAGTGACGGGTGGGGATACACCGTCTATGGGAGGTTCTGGTGAAACTCCGTGGGACATTCACTCTTCCAGTGGTGGTCAGCTTTATATTGTTGGAAGCTCAAACGGATATAATGGAAAGTTTCATGGTGATTCCATCTCAACAACTACGGGGTTTCTTTTCAAAGCAGATGGTACACACGGCTACATGGGACGAGATTCATTCACCATCACACCAACAGGAACTCAACCAACTTCAAACGTCACACTGACACTGACTTCATCAGACACCAGTGAGATGATTCCGCAGACGGATCAAGGCACAAAAACAATTTTTGCCAACAGCAACTGGAATAATGCCCTGTCGATCTATGTGTCGGCTGTTCAAGACAACACAACAGACTCAAACACAACTCCAAACCTCACAATCACCACTTCTTCGAGTGATGCAGCTTGGGATAATCTGACTTTCACTGTTCCTGTGACAGTAGTCAATCAGACACAACCGACTGTTGCCGGAATTGATTGGTGGTGTTGTGGCGCTCAATCACCAAGTTCACCTGCGATTGGAAGTCCGAATCCAGTGGTTGATTTCCCATATTCAAGAGCAAAGGCGGTTTCAATTCCTGAGGGTGTCAATGTTCTATTCAACACTAAATTAGATAATGAGCCAATTGGTGGAACAGTAGTTTATGATGTTACCCCTTCATCAAGCCGCATCTCTTCAAATCTAAGTCAGTTGATCTTTACAGAATCTATGGACTTATCAACCCGCTGGGACAACTACGCACCAAGTAATCGCCAATGGAGAATTACAATTGATAATGATTCAATTGATCAAAGTGATGTGAATGATGAAGTCTATCTCACGCTCACAATCAATGGAGCAACAACAGATAGTCGATATAATGCTCTTTCACCAATTCAAGTTTGGTTTGATCCTGTTGATGATGATACTTCAGCACCAGCCTTCAAATACAGCATCACAGGCAATGACAATGATGTTAGTGAAGATGGAACCTCAGACACAACTAGTTTGAATCTCTATTTGGATACTGCTCCCAATGGGAATGTGGTTGTGGATATCACTGTCTCTGATCCAACAGAATTGGCAATCGGCTCAACTCAATTGACGTTCACTCCAGCCAACTACATGAATATTCAGAATTGGTCAGTAACTGGAGTCGATGATACGTTGGATGATGGAGATATTACTTCTCAAGTGACTATCGCTATCAATGGGGCAGGAACAACGGACACAACAGGTTATGCATCTTTGAGCAACAAGAACAAGAACATCACCACCTTGGATGATGATGATCCGCCAGCTACTCCAACTCTTTCAGCTTCTGCGAGGTCACAATCAGTTTGGCTGACTTGGAATCTGCCAAGTGGAGCAGACAACGTAACCATCTATTGGCGAACCAGCGGTGGTGCTTTCGAAAGTCCACCAACAGCCCCCACAGCAAGTGATAATGTAATCAACACCGTGAATGGTCAGACAAGTTATTTGCTAACAGGACTCACTGGTGGGGATTATTATCACTTTGTGATTCTCGCAAGCAATTCAGTTGGTAACAGTTCAACAAGTTCTGTCACAGGTAATGTTCAGCCAAAAAGTTTTGTGGCAAATAATTTTGATGCCAATAATGGAGGTATTTGTAAGATTCAAAATGACAAGAGTCTTCACTGTAAAGGGCGCAACAATTTAGACCAATATGATAATGCCAGAACAGCACGGCCTAGTGCGGTTGATGTGTTTGGAATCACAAATGCCGAAACAATCTCACATGACTACAACAAAGTCAGTGTAATCAGATCAGATGGCAGTTATCAGCATCGTGGGTACAATGATAGTAGAGGCTCACTTACAAGCCCTGTTACTGGCGTGAGCAATCCCATCCAAGTTGAACAGGGTTATGATTTTGTTGCCTATCTGATGAGTGATGGAACGATTCGGACAAGAGGTGATAATACTTATGGTCAGCTTGGCAATGGCTCAAACACTAACGAAACTTCTGGTTCCGTTCAAGTCAGTGGAATCTCAACAGCAACAAAGATTTCTACTGGTCAATGGCATATGTGCGCACTGTTATCAAATGGTCAAGTATGGTGTTGGGGTGTCAATTCATTTGGTGAGTTGGGTGATGGAACAACAACACACAGAAATACTCCTGTTCAAGCAAGTCTGCCGTCAAATACGGCAGTAGACATTTTTATCGGATCAAGAACATCTGCTGCTGTATTGTCAAATGGAAAGGTGTACACTTGGGGGTCTAACCTCAACAGCAAGGCGAAATGCAGTAACAATACGAGTGCTATTTCAACACCGAGAGAACTTACTGTAATTAGTGATGTCAAACAGATTGACTTTGGGAATGGACATTCTGTGATTCTCACAAATGATGGAAACGTCTATACTTGTGGCACAGTCTACACTTCATCAAATGTTGCTGGAAATGCCGCATTCTTTTCAACCATGGGTACTGCTGAGAAAACAAATGGAGCCATTCTGATGGATGACTATCAAGGAAGAGTAGTTGAAGTCAGGGCAACTAGTTATAATTCTTTCATGTTATTGGACAATGGTAGTCTTGCTTGTATTGGAGATAATGAATATGGGCAATGTAATAATGATGGTTCAACAATGGGAACCGATCAGTTAACGCCAATTATTATACCTGACATGTAATTAGAAAAGGGAGCATGAGGAGTTAGTTCCAAACCTCTCAATTTTCCCATACTTCCGTTCAAACCAATCCCTCACCCAACTAACGTGTTCCCCCCTCTCCCACTGGAAGAGGGTTTTTTGAAGCCTCATTGAATCCAAATTTACTTGCGAATCGGAGTGTTTAAATCTGAAGCAAGTTGTCCTTCTATCCCAGAGAGAAGAACAAAAAGGCCCCATCGGATAAGAGGATTTCTCTGATGTTTTACTGAGCAAAATCCGAGTAGCGCGCATTGCTATGAGCGAGCAGACTTTGCATCAATGCACGTAAGAGCGAAGATGGGGGATTTCGGAAGGGATTCACCGCCGTGACACCTCTCCAAGTGAAACCATCCTGAAAATACTCAGAAAGTAGAAGTTGACGGCCTCTTTTTCAGAAAAGAGCTCCAATACCAGCAATTTGGTAGAGTTGGTCGTATTCTCCATCAAGTATGGAGAGGGTAGAACTCTGATAATCATGGTTGATGTGGTGCAGTCGAAGGCCATAGGTGAGCTCAATGTCGCCTAGAGCCATACCGAGGGTCAGACCGTAAGCAGTACCCTGCAACGAGATTTCATCTTCCAGATTGGCAGTGAAGGTGTAAGGAGGAAACGGAAGAGTAGTCGTTTGTGAATAGCGAGCTTTCCCAGAACCATCGAGTAGGGTTCCATAACTCAATTGGAGCGTCAGATTCTCGCCGAATAGGTAAGATAGATCTAGAAACTGGGTGTCCGTTTCTTGATCAAATGATAAATCAGTACTCCCTATCGTGAGGTCAAACTTGGCCTTGGCAGTGAAGGTACTCCAACCCAGACCAAACCCATTGGTAAAAATATACTCTACGCCATAGCCGCTCCCTTGTTCAATGGTGTTGGTAGCACCTTCGATGTCCCCATATTCAGCAGCAATCGGAGTAGTCAGTCGCAGTCGACTACGACCTTCTGCAAAAACCCACGTCTCCAGGAAACCAAAAACAGCTAAAAAAACAATCAGGAGTCTACGACACATTCTCCCCCCTCGGAGAAAAATCCAAGATTCTTGTGACTTCATGTTTTCACAGGAGAACGACTCCAAGCAAAAAGTGGACTTTCCATCTGTAATCAACGGAACTGTAAAAAAGTTAGACAGGCAATTTTGTCACAAGACTGCTTGCGACAAGCCAAGTAAAAATGCAATAAATCAAAGGAAACATCGCTTTACGAAAATGAATGCAAAGACCGTCTGTTTTCTTCTCAGAAATCTGATTGATTCGTCGATCCATCTCTTTTTCAGAGAATCATGATAGCCAAAGCACACGCCGCCACGGTTCTTGGCATTGAAGCCCATCCGATCACAGTCGAAGTGGATGTGGCGATTGGATTGAGTGCCTTTAATATCGTTGGTCTGCCAGACAACACGATTCGGGAGAGTCGAGACCGTATCCTGGCAGCATTGAGCAACTGTGGGTTTGCGCTGCCACCTAAGAAAATCGTGGTCAACCTAGCCCCAGCACAACTCAAGAAGGTGGGAGCAGGCTTTGATTTGCCGATTGCGGTCGCGTTGCTTGCAGCGATGGGACACTGTCCAGCAGAGCGACTACAGGACTGTCTATTTGCCGGTGAACTCTCCCTGGAGGGAAGCCTACGATCTGTGAGAGGGGTGTTGCCGATGGCCCTGATGGCTAGGCGCCAGCAGTTGAGCCAGCTTGTCCTGCCTATCGCTAATGAGTTGGAGGCAGGCGTGGTTCCTGAACTACAGCGTGTGCCCGTTAGACATCTAAGGGATGTGATTGCCTTTCTGCGCAACGAACAGCAGTTCCCACAGACGGAACTGGATGCAGAGTCCTTGTTTCAGCACCAATCAACTTAAATTAGTTTTTGATTTCTGTACTTTACAATAGCACAGTCAGGACCATACCTCTGATTTTTCCCCATTTTTCAATTTCAGAAGACTTTTTGGGCACAACTTTGGGCACACTTTTGGGCACACTCCTATCCTAGATTTGGAGTCTGTCAGTGATGCCAGAAGGGTCAGACATGCATCGCCAAAGTCATCTGGTTCAACAACCCTCCACTCGCACCTACTTCTTTCGCTCCATCATTCCCAAAGCTCTGAGAAATCACTTTGACGGCCAGCGTGAATTTAAAGTATCGTTGGGGTGCAAATCCAAAGCTCGCTCTCAACGAGCCTCCTTCTATCTCTATGGTGTTGTTCATCATCTTTACGATTCCATTCAAGCTGGACAGTCTCAAATGACCCTTGAGGAAATCAAGCACATCCTCAGAATTGAACTAGAGAAGAGCTTTCGCTACATCAAGCACATTCAGCTACGCACCAATCGCTACAATGCAGAGCGAGTACAAGCAGCGATTGCCGACCTAAAGGCAAAGAAATCCAGTCGTCTGGACTACTACGCAAATAAGTCCGAGCAGACCGAAGGCAGAATTGAAGAAAAGCTAACCAAGTACGAACAACGCTTTGGTCAGCAGTGGGACAGACAATCCTTGGAATACCTTCAACTCAAGGAACAGTTGAAGGAACTCTACCTCAAACGCTTGGATTGGGCGATTGACTTGTTGGAGGGCAAGGACTTGGTTCAGGCTGAACTGATACAGCAATACGAGAGTACCCTGCAAACCAATCTTCAGTGGTTGTCCTCCAAGACAGCAACTTCTTCTCTGAGTACCCCACCAGAATCCACCACAGTCGCACCAGCAGCCTTAAAGACAGCATCCCAACCAAACCCCAACGAAATTGCTGAAAAAACAGAAATTGTAGAAAAAGCAGCGGAGATGCAACTGAGCAAGCTGATGCAGGATTTCTTACGAGAGAAGGAAGCCTCTAACATCACCACTAGCACTGTGCTGTTTCATCAAGTCTGTTGTGAGGATTTTGTGGAGTGTGTTGGAGATATGCCCGTCACGGAGGTGAACAAAGCTGTGGTGCGCAAGTACTTGGAGATGCAGAAGCAGCTGCCAGCACAGCGCAAGAAGAATCCACGCTATGCCAAGAAGACGATAGAGCAGATTCTCAAGATGAAGGGTGTGGAGCTGCAGAGCATCACCAACATCAACAAGAAGGTGAGCTACCTCAAGCAGTTCTTCAAGTGGTTGGTCTATCGCTTTGACGAGGTGGGCAGCAATCCCTTTGATGGAATGAACCTAGCGAACAAAGCCCAAGTGATTGAGCGAGGTCATTTCACAGACAGTGACTTGCAGAAGATTTTGGGCAAGGAGTATCTAAGCAGCACAGTGCATCGGGTGGACAAGGAGAGCCGCTTCTACATCAAGCATGGAGTCAACTACTACTGGGCTTTTCTGATTGGCATCTACTCAGGCATGAGAACAGAGGAAATCTGCAAACTGAGGGTGGATGAGATTCAGCAAGAGGAAGATATCTGGTTCTTTGACATCAAGGGAAGAGTCAAAACCAAGAACAGTGTGCGTAGAGTACCGATTCACAAGCAGTTGATAGATTTGGGCCTGCTGAAGTACGTGGAGATTGTTGCCAAGCAAGGAGAGGAGCGTTTGTTTTGGAGCTTGCCCATCATCAATGAGAAATATTCCAAGACAGTGAGCAAGTTCTTCAATGATAGCTATTTGAAGAAGGTTGGGGTCTATGAACCCAACACCAAGATTCTCTACAGCACCCGTCACACCTTCATCACCAGAGCAAAGGTCAATGGAGTGGAGGATGCGTTGTTGAAGAAGCTAGTCGGTTATGAGCAGGAGTTCACCCAGAAGCACTATGCAGCGAACATGTTTGACTTAGCAATGCTGCAGCAGGGAATCAATCGGGTGGAGTATCCAAGTTTGGATTTGAAGGCATTGAGAGTGAAGTGGGATAGGAGATTGTTGATGGAGCGGAGGAAGTGAAGGGGTAATAACGTATACTTTGGGACAAGAGTATATCCTCAAAAATAGTTCTCTTGTTGACGGAGTAGAGCCATAGGGGCACACTGAATCCACGAAAAAATATTTAGCAAGAAACTCCTAGACACTACTGATGCATATCATCTCTCGCAAGCGGCTCAACGACTTTGCTGCCATGCATCCTGATGCTAAATCTGCTTTGGCTCATTGGTATCAAGCAGTCAAAAAACAGAGATTTGAGTCTTTTGTAGAATTGAGACAAGTCTTTCCACAGGCAGACCAAGTTGGAAAATTGACTGTGTTCAATATTGGAGGCAACAAAGTCAGACTGATTGCCGCAGTTCACTACAACAGCAAAAAACTTTATATTCGCTCAATTCTGACCCATGAGGAATACAATAAAGGGAAATGGAAGGAGTAATCATGGAAATCACAGCATCCCAAGTTCAGCAAAGTTGGGGGAACCTTGCCTCTATGGTTTTCGTGCCCCATCGTGAAGAAGATTATCAGCGGTTGGTTGAAGTGCTGGACAGATTGATTGACTTGGTTGGTGAAGACGAATCACATCCTTTGGCTTCCATGATGGAAGTGGTTGGCGTTTTGGTTGCTAAGTACGAAGAGGAATATGTTCCTGAGTTGGAAGAGGACAACGTAGCTTAAAACAGCAGACCACCTCGTGACTGAATTACTAGAGGATTCAAGCTCCAACTCTTCACGAGGTCAAGTGCTTCCAGACTTGATATTACCATGTCTGGAGCGATTTTTCAGGTCATTTTTTCACATCAAATCCGAATTCCCATCGCAAGCTCCAAAGCATCCTCATTCTCCACTCCCAAATAGCGAGAAGTGTTGGCAACAGAAGCATGACCCAACAGCAAACGGACAGCTTCAATGTTCTGTGTCTTCTTGAAAATCACACTTGCCTTGGTCTTGCGTACTGAGTGAGTAGAACGTCTTGCTCTGTCAATGCCTGCCATCTCACACCACTCCTTGACCAATCTGCGATGTTGGGTCGAAGTAATCGGCTCATTGCCTTTGCGACCTGTGAACAACCAATCTGTCTCTGTCTTCTCTGATTGAGCTAGCCAAGCTTGGAGAGCGCCCTGTGTTTTCTCATCAAGAACACAACTGACCATCTTGCCTGTCTTCTTCATTTTCACATCAAGTCGCTGAACGATTCCACCTTCACTCTCCAGCACATCTTGTACACGTAGATTTCGTAAATCACTTGTGCGCAGCATCGTGTCCACTCCCATGCGAAAGAGAGCAAGGTCACGAACCTTATCTGTTCTTCTGCTCAACTCCTTTTCAATCTTGCGAACTTCGGTCTCTGAAAATGGCTTGGTAATCATGATTTCCTCTGAATGTTCGGTTTGGATTCAATCAATGCGGCCAACGTACATTCGGCACTTCCGAGCCATAAGGGAAAGTCCAGTGAGAGTCCAGATTGATAGTTAAGTATCTGA
>JACLAD010007074.1_pt1 | contig 12573 bp, 9 predicted proteins | sample 8027901 | NCBI WGS metagenome assembly JACLAD01 (sample SAMN15725071, study PRJNA655200) | protist metagenome | isolation source: fluorescence activated cell sorting (FACS) single amplified genomes of... | place: Spain: Blaines Bay Microbial Observatory, Mediterranean Sea | collected 2016-07-05
AAGAGCGCTCACATCAGTTATATTATAGCACAAAGTCAAGTTTAGACTATGGACTCCGCCACACTCTCTTCTTACCGTACACAGTCTATACAAGCTAAAGCCTTTTCTTCAAACCTTTTAGTGATTCCTTGGGCAACAGTTCAATGCCCTTTGGGGGGTTATCTTGCCCTTTCACTACAGTGCTCGTACCAAAGATTCCTGTCTCGCCGCCAGTGGAGCTCACACTGCCCGACAAACCATCTGTCCGGTTGGGTTGATCACAGTAGTCATTACAAGATTCTTTGCAATACGCTGTAGATCCAGGAGCTAATTCGGAGCAACTCTTGAAACAATCTTTGAAACAATCCACTTCGCCTTTGCCTAATAACCCGCCGACAAGACTCATCGCCAAAGCTTTCTTCACAAGACTAGGCACTAAAAGGCTAGAAACGTTGCTGAGAGCCCCTGCACACACACACAGTAATAAAAAGAATGCAATCATATTCATAGAAGGAATGAAATCTTCATTTGATGGAAACTACAAGCTACAAAGCCAGCTGAAGAGCAATGCCTCCTATTTCAAGCCTATTCTATTTTTTGGGAAGTGACTCCCAAAAGGATGGGTCGGATATCATATCATTGAATAATAGGTGATTTTATAGTGCAAGAAGTGACAAGATTATAGCATTCGGTATCTCGATCAACTGAACTTGACTTTTTACTTCTATTTTACTTCTATAATCTCTTTGTGAGTCTAAAAAGCGCGCAATATTGATCTGAATCTCGTATTGACCTTATTCTGAATTTCACATTGACCTTATTGGGCCAAAGATGGCGAAGCGTTTGATCCTGAATGCCCTGAAGAGCGTATTGTCGGACTACCTTGAGATAGATGATAACAACTTCGACTTGAATTTGGCTGTGTGGTCTGGCAGTATTGTCTTGCATGATGTGAAATTAAAGACTGACAAATTGTTTCGGCATTACAACTTGTCTTTTGTGCATGGCATTGTACAAACCCTTGAAGTGCAAATCCCTTGGACGGCACTAATGAACAGTCCTGTCAAAGTCAAGATCGATGGAGCCTATTTACAGGTATGTCCATTAGATGTAAGTGCTCTTGACAAAGAAGAGACACGGAGAAGAGTACTTGCCGTAAAGAAAGACAAAATTGCTTTTGCGGACAAATTTATCTCCTTTCCAAGTGATTTAGATGGAGATGAGAATGATGGTGATGATGATAGTGCTGCCAGTAAAGCAGGTAACAAAGACAAAACATGGGTTCAAATCTGGACAGCTAAAATTGTAGACAATCTAGAAATATCATTGAATAATATTCACCTACGCTATGAAGACAGCGAGCGCCTCTATGGCTCTAATTCTACCTACAGTGCTGGTTTGACGTTGTCGTCCTTTGTACTAACGACTTGTGATTTGAATTGGAATTCTAAATTTGTGGCACGTGATGTGAATGATTTAAAAGAAGCGATTCGCAAAATGTGTAAAATAGAGAATTTTGGTGTATATTGGAATATGAAGAGTATGGCATTAGCAAACTTACCATTGGATGAATGGAGACGGTGTATGCATGACATCATCTACAAAAGTGACGATAGTGTTCCTATTGACATGATCCGAGAATTATTTACTGATAGTCAACTCAAGGCAGATGGTCAAAAATGTCATCCATTGGCGATGAAATACATTGTTTCTCCTACCAACAAACTTGTTATCAAGGTGATTCATAATGACTTGGATAATATTGCACTAGATACTCCAAAATATGATGTTAGTATCGTCAATGAAAGGCTGGATTGTGCATTAGATGGTTTACAATACAAGCAATTACAACAGACAATGGAAATGATTGGATCTACAGAACGTGGACGACAACCCTATATGTACAAACCTGCGGTCCGTCCTTCTGGAAGAGCTTCTGTCAAGGCTTGGTGGAAATACGCATGTAAATTGGTATTGAAAAGACCTCGCTATATCCATTTAGTTAAAATGTCCAAAACAGCTGCTGTTGATAACGAATTTGCAGATTCATTGTCTAAAAAGGAAAGAGAAGAAATGGAAGCTTTGGAAGAAAGATTGAGTTTGCATACCATTATCATCTTCAGACATCAAGCGGCTGAAGAAATGATAGCAGAGAAGAAGTCGACGGCAATCATTCGGAAGAAAGAGAATAAGAAGAAGAAAGGTTCGTCTCTATCACTTCTCTCATTACATTCTTTCGAATATCATTGCTGCTGCCATAGTGATCGAATTTATATGACCCCCCCTTTTAAACAGCAAGACTCACTCCACAATCTACTCCATTTAACTGTATACGACACACATTGCTGACATCTACTCCTGCTATCTGCTCATGTCCACCATTTCCCACTATCTCTTATGACTTCATATACAGGCAACAAGAAGGTTGTGAAGGAGCGAACTTGGTTTGGATACTTCAGTGGTGAGCAGCTTGCAGAAGACAAGAGCTCTAAGAGTAAGGGTACGAATGTTCAACCTATCCAAGGACTAGACATTACGAATGATGATGATAGTCTTACATGGGATTCTGCATCCAGTGGTAAAAATATACATGCTATGGATGATCATGAGCATGAGAAAGAGGACGATGAAGATGTGCCCATTTCTTCGATCATTGACTCCTTAGATGATTATACCAAGAAGGAGCAAGCCAAGACCATCACACATGCCACCTTCATGAAACTGACATTAACCAGTAGTGCAAAGGCTGATTTAGCTATGTATAGTGTACCTGTATTATCTGCCAATATGGCACTTTGTGCTTCTATGAAGATTGATGCGACTGGTGATACGCGAATTATTTTGGATTTGGGTAATATGATTGCTATTGATAAAATTACACCACACCCGCCATTACCCAACATCATCAGTGTGAAGCCGAATGTGGGAGATGGTGATGATGTGACATTAGACGCCTTTCATCAGAGTAATACGGAGATGGAGTGGACGCAGCTGGGTAGGTTGCTCTCCTCAACAACTGACCGATACTCTTGCTATTATCATCATCACATTGACACTAATATTCTTCCACCTTCCTCTCACCAATCATCATCATCATCATCATCATCATCACTACTAGGTAAAATGTCTGGCCATGCTGTCGAGAACCCTTCCTTCACAGTCAAATTCGAATCTATAGATGGCCAATCGAGCATCCGTATTGCTTCGTTACCATTGGAATTTGTATTGAATAAGCCATGCATACAGCATCTCATGGCCATTTTCTTCTACCCAAAACCACCACCTCCAGGTAAGCATACTCCCTTAACTGATGCTCTTGCTATTGCTACTACTATAACCATTTCAATATGTTATACTTACCTTCTTTGTCTTGCTTTTACCATCATCATTATTATTATTGGTATTAATGTTGGTTGTCATCTACTACTGCATACAGGACAAACACAAAGAGACCAAGAAGTGATAGCCATGAGACAACAAGAGCTAGTTCGTGACCAATTGTTGAAAGCAACTTCGGGTTTAGATAATGATGCAATCGATGATGGAAGTAATGGTGGAATATCTGATAATAGAAAGAGTATAAAGAATGATGTGAGGGGTAAGAGAGACGATGCCTTTGAGTTCATTTTTGAAGCACATGCTCCTAAGGTAAGATACACTCGCTTTGTCTTTTACTAGTCGTTCTGATGGTGGTGATGTTTCACAATTCCAAAATACTGATAATCACTATCCGCCCTCATTTATGTTCTCATACCCATCACTCATTCTCGTCACTCCCTTATCTACATTAGATTATTATACCTGAAGATTCGAGTAGTGATAAAGGTTACTTATTGCTAGATACAGGATACCTGAAAGTGAATGGTAGTTTATCCTCCCAAGGTATGTGTTGGGATTTAGCCTTAGATGATGTCAATGCTGGCATGCCAATCACTGTACAAGATATGTACAATCTCAAACATGAAGAATCGTTATATATTATCAGACCCTTCGATATTGAATGCAATATTCAAAATCTAGACAAAACACAAGCTGATATGAATGTCAATGTAGAAATCAAACCAGAACTACGTGGCGAATTAACAGCTATGAAATTGGATCGGTTTATGATTGTATTGAGTATTGCACAAGACACTTTATTCAAACAACCGCTATTAGATATGCCGGCAATGATGCATCTAAAAGCCCTCGATGTGCTGCCAGTGTATTATAAAGAAGCAGTGGCCGCATTCCAACAAAACCAACAAACACCTATTCGTAAGATTTCCTTTGCTGATTCAGTATTACAGGCTATGGATAATGATGCTGATCATAGTGGTGATACCATGGCTAACCTGAAAGAAGGAGGGGATGAAGATATTCCGGATCAGAGAGATGCAGGAATGGATGAACAAAGAAATAATGCAGCTCTAATCGACGAAGATGGAAATGTACAGCAAATCAAGGTAAAGCATTTCTTCTACTTCACTCTTAAGCTCTCTAACCCTAACCCTAACCCTAACCCTAACCCTATATGTCACTATATGGTGAATATGCTAACACAACCTTGTCCTTCCTTCACTATCTCGATATATATTATCATAATTAGACACTAATTCATGCCATGGATTTCAAAGAGAAAATGGCTACTACTATACAAACTCGCGATCCTCATCATGTTGGAGCCAAAATCACGCTAGTATTCCCCATAGTAGCATTAGACCTCACATATGATGATGACCAGAAAAGTCATCTTGTCTTTGAAGCAAGGAGTTTAATGGTAAATATCTTTAATCGTCCATTTGATTTGCAAATATTATTAGATTTGAGTGAATTATCTATTCAAGACAGTAAACGTAACTCTGCCCAACGATATTTAGCCAGTACGCCGAACTTGAACGAAAACCTCATCCATATCGACTATGTCAACATTCAGAATAAGAAAAGTCCCTTATACAAAGATCATGGTGCTGAACTCATGGTAGAGTTCAGTGAATTAAAATTGGATATTGACACAACTACATTGATGCACTTACGGCCTTTCATTGTAGTACTATTGCATAGGTAAGTGCTGTGTGTTTTTTAGATCCTTATCGTCATTTTACTATGATTACAATAGACTTGACTACTTCTTGTGATCCTCTAACTGTATAACCATATTTTTCACTTTTTGGCCCTATTTATACTACCATAATCTATACATAGAAATCCGCCTTCACTAGACCCTTTATTAGCCAATGCGGAGCTGGATTCTGCTGGAAATGGGAAGTATGAAGATGAAACTCTAGTTACTCCAGTGAAAGAGAATGGGGGCGATATTGTATCTAGTACCATAAATGAGGGTGAAGCACATTTTAGTGCTGGCAGTCGTAATAGTGATGTCCATGATAAACTTGCTAGAGAGGATGCAATGTCCAATATAAATGCTATCAATGCCACCAATGAACAGGGTACTACAGTTGAGGTGAGTCTACACGAGTCTACGAGTTCTTTGTATTACACTCAAAATTAGGATGCTTGTGATACTTATATCATCAACCTAGTATATGCTCCGTCTCTGTCTCTTTCTATTCATATATACTCACCACCTTCTTCTCCCCTTCTATTGCTCTCACTATAATACTTTCCTCGCGTCACGTTTACCTTCATGTACATAGTTGTTAGCAGGTATGGAAGAGAAGCCTAATGGTAATCATATGGTGTTCAATTTCCAATCTTTTACTATAGACATCTTGAGACACGACGACGATGAAGACAATATAGATGATGGTGATGATGATCGTGCAGTACATTCTGGACATAATGGCCATCACGGTAGTACCTCTTCTGAATACAATAAAATGCTTGAAACTGCATTTTCTCTACAAATCACCAACATCAAAGCTGATTTAGAAACGCATGGGTTGTTGACCGCTACTGTATTGTTGGAGTCAGTAGAGATCGTAGATATCCGAGAAATCAGCAGTGACTACTCTATAAAGAAGATTTTGTCTCCACAAACAGCACATACGAAGATGGCCGAACATGTCGCTTATATGAATAGGCAATCTATTGTAGGAACACATTTGGGTCGTGATAATGTGAGCACGACCCGATCATCATTGATTCAACGGAGCGAGAGTGGAAATCTGGGTAGTACCACGAGCTTGCATGGTTTGGATACTATGGATGGTAACGACGATGTGAAGGATGATGTGAGTAATGATAATGACGATACTAATAACGCTAATGCAGACGAAGCTGAGAACATCATTGAAGTTGTTTTCCGACAAGAATCTCCCAAACAAAGTTACATCGATGTACTTGTCAACGACGCTTCGTCTTTTGCTTCTACAGACACATTCTTGGACTTGTCCTCAATTGCTATGGCCAATTTCTCGACTTTTTTGGAATTGTTAGCAGCTCCTTCAAGCAGTGCTGAGTTGGAGAGATATCGAGGTAATGTTGGTTCTTCCACGACATCACCATCCACATTGTCTAGAAACACCAGTATATCGAGTGGCATCGGTGATGGCATCGATCGACCTGCAAGCAGCACCCCTGGAAGAGTAAGACAAAGTAGTACAATGGATCGAAGTGAGGATAGTGAAGATGTTGATGGAGGAATGTTTAGAGATAGTGTGCCTGATCTAGCACGGGTTGATACTACTTCAGCGATAGATGCGTATCACAGTGACAGTACAATGACGTCTCGTGCTGATGATAGTACTGCGTTTTCACAATCCAACAACAAGGATAATACTGAGGGTGGGGGCTACTCAGATGGGAATAGAAACAGGGTTGGTAGTCGCGATAGTGATGCTCCCAGAAGAAGAGAGCCATTGTATCAGGTCGAGAACAGCATGATTGTCAAGGTTGTCCTCAAAGATCCACGTCTACATCTGCTGGATGACCCTACTCTTGAGTCGACTGCTGCCATTGTAGGTAGATGTGGAGTAGAAGTTCATTATACTCGTGACCAAGCATTAAGTGGATACAGCGTAGAAGGTAGCATGTTCGAACTGCAAAGAAAGATGGTGAGAGAGAGTCTACATGTGAGCGTGAAATCTCTCGAAATCTTTACGCTGGCAGATCTACAACAATATGTTCCTCATGCTATTATTGAACCCTTTGGTGTAGAAGTGAATATGCGCCGCGAAGTGGTCGATAAAGAGTTGGTATGTTCGAGTCTAAGTGTTGATACCGATGCCGTGAAAGCTAGGGTAACGATGAACGATCTGCTGCTGGCGAATAGCGTCATCTTCAGGTCTAGTACCACCGATAACAGTGCTTCTGAAGACAAAAAAGTGACTCCTAAAAAAGCTTCTGAGAAACCCTCCCCCGCCACTCCCATGCCTGCGGTACCTGCAGTGCCTAAGAGGTCGGGTACCGCTCATACTTTCTCTTTCAATTTAGGACAAATTGCTCTAATCGCTATCAACGATTTCGAAGGTAAGAATGTTCCCATCTTAAGAATGAGTTTAGATGAGACCAAATTGTGTTTGGCCAAGGGAGAGAACCTCTTAATCGGAGATGGTGACATGTATCTTAGTGCAGACTTCTATAATCCTAAGCTCAACATTTGGGAACCGATTCTGGACCCCTCACATCCTCAACTGCAAATCTGTACCACTGAAGAAACAGGTATAGAATTCAACGTACAGAGTGAAGACACCATGCAGATTACAGTGAGCGGCATTATGTTGGAAACGTTGATGAATAGTCATGCTCTGTTCATGATGTCTAGCTTTGCAGAAGATTCTTTGAGTCGAGAGATGGTTAGTGAGATCATGATCAAAAACAACCTGGGGAATGATTTAGATGTGCTTATTAATGATGCAGCCAGTGAAAGCCATTTGATGCATCTTTGTGCTGGAGAAGAGGTAAATCTTCCCCGAGTACAAGAAGGTGGTAAAATGAATTTGAGCAATGGTGTGTTGCCATATGCATTAGATGTTTGCTTCACAGGTACTTTTTCGGAACAGAGATTGAATCTCAAAGGCTTACCTCTGCACATCAACAAATGTGTATTGTACCACTTACTCCCAAAAGGAGATGATTCCTTGCCTGGTCCCGGCACTCCCGGAGCTGGTGGACTGAAGGAAGGAGGAGACAGTACCACTGCCTCACCATCCTCTCTATCTCCTGCCCCCCGTCAAGCTCCCTCACGCTCCGTCGCTTCCTTAGTGGGCACTCGAACCCAGCCGGAACACTCCCAGATGGTGGTGATTGAACCAATCGAAGAAGAGACCTATCAATATGCCCGCTTCGATCCTCTCACTGGTAAATGGAGAAAGCCCTTCCTTGTGGGCGATCCCCATGAATGGTCCGACGCTCAGGGTATAGCGGAACGTAAGATCGATAGTGTAACAAGTAGCATCAGTGAGAGATGGGAATGGCAAGGAAGCTGGACGGTATGTATGAGAGGCAAAGTAGGTGAAGAGATCGATGAAGAAGGGTGGGAATATAGCACAAGCTTTACTAATTTTAGTGTAGCTAATGTGCGGCATAATTACAAGTCTCTGGATAGTTGTAGACGTCGACGATGGATTAACAGCAGGGTGCCATCCACCGCCCATTTAGCAGAGAAGCATAGGCCATTAAATATCATTTGGGATGTTACTGTACAGAAAAATGGTGTAAAAGTGGCTCAATTGAGATCGGCTATGCAAGTAAAGAATGATATGCCTTTTGCTATTGAGATCATTCTCAATTATAGTGCATGGGGTGAAGATGTAACATTAGGTCCAATCAAAGAAGGAGAGCTCTATAGCGTGCCTCTATTGTATTCGTACGCGACTAGTATGATGATTCGACCCGCAGATATTCCTTATTATTGGTCTGATAGTATCTCTTGTGCCATTCGAGTTTTCGACTTCAGTAGCTCTGCTGATTTAATCTGTAGGGGAGAAACAGGAGACGATGATATAGCTCCAGTGTGTATGCGAGCACTTATCGATCAAAAGGACAAATCGATTACCATCAGGTGCATTTCTTACATAGTCATCAACAATAGAATGCCGTGTGATGTCCGGTATCGTATCAGTTCTAGAGACAATAAGAGCGAAGAAGGGGAGGTTTATGCTGGAGCACAATCCAAATTAGCTTATTTGAACTGGATGTACAACCCACGACTGTCTCTCTCACTAGGAGATTCAAGTCTTTGGAGTACTGCAGTGGTAGTAGATTGTACCAAACGAAGTGACAAAAACCTAGACATTAGCAAACGGGTGATTCACCATGTGGAACTGCCGCATGCTAGACAAACTATACCAGGTAGTAGTGATAGTGGTATTGTCATCTGTGTGAGTGTCATTAGAGATTTGGATTTCAATGTTGAGGTGAATATTTATAACAGATATTTGTTGGTTGACTACACGGATCTGAATTTATCTATTTCTTCTTACAAAGATAATGGGGAAGCTATGCTACGTCATACATGGACCATGGCTGACAGTGACTTGCCAACCAATCGACGCAAAACAGTTCGTTCTAGTGTCAAGATTACAGATGCAACCTCAACTATACAAGGAAATGAAAAAGAAGATGGAAATGCCAGTGAAGGTGATGGTAGTAGTATGGCTGGTCGAGGCACAGTCTGGAGAGATAGCATTAGTGGTTCAGATGTTACAGAGAAGGAGAAGGATGTCGCAGCTATTTATGATGGTATGATTCAGGATTTTTCTGTAGATAGCAAGCATCTATACGAGTTTAACACAGTAGAAGCTGGAGATTATGTCTACAGTGACCGCAAGTTCACATGGACGTACCTACCAGAAGCACTCTTGAACCATCTGTATATCCGCACGCCGTGTAATGACAAATTGAGACGATCCAGAAGTATGATGCGGTTCCATGTAAAGAAAGATACGTACATCATTGTCTTGAGAGACAGTCGTGGCAATAAGAACAAGGGCATGCGCTGGCTTAAAGATGATGGTTTTCAGGACTTGGTAGGTCATGCTATTGCTCGTCGTATACTAAGAGGCAGCTTACAAGAAGTATATTTCACACTACATGGCAAATTCTTTCAAGCTGGGAGTTTAGTCAGCTTAGGTGGTAACTATAGCAAAGAGATCACTGCTATGTACACTGTCTTCTGTATCTCTGATGATAGTCAAACATCGGCACATTTGTCCATATTATCGCAAATTCAATTCAATCATAAATATCAACGATCGTTAGCTAATCGATGTTGGCAAGATGGAGGGGAAGGAGTGTCATTGTTTTTCAGTGGTGATGATACTATTCAAATTGGAGTGAAAAAATGCAGTGCATGGTCGGAAGAGTTGCGTATTAGTATGACCAATGTATCCCATAAACACAACTTTGAAGTATTAGATCACAAGACAAAACATGCATATCAACTCAGTTATCGTATGCGATACATGCCAGGTGTATTTGATCGCACACAAGAGGTGTGCGTTTTCAATAGATATTGCGTGGTGAATCTTATGGAAGAAGACATCATGTTGCTTCAGGTAGGGAACCGTTGTTATTCTTCTCTGTTGTTACTCTCTCTTACTATGCCTTGTGATAATAATGATAAAGGTGTTAATGATGAGTATGCTAACCTAAACTTCTTCTGTGTCTCTCTACCCATTCATTTGTACCCTTTACTTTCTCGACCACCTTCCATTCCGCACTATTATATCTTATAACGACAATTTACAGAGAGGTAGTAAAGACTATACTACCTATCACCCATATAAAGCAGCTGGTTGGCACATGGCTGATGTTAACAAGGGCACCATTGTACAAGTGCGCTGTAGATCTTCCTTTTGGTCCTTAGGTAGCGTTGATTTGAACGAAATAGGTACTAGTATGATTCATTTGCCTCGCAAAGACGACTCTCCAGAAGGAGAGAAAGGTATCATTTTGCATGTAGAAGTCAAAGTTGCTGCCCCTCAAGAACGTTGCAGTGTGGTCATTGTCATCTGGAAATCTACCATTGAATCCTCAACGGATATGCGCATCAGCAATGATACTGATGTCACCATCACTGTCATGCAAGAAGGCTTGCATTTGGATTCAGAACTGAGGAAGAGAGGTTTATTCCAGATGTGGATACCTCCTCGTACTACAGTTCCATTTGGATGGGCAGATCCAGATCTGGATGGTGTTGTTAAGGTAGCAGTTGGGGAAGGCATCGAATCTGTAGAGGGCAATAGTGGCAAAAAGAAGAGACTGGCTCGTTTGAATATGTTTAAAGCTGGTGAGAGTGTGCGACTACCTGCTCCATCTGCAAGGCATAGTAATGGTGAAATTGTGTTGTCTGTAGAAGCCACTAGTGGAAATAGAGTACTCAGGGTATCTCGACCCTCCCGCCCCACTCCCAGTGCAAGAGGCCCCTATAGTGCGAGTAAAAGTGGAAAGAGTCCACATAATGCCATCGCGGCACTGGCTAAAAGCACTGATGGTGGATCTGGATCCAACGAAGCTAGTCATCCTTCCAAGAGTGTACACGTCAACATATTCTTGACCTCCTTTGGAATATCATTAATTGTGGAGAAACCAGTCCGTAGGGAATTTCTGTCTTTATATATGGATAATATCACCTACCATCAGATTGCCAATGGAAATTATAACAGCTATGAGTTCACTGTGCTCAATTTACAGGTAAACCACTCTACTGATCTATCGTAAACTCTCTGATCTATCACAATGATGATGAGAATCATACTAACATGACCTCTACTTCATACTCTTTCTATTCATATACTCCACATCTTAACCACTATACCATATCAGATTGATAACTATAGTGAAGCTGCTCTACACCCTGTTCTACTACATGATCTAAAAGGTAGCGAAGAAGAAGGAAAAGAAGATGTTGATGAACACCCCATATTCCAACTCATTGTAGTGAAAGAACAGGGTGTATCTACTAATAATGCAGGTGATGATAGCACTAGTCATGATGGAAGGTTGATGAATATATATAAATATGTAGTGTGTCGAGTCTTGCCGGTGGCATTGCAGTTGGATAGTGCGTCGATTCAGGTGAGGAGCATTCTCTTCATTCATTTTTGATGATGATGATGATGATGTTGTTTTTGTTGATGCTGTTGATGGTGATGATGAGTATACTAACACAACCTCCTCTGCTTTATGCTCTTTCTATTCATATCTCCATCACCTTCTCCTTCCTTCACTATACCCATATTGGAATAAAATCATCACTCCAGCTTCTGTACACCGATTTACTCAATGACCTAAAATTCGTCTCTCATGAGCAGACTTTAGCCTCAGCTCACCCGATGCAATGGATGTACCATCGCAACCGCTCTTTAATGTCTTTAGAGCGATCTGAAATGGTCAATGTGTATGATAGTAAAGCTTTGGCCACTAGAAGTAAGATGTACTTCGAGAAGCTCATAATTCATCCTATTGTCATCACATTCACTTTCGTGCAGGTAAGTTGCCATTTCCCTACCACGCTCTTTACACTCCCTTCATTTTCTGGATCTGAACATGGTACTAACCTTCTTCATCTCCTTCTCTTCCTCATTGTATCACCATACTACCATCACAATCAATGTTCTCTTTCCAGACTCCTTTCCCACGCCCGCACAGCATGAATGTCACATTGGGATCCACCTTTATGAATATCATCACATCCTTGGTGGCAGTCAA
>JACLAD010017043.1_pt1 | contig 12573 bp, 12 predicted proteins | sample 8027901 | NCBI WGS metagenome assembly JACLAD01 (sample SAMN15725071, study PRJNA655200) | protist metagenome | isolation source: fluorescence activated cell sorting (FACS) single amplified genomes of... | place: Spain: Blaines Bay Microbial Observatory, Mediterranean Sea | collected 2016-07-05
GGCAGATACTACGTACACTGTATGTGTTTTGCTCTTCTGCTTCTGCTTGTGCTTCTTCCTCTTTTTCTTTTGCGCATTACCTGCAGACTCTGGCAGATGGTGAACGGTAGACGGAGCCTGGGCCTCGTCAGCTTTGTCGTCATGCTTGGGGCTCTCCTCACCTTGCGCGCGATCATTTCCCCCCTTTGCCTCAGCCATGACCTCGTCCTGCACAGGCGAAGTCCTTGTACCTGGTGACGCTCGCTCCTTCTTGTACAGGTAGTAGCACATTCCTAATAAGATCATTGCCATGATGATTGATAGTGGAATGAACACCATGTTGAGGGTAGACGCAGCCGAACCGTTAGGAAGAGATGCCTTCGATTCTACACTTGGACTCGGGAAAGGTACTGAATTGGATTTTGGTGTCGGTGTTGGCGTAGGCCGAGAAGTGGTCGTGCTGTGAAGATGGCAGCTCGTTGACCCGATTGGAGCACCAGGACATTCACCGCTGCACGTGGCCATAGTGGCGCCGTCTTCGTCACCGTAGTGGTCTGCTCGGCACGGAGTGCATTCCCTTCCTGCCCCGCTCGCATTTGGTTTTGTCAACACGTTACTCCAGCTTCCAGCTTTGCACTTTCCGTGGCAGTTTGCATCCACAGCCCCACCTGTGCTGTAACGTCCATTAGCGCATCGTCCTATACACTCTTTGGTCGTCAGTCCCTGAACCGAACCGTAGTAGCCCGGGGCACAATTCGCTGTGTGCAATTGTAATTGGTAAACAATGAGTTCCATGAGTGTGATAGCTCTTCTCTACGAACAACAAAAAGCAAGGCAACATACAGCAAAATGGAGATCCTTTGGTACTATATGTCCCTTTTGGACAGGTCATGCAAAGAGATCTAGATCCACCACCGTTTGGATTGGCCCTACCGGCGTCACAGTCTGTGCACGTAGTATCTCCCGCGTTGCTCCATTTACCGGGATCACAAGGTCCTGAGCATGTGCCTTCCGACTGCCCGGGTTCCGACCCATAGGTCCCGGTGAAGCAATTCTTGCATCCGCTCAATAGCGCCGTTCCTGCGGAGGAATATTTACCCTTCGGGCACATGGCTGTACAGTTTTGTTCAATGGCTCCTTCATCTCCGTATCTGCCGGCGATGCAGGCACCAGTGCAGCTCGAGCTCTGCAAGCCTGGTGAAGTGCCAAAACGACCTGCTGGACAATTGTTGCACCCACTGCTCTCGCTGTCGCGTTTTTGTGGTGGTTGAACATCTTTCCCGTGTTTGCCCGCTGCGTTTCAATGTATGTAAGTATATAGCGGGCTTGCGGGCGTGTATTGCGGGGGATACTTAGGAGGCCTAGCAATTCAATCAACATGTATGGCAGCCAAACTCACGAGGGCAGTCCACGCAGATTCCTTGAGTTACGCTTGAAATGCTCCACTTTCCTTTTGAGCAGTCGGAACACTGCAGGGTGCTCGAGTCTTGAATCTGTCCCGTCCAACCCGATCCCGATGCACAAGATTGACCCGGCGTATTGCCGTACAGGAAATTCGTTCCCGTGGTTGTTATGGTCACTCTATCCGTGTGCGATGCCCAGATACCGCTGCCACTCTCCGTTGCGGTGTTGCCAGTAATTGTGGAGTTGAAAAGGGAGAGAAGTACCTTGTCCTCAGCGGCTACGCTGTTGCTTCGAAGGCTGATCCCACCTCCCTTCGGAGCGCTGCTGTCGCTTATTCGAGACCTCAAAAGCGTTAAGGAAGATTCAAACGCGTCGATTCCGCCTCCATATCCTGTGAGCAGAAGCCCGCCCTCTAGAGAAACTTCTTCGAGAATGAGTTCTGCACCAAACAGCCCAATGAGACGGAATGGCACAGAGTTTCCAATCTCAGAGGCGCGCTTGATTGTGACCGGGCCAGCTCTAGCAAGAAGTCTAGACTTCTTCATGTGCACCTTCGTGCCGGCCCCAAGGAAAAGCGCCGAATCTGGGTTCGCTCCAACTTGGATGAAGGTTACATCTTGCGTGAGATCGATCGTGTACATGTTGCCCGGGGTTGTCTGTTGAATTGTAAGTTAGTAATCACGTTCGTAGTAGTGTGCGAAAGTGATCAGGTTGTGTATGTGCGCAACTATCTGCGCTGACTTACAGCTGCGCACGCCCACGCGTTTCGCAGAGCCGAGGGCGTCCCAACCTGATACTCAAACACCGCATTATTCGCACATGTCCCAGATCCTCCAGGATCTTCGCAGCTGTAGTACGAAGCAGAGCCCTGATTTGAAGTGCAGTAGCATCCAAGCCCCCCAGGAGGCAGGACTAACGGGCTTGTGCACGTGCCTGAATGACATACCAGCTGCGAATTCATCAAAATGCCAGAGGTCCACCGAGGCGTAGCGCCGTGACATCCCTGCACTGGCGAGTTCCCATATATGCGGGTCGTCCCCGAGGCGTTGACAGAATACAGCACCTCAACGGGTGACGAGTCTGAGATAGAAAGGGCACCACCTGCCCCTGTGGATGCTCCTGTATTTCCAGTCAGCTCAGTGTCGACAAGGTTGAGGTGAACCGAACCTCGAGCCCATATATCCCCAAAATTATCGACCTCAATTGATTGACTCGCGACTTGTAGGTTGATAGCGCCTCCTTGGGCCGCAGTGTTGTCCGTGACTCTGCAGTTCTTCAGAGTGACGAAAGTATTTGCCAAGCGGGCTGATTGTGCGCCACCGATATAGTAAAAGTGTTCCATTGCATGTATCATGTGCACCGCAGGGCCAGACGCAAAGTTACCTCCTTGCAACCAGATTCCCTCGATCTCGAGAGATGCGGCCATGACCGTGATAAGACGAAAGTTTCCTGCGTTGGCGCTTCGCCGAAGTGAGACAACGTCAGTGGAGGATAGACTGCTCGACTTCCTAAGGATAACTTTTCCCCGGCCGTGGCAAACTCCAGCGTGACAATTAAGTTCTGAACTTTGAGACGTAAAGCCTACGGAACCAGCCCATGTCCCTTGCTGCAGAAAAGTTACCTGTCGATATGCAGATTGCATACACATGCGTGAGGTTTAGAATCTTCACATGCATTTCATCTTCATCTCCTCATAAAGCAAATTAACACGTACATTTGCAGCCAAATCGATTGAAAAGACTGTGTTTGGCGCAGACCACGCGCATGCAAACGCGTTACGAAGTTGTCCTGGGCTCGCAACATTGTATGCCAACTGCGAGGAGCTGGGGCATGCCCCTGCGCCCCCTATATCACATGACGCCAGAGCGATATCGCAAGCACCGCAGCTGAGTTGCGTTCCACCAAGATAATCATCCGAGTTTGTGAACCCTCCGTCCCATTGCGAACCGTGTGGGCAAGCTTGAGGAGGGGAATTGTCGCGAAATACAACCGCGCCGCCTGAAACTGAAATTTCGGCATTATAGGCGGCATTATAGGCGGCATTATAGTATGCATAAATTCCGCCCCCGCGACGTTCTTCATTTCCCGTTGCAACATTCTCTGCTATCAAAGTGTCCGATATGGTCAACGTAGTACCCACTCCTGCGTAGATTCCTCCGGCTCTCTGACCCCGGTTGCCCGATATGACACATTTTACAATTGTTGTTTTCGCCCACTCAAGGTGAAGTCCTCCGCCTTTTTGAGGAGTTGCGGACCCGCCCCTCAGCGTGATGCGTTCGAGAGTGAGCTCAACATCATGGCTCCCCTGAGCATATGCTCTGATGAGCGTGAATGGGGGCGCGCTTGCAGCGCGCTGGATCGCAGCCGTTTCAGAAGTTACGAGAACGGCAGCACGGCGGAGCGTTACTTTTGGTACGTGATAACCGGCACTGCCGGCGTCAGAAAGGAACAGCGCTTGTACCTGAAAGTTGGAGAAGCCGGGATTATCAGCCTTCGATAACGTAATATTTTGCAGCACGTCAATGGTAATTCCTTCTTCAGAGTGTGCCTCATTTGCACACTTCCATGCGTTTCGCAACGAAGAGGCACTGGCAACGGCAAAAAAACGCGTCTGCTGACTCGGGCATGTCCCAGAACCACCAGGATCACAGTCTGTGCCACCAATGCAAGCGAGTGCTTCTGTGCAGATGAGCGTCGATGGATGCTCCATCGAACCGCTCCATTGTTCGCTCGTCTCAGAACATTTTTGATTTCCTTCGAGCACGGTCCCTTTCGCGAGAAAGTGATAGGAAGGTCCCATAACCGCTACATTTGGGCCTTTGGTTGATGAGGCATCATTGTTGCTGATGAATGACGAGCTCAGGAAAGCGGCACCCTGTTGCATTCGGTTTTTATCCATAATTATGGACCATGTTATTAGTATGGCAGTGCTGTCGTCAGCATTTGCTCTTACAAAGCGAGCGTACTCACGTTTGCAGTGGAACCCATAGTTCCAAGGCATATTCCTCCCCCATAGCCTGAATCTCCAACGATCACGTTTTGCATTACAAACGAGCTTTCCAACGATATGCGCACGTCTCCTTGTGCATTGATACCTGCTCCATTCCCGTGACCATCGTGGAGGAGCCCACCCTCAATCCTGATGTGCTCCAACGTCAGCATAGTTGGATTTCGTATTTCTGCCGTAGTGTACATGCCGTCAACAAGAATGACGCGGAACGGAGACGCCGTGCTGGCTCTTTTTATCCTCACAAAAGTGCCCGAGGCCGATGCAGCCTTCTTAATGGTTGCACGACCTCCATTTTTAAGTATGAGACCAGACGAGCCTTGGGACTGAGGAGAGGAAAGGCTGTTCGACAGGGTGATGTCGCCTGAAAGCTCAATTGTTGCCTCATAGCTTGATGTGGTCAAGCGGTTTTGGTGAGCGTTCGCACACGCCCATGCATTTCGAAGGGCCGAGGCAGTATTCACATCCTGAAATAATGTTAGGAAAGGGTTTGCGCATGTGCCTTCGCCACCTGGGTCAGAAAGCAAACGACCTCTTGCTGGTGTAAACTCGACTCGTTTGTTTGCCTCGGAGATCTCGGCACTTGGGGTCTTCTCCTCGGCCACGCCTTGCCAGTGAGTGCTGCGGCCACTGCGGATTCCTTGACCCGGCGCATGCACGCCATCGATTTCACCTGGTGCGCGAGGCTTTTCTGGCGCGAACATCCCTGCCTTCCAAATATACTGGTGCTCGTCACGTTGAGCTGGAAGGCACTTGGCCGAGGCTGCCTGGAGTCTCAGATTCTACGGCACCTTTCTCCATCACGGAATGGTAGCCACACGGCCTGAATTTTCTTTTTTCTTTTTGTTTTCAAGACTGCACTTCAAGCAGCAATCGTCTCTCCTCACTCTATAGTGTTGCTGGGTCAGTGTCAGCTTCCGATTTTTTGATACTGTGCAATGCAAACATGCGGGTTAGTTGCACGAGCCGCTTTTAGCCTGGCTTGATTGAAGGCTGGCTGAGGGTGAGGGCGGAAGAGAAGGGATTTCAGTTCCAGGAGGAGGTGCTGTGCTGTTACAGTGGGTGGGAAGGAGAGGTGGTAGGCTGGGGTTGCTTACAGGTGCAGGGGGCAATGTGGGTTAGCGACGAGGGAGGACGAGCCGGTATCTTGCCCTTCCATCTCGCCTAAGGTTCGTAACATAATAGTGAGGCAGCCCCTATGTACGCTTTACCAAGATATCTAGTGGCGGGAGACCATCCCCGCAGCAGAGTTACCTTCGCGTTTCACCTTGGAAAACAAAGACGAGAAAAATATGAAAATTCGGTTCGGTCCGATACTCGGCGAGGTCCTAAGCTTTCGTTTGCACCACATCCGAGCTTGTAAATCTTACTGACGAACCAAGGAGGTGGGGACCCGCACTATTATGTTACGAACCGTACAGTACTGACTGTACATTATCCCGATGGAGGCAGCAGGATACAGATCCAGGAAACCAAGTCGTCTGTCTACCCAAAATGAGGAAATAAAAATTAGGTTCCCTGGACATCTCAAGATAATACACGACGGATGTTCATTAGCTGCACGCTTCCCTTCCTTTCCCTCCTCTCCTTTACAGCTACATGATGCAAAACAGCATGATCACTTCTTGGTCGAGCGTGGGGAGCCTTTTCTCCGCGCCTCCGGTAGAAAATACATGTCAAGATCAAGACGATTCTCTGCGAGATAACAGTATGCAGTCGGTGTTTGAGTGATACTCTCCGAAAGAAGATGAGAAACGTCTTGCATGGAAGGTCAAGGAACATACCCTTCATCCACTCGATGAGCGCGAGTTGGCTACTTTCTCGCGTCGAAGGTTTGAGTTTGGCTCCTCCGACACCAATCATTTCTCGTCGCTGCTGGTTCAGTTTCTCGTCGCTCAGCCCAGTCTCCGCCATCATCCTAATCTTCTCCGCGTGAGTAGCGAGGTCCTCGTTGGTGTCGAGCCTCAAGCTTTGACAAAGCTCGCGGAACCTATCGTGGTACAGCGCGACGGCCCAGTTTCCATGGAAGAATTCCACCAAATCCTTGATTAGACCGTTGTCGTAAAAGTGGACAAGGTCGTTAATATAGCTTTCGTGAAGTCCAACGAGCTTGGAAAAATTTCGCTGCTCAACAGGGCTAGACCCGAGGTAGGTGATGGACTGCAAATATCCGTAGCGATCTAGCACGAGCCTTTCGATTTGCGAATGAGATTATGTCAGTGCATGCATACCATGCAAAACTGGTGCTTACAACATCGTAGAAAGCAAGCTCACCTGCAGTATCTCCCCCCCCACTGCCCATCCTCAGCCTCTGGATCTGTCCAGAGCTCGCGGCATCCCTCTGTGCCGACAGGGGCGCCAAATGCGTCGGTTGCACACGAAGAGACATGAAGGTACTGCAAGTCTCCAGGAAGGTATGCAAACTCCTTCTTTGGTAGCGAAAAACGAGGTATGGCATTTTCGTCCGCCACACCCGCCTGCAAAGGATCAACTTTTTCTAGGAAGGAGTTTGCCAATGCCATGCCAACCTCTTTAGAATTGAAAAAGTCGTGAAGTGCGCGCTTTGCTCCATAGCGCCTCGAAAACTTGGTCAGTGTCCCCGCGGCAAAGATTGCGTTGTCTGTTGTCCTGAACTTGTTATCAACAACAAGCCTCGCGTCAAATACGAGACCACTCTCATTGACCGCCGAAAAGACGTCGTGATCAACATCCTTCCTGCTCGCACATATGACAAGTGAACACTTCAACGAGAGTGCCTCCCCTTCGTCCTTGCCCTTGCCTTCTTCACCGCCGACGCTCGATAACGTAGTGCTGGCAACTTTCACACCAGTCACACGGTGATTGCGAACATCGATTTTAACAAGGTCCATTCCCTGAATGATCTTGACGCCGACGTATTTGAGCGACTGCTCGATCTTCCCCGCGACGTAGCCCTCCGGGCCTTTAGGAAAGGGACACTGCACTGTGCCGCCACCTGAGCCGCGCGCAAGAGGTTGCACCACAGTGATGCGCTTTTGAAGCGGAACAGATAATTTGAGGATATGAGAGCGCAAACGGAGACAGTGTCCCCTACAAAACGAGGGAAAATTGAGGATGTGCGCCTTAGAATATCAGAGAAGACTTACCGACGGGTCTACCTGCATCGCCAACAGTGTCTGCACAGCAACAAACGCATCAAGAGAAGCGCCAAAGATGACGCAAGTACTGTCGGAGCCCCAGAAAGTCGAGTCGACGTGCTCAGCTAGCATGCGCTCTGCTCCATAATCGGTAAGGAAAAAGAGCCCCGACGGGATTTGCTCGTCCGTGCCGTTAACTCCATAACCAAACTTGCGAGCCGAAGCCTCCTGGCGCCCAGCCGCTACGATCAGGTAGTCGTACGGCATGATAGAGTCATCGGCAAGAAGAATGGCCTTGCTCTCTCTGTCAAGGTCAACCATGCGAACACCAGCACCAGTGAGGATCTTCACGCGGCTGGAAAAGGCAAGCTTTTCTACGTCCTCCGCAGCGTAAGAACTGGAGAGCGATTTGAAGCGTGCCGAACCGTCGGCGTCGCACATGCAGCGCATGCGTGAGCTTGGCTTGTATGATCTACTCCTTTGCGGATGTCCGCCCGGTGCGAGGACCGTGATGTTCGTGAAGTGCAAGTAAGGCACAAGGAGGAGCGACTCGACGAAAGACAACGCGCAGTCTGATGCCCCAACGACCACAATTCGGCTGTTGTTTGAAATCTTTGGTTCACTCAGAAGATGGCGTGTGATAAAGTGCAGGCAATGCCCCGCCCTTTCATCGAGGTCACCATAGGATTCGGCGCCAAATGAAGCCGCGCGCGGCTCCGGCTTTTGCCGTGGCCGCAGCTGAATCATCTCATAGTGTATCGGAGCAAACTCAGATGATGGAAAGGTTCGGTAGTAGAGGCACGACAGTCCGGACTGACGCATCACCTCGAGAAGAACAAACTTCGTGCACCTTGAAAAATTGGGATTGATCGCGTAGTCGGTGAGGAAAGCGTGTCCGCTTTCGTCATGGTACCTGAACTGGACGTAGTTCTCCACGTCGTACGAGCTCTTCATCCTCTCCACTCCATCTTTATCAAGATTGCTTCGAGTGACAGCGGCAACGCCGAGCAAGGTCTCGTCCTCTTTGCTACCCGCAACGAGAAGGTAGGTAGCGTTCACAGGGTTCGAGCTTCCGGTTTCCAGCTCCGCGTTAGCAGCTAAAAATGCGCTCATCTGTGAAAGGATTGAGACAAAAGTGAGAGTTAAGCGGGTAACCGTATTATCAGTTCTTGGTGTTCCTTCTTCCCTTGCTGCCCTCGCCTACACCTGTGTCTCAACCGCTTGATTAGTGTCCCTATTTCACTTCAACTTACAATGTCGCTGCAATTCTCAAGGGGCTCGCAGAGAGCCTCAAGCGCCACATGATCATCAGGTGAGGCCCTCCGAACCGACAGCGTGCTGGCGTATAGGAGCGCGTCACGATGAAGGAGGTGGATTAGGTGGCTGAAAGTGCTCTGAGGTCGCGCCCTAGCCATCGTGAACGAACTAAGCAGCGGCGAAGCTGGTTGCTCAGGACTAACAGTGGATGATTATTGAATGAGTTACAGAAAAAGAAAGAACTGCGGACATCCACGCAACATGAGAAGATAAGAGGGAAACGCACGCTGTCGAGACCATGCAGTACTCGCGTTCGGGGAACACCTCAAAAGCAGCTGGAAGGAAATCCTTAATGCGTGTCTCAAAAGCCTCGTCCACACAAAATACGGTAATTGCAAAGACATTTGCACTGGTCAGATCCTCCTCTTCCTCTCCAAGGAATTCTCCTTCCTCCCCGCCAGCAAGTGCGTCTCCATCCTCCTCAACTTCATCAACGATCATGGCCATGTCGCCAAGCATGTCATCCATGGCAAATTCGTCTGCAGCACCACTCTCTGCTCCGTCTTCTCCTTCTTCACCCTCGTTTTTATCAGTTTCTTCTGCTTTCTCGCCCTCGATAGCAGTTTCTCCATCACCGCCTGCTTCGGCACTATCCGCTTCCGCATTCGAGCCACCCAGAGCAGCTTCAATTGCGACAGACACTTCTCCTTTGGACTGGTTTCCATCAATGTTGACCAAAACTTCTTGGAAACTTCCAGACACTGCATCAATCTGTGCTTTGTAGTTCGCAAGGCGTTCCTTGAGCTTCTCTGCCGTGTCATCAGCACGCTGAACGAGACGACTCTCGACCTCCTCAGACTCAGCGGGATTGAACTCGACGTGGTAAATTTTACCGCTATATTGGTGGAGGAAGGGTTGAGCGGAAATGCCAAAGAGAAGAAGAAGCGATGCAGGGAAAGGATGGTACTTCGACAGCACTCACGTCTCCGGATCGAGTCTTCTTCCCACTACACGCTTTTCCAGAACCTCGTCAGGGACATCGAGGAGCAGGAAGCTGTCTGGGATATAGCCCGCCTCCTGCAGGAGGTGAATGATGGATGAGGTTAAATGGAAGGTCAGCGTGTGCCTGCGAACTCATCCAATTCAGACCCGTTGTTCTTGCTTTCGCAAATACTTACCGCGAGGGCGTCTGCCTGCGCCTTTGTTCGTGGAAACCCGTCCAAGAGCCAGCCGTTTTCCTTGCAGTCCTCCTGGTCAAGACGTCTGAGCACAATTGCCGTGATCAGCTCGTCGTCTACGAGCTTGCCTGCTTCCATAAGCTCTTTTGCTTGCAGTCCAACCTCTGACTCTGCGGCCACCTCGGCTCGTAGCATATCCCCCGTCGAGAGATGTATACTGGAATACATCTGCTTGATCAGTTCACACTGCGAACCCTTGCCAGACGCCGGAGCACCTGCAATGATGATACATTTTTTCGGTTTGTTCTGTCCTTGGCCTGCCCCAACAAAACGAGAATCATCTTGCTCAACCTCGACCTCGTCGGCGGTCTCCTCTTGTTGCAGTTCCTTGGTCACCAATAGATTACCAAAAGGTTCGAGCTCGAAACACTGAGCCAAGACCTCAATGTTCACATCGGTTGTCAAAGCCATCATACCCACGGCCCTGTCAAGACGGGAGCATGCGGTGGGTTGAGTGGAGCGAGCGCCCAGCAATAGCAAAATCAAAGTGCAACAACATGCAAATCGGCAAGTACAGAAAATTGCCATAAATAAAGACACACTTGCTATCCACTTCAGCAACCAATGCCTTGTTATTCGCATCTTGGTTTTTTATCAACTCTGCGAGAAAGAATTCTCCATACTGTTCTTTTGTGTCTTTCTTCTGCGCGTCGAAAACATTTTGGAGATCATCGTAGTCCTCGACCCGAGCTGGGCGTATTGTGAGCTTTGGGAAGAAGCGCTGTTGCTGGTTCACAAAGACCGAGCACTGGAGATCACGGTAGAGGGCCTCGTCAATTTCTTTGGTCTTCGTGATCAGCTCGCCTGCAGAGCCAACATCACGCTCGTGGATCATTCGGTCAAAGGTGCTGGACATCAGAAACTTGAGCTTCGGCGTCATGGCCCCATCTCGGGTTTTTCTTGGCAAGCGAAAGGCCACGTTGGAAATCTCAGGAAGCGTTAGGTATGTCGTACGGACCATCTCATTCACCACTTCCGTCTCATTCTTGTCCGCAGCGCAGAAGTATGTGAGCCACAGCGTGTTGTGCGCGTTGCACCCGGAAGTCTTCGCGTTGAACGTGCGAAACCAGTTGTGGAAGTACTGCGATCCCGCGAGGCTTTTGCTCTCAAGCACAGCGTGGTCGTCGAACGAAGCAAAGCCAATGATTGCACCCTTATCCGTGTTGACGGCCACAAGTGATAGGTAAGAAAGTTCAATCTTTGCGGTTGGGGAAAGGTGGTGAGAGTTGGGTCAGCAAAGAGGATGAAACGTCTTGCGAGGAAACTTCCTCGCTCTCCTCGATGGTTTCCAAGACCAAGTCACGCACCAGTGCACCGATTGCATCAGCCTTAGCAGGAACGTTGGAAACATTGGAAAAGTCCGTGCTGTCTTTCGAAGCGCGGTCGTTGACATCAGCAGCGAGGTCCTTGATGGCAAATCGGTCCTCCTGCTGGGCACGCCTGATCTCGAGTCCCGGCGCGACGAACGGCATCTTAACTCCTTGCTCCAACAGCCACTACGGCTCGATAAGGAATAGAGGTTAGCGAGACTAGCTCAAAGTAGAAATCGCGGTCAACCTTCCTTCCTTTTTGTGCGGTAGCAACAGGGGGGCCTTGGTGCGGAACGACGGCGTGCGTGATCTTGTCGCATCTTGACGAGATTGCTGGCCATTGTAAAGAGAAGGTTGCGCCAATGTGCCGTGAAGGGGACTGAAAAGGGCTTGATCGCCGGCGAGCTTTGGCAGCGCCGGAGTAGGGAGGGTGGGATCCCGACTGAACTGAGGTCTAGGGCTAGCTAAAGCGAAACCGAATTTATCGTGGATAGAAGAAAATCCATTCAATTCGAATTCAGTTCCAGGATTGGAAAAAAGAAAATGAGTCATTGTCGTACGCGATAATGAACAACTATCGAGACAACACCGCTCTCACCCTTGTGGCGGCCGAAGCCGGTGCAGGGCTCCTCTTCTTCGGGTACATCTTTTGGATCGGTGGTTCTGCATTTGTAACCAGTCTAAACCTAGGAGATGAGGCCACCGCCGTCGATGCCGCGTCTGCCGTCACGTCAGCTCTTCAGCTCTTCTTGGGTTGCCTCTCACTAACAAACGCGGTCGCTGTCCTTTGCACCACAAAGATTTGGTCTGTAGCGGCAGCGGTCGGTGTGTGGGCTGCGTTTCTGATAACATGGCTCTCTTTTACCCTCTCTCTTGTGGTAATTGGAACGGCCGCCCAAGTGGGAGACTCGTCCTTCTTTTCGCCGACGGACCCTTCAATCATATCGCCAGAGACAGCCAGCGCCATGGGAGCTTTGGGCTTCCTCCAACGATTTGGCTACGGAGCCAACCGGGGAGGGGGCATGTTTTTCTTTGCGCTTCAGCTCTGGCGCATATCCGTCACCAAAACCGTCCCTGACGCGGCGGAGACCGGATCAGGCCGTTTCGGGGACGCGTCCACGTGAGTCCTCCCTCCCCACCTTTTCCCTTTCGTTCTTCTCTTTCCTTCTCGCGGCACTCACAGCGTAAGCACTCGCCACTCTATGCAGGTACACATCTACATACTATGCCAAGCGTACGTTTCTAGAAACGCCGTCCTGTTG
>JACLAD010010925.1_pt1 | contig 12564 bp, 13 predicted proteins | sample 8027901 | NCBI WGS metagenome assembly JACLAD01 (sample SAMN15725071, study PRJNA655200) | protist metagenome | isolation source: fluorescence activated cell sorting (FACS) single amplified genomes of... | place: Spain: Blaines Bay Microbial Observatory, Mediterranean Sea | collected 2016-07-05
ATAAATAACTTACCTGGGGATGGTTTGGGTTCTTGTTGAGGTGTTTGGTACGGGGGAGGTGGGACGCCACCTGATTCAAAAATACGAAAATTGGACAGAAAGAAAATCCAAAATAACCAAAACGGGGCATATATCAATGAAATCTTGCAAGAATTGTTCAGTTCACATGCGATTTTTTCATTTTTGTAATTTCTAATTGTTTTCTAATCGTCATGAAACATTCAAAAAAACGACGGCGCGATTGAAAACAATCGTGTCATTGCTCTTCCAAATGATGATTTTTTTCAGATTTCAATATTTTTTTGAACTACCAGATTCTCGGATTCGTTTGTTTATCTTTTCTTGGTATGCCCTCAGACGCCTGGCCTCTTCTTCCTCTTCCTGTTCTGCCCGTGTGCGTGATCTAGACTGCCGTCTCTCCACATTTGGAATAGGGTCCGGGATTGTGGTTGCTGCGGGTGCGGATCTTCGTCCGATTTGCGGTTGAGTCCCACCTAGCCTCGGCACATTCAAACTCGGCGCCTTTCATTCAAAAAAAAATATTGTTGAAGATTGACATGGAATTTTCTATCAAAATAAAAACATACTTGAGTTTGGGTGGGTTCTACCCATGTGTCCTGGAAGTCTTGGGTTTTGTTCTGCGTCTGATCTTCTTGAGATGAATCGAGGATCTCCACTTTTTGTGTGTGTACGGCACTTTGAGCGCGCTTCCTCTTTTTCGTGCCGCCTTGACTTTCTCTTCTCTTTGCTTGCACATTATTTTCTTTCTCATCTTCCGGTGTGTGTATTTTCACTCTTCTCGGGCCTTGTTTTAATGGGGGAGATTCCATGGTTGCATCGCTGGATCTGTTTTGGTTGATTCCGGATAGAGGCATTACTTTCGGTAGACGATTGCTATTGGTTGTATTATTGGATGGCTGTGCATTTTCTTTATCAACTGCCTAAGAGAAACAATGGTGTCATTTGAAGTAAAAATTTGAAAAGCCAGCAAGGTTATAATAAAAAATCACATTTTTGAAAACCCTTTTTCATTACTTCACTTTTTCGCTTGCTAGCTGATGGTGGCGCTTGGCTCCGGGCGCTGTCCCTTCTTTCGCGGAGGAATGCGACACATACGTCCCTGACTACAGCATTTGGTATCATCTGCCCTTTCAACTCAAAATCTTCGTTCTTTTTCGCTGTTTCCTTGATCAATGTCCAAATCCTCGGCATCTTCCTTAAACAGGACAACAGCATCTCCTTCGCATCCACGCTCCCATCATTGGTTTTCACCTTGAAGCTGGTCTGGCTATCTTGCGACATGTTTTGCTTTATTATTCTGTTGGTACAAGTATTGATTCTGTTGTAAATATATATGGTAAATTTATAAATGAATAGATTAGATGTGCGCTTGAAGCAAACGCCTGTTAATTAACGGATTTTTAATCGATTTGGTTGGTAGATATATAGGGGGGTTGGTTGTATTCTGGCGTGGCAAAATTAAACAACGGAAAAAAAATTTAACAAAACAAAAACAATTCAAACGAATGTACAAGAATATGAATTCAATTTGTTGCATGCAAATACTGGTTCTTAGCGCTTCCATTACATTCATGACAATTTCTTTTGGCGTGCTGGCCATATGCTGGGGTATGCATTGGCAAAAAACTTGCGTGCAAAGGTACAAATACAACACAGCGACCAAACAAAAAATAATGGGGGTACTCAAAACGAAGATGGATAATAGCGTACATACTTTTTTAACTGATTATTTTGTGGTAGAATAATAACGCACGCATTAGTACTATTTCAACACCAAACGCGCGCGTGGTAACAAAATGCATCAATTCATTGCATAACGTGCAAGGAATATATACAAAAATTGTTTTGCATAAAATCAGACATCAGGCTCCCGATGCCAATATAGAGAGAGTTTACAGCATCGATGCCAAAACCGGAAATAGTTGTAATTTTCAATTTGCATCAAAAAACTCTGTCATGTTTTGTGAACCGCAAACTTTTCCTATGTAAGTCGTCATAAGGAGGAAACACTTGATCTGATATGATCAAGAAACTTCGTAGAACCTTGGGGCACCATGGCCCTACTCAATTTTTGATGCTCCTTCTTTTGTATAGTTAATAATTGATGCTCACTCATTTTCAGAGCATGTCGATATCGATTAAATTTTTGAAGGTTTTTTGATTCATGTGCAAAGACCACGGTTCTTCAATGTTTGCGCGGCCCCAGACCATGTTGAAAGGGTGTTCAACAATCATCCGTAGACTGTCGCTCTCCTTCATAATTGTTGCAGCACGACCTAATTTGCAGAACAATCATATAAAGTATACGATTGAATGTACCATATTGAACATCAAATAAAAAATGTATACCTGCGTTTCCGGTTCCACAAGGGTGGGGGCCCTCGTTCCGGTTCTCGTTCTCAAGCGTGATTCTCGTTAAATTCTTGCAATGGTCTTTCAACAGATTGAAATCGGTAATTCTCGTTTTTGCGATATCCAGCACTTGCAAATTATCTGGGAGGTACTCAACATCGTCGTCGCCGAAATTTCCACCTCGCACGTTCAAATACTTCAATTCAGTCAATTTGCTCAACCAAGAAAAATCTTTCATCATAACACCAGGAATAGACAACCACACAAGAGTAGGTGAGAAGGTATGCGCTTGAGCAGAGGTCAAATGATGCACCTGGATAATTGCAATTGAAAAATCAAAACAAAATTGATCGAAAATCGAAATATTTTAATTCACATTTGGAAAAAAATGTTTTTGAAATTTTTGGAAAAAATATGTACACTTCGAAGAACTGAGTTGGGTGTGTAGGCGAACATCTTGAGCGACGGAAACGATGCAAAATCGATCGATTGCAGGCTGTACTCCTGCAAACTCAACCCCCGCAAATTGGTCAACGAATTCAACACGGAGAGATCGTCCAAACTGCAGTGGCTCTTGGCGTGTGGGTTGTAGGCGTTCAATTCAAGAGTTGTAAGATGTTTAGCTGTTTTTAACTTGCTGATATCCATTAGGCAGATGAGGCCGTAAGTTTTGAATGTTTCCATTCTTGAAAAATCGATCTCATCCAATTTGAAAATTGTTTTTCGATCGTGAATCGATAGATGTTTCAATTTAAATTGATCAATGTGAAAACCGTGTAAAGAATTTGGAGATTCCAAGCGTAGTGTTTCCAAATTGGGGCAGAAAGATGCAAGAGGCCGAAAATCAAGATATGCCGCGACCTGCGCAACACTCTTAATATGAAGGCATTTTAACTTTGGGCCAATGTCTACTAAAAATCCATCACAGAGCTTGTAAAAATGCCGCTCCCAAAATGTTTCCTTGGGGTTTCCCACAATCACAGACAGCGATTCGGTATGGCTGTTCGTTTTCTCACAGAAATGGACGAATGAATTCAATTTTGCTTCGGTTTTCTTATCGAATTTAGCATCTACTGGATCAGAGATTGTGATTGTGGCGTCAAAAACAACGCCGGAGAGATTGAGGTTTGCAGTGCGCATGTGGCATAGATCCTCCTGTTCAAGGCAGCTGCATACATTCCGTTTAAATTCAGTGTAAAATCCATCATCAATATTACCTCAATTGCAACAAACATTTTGTTGCGGATATGAAATTGAAAAATTGTTACAAAAATGATGGATTTTTATTAATCTTGAAACTTTTTTAACAAAATAAAAATGATTTAAAATTACCGAACCAGTCCTGCAGAAATACACCGCCACCCATGGTGAAAATGCAACCACAGTTAGACCACCTTCGATATCTATTTCTAATGAATAATATCAATGAATCTGAAATAATATGTGGATAATCATGGTAGAATATGGAACGAAGAATGCAAAAGATATTTGACATAATATGTACATAATTACTGACTAAACGACAAAAACGTCTGGCATACACAGCTAACGTTACAACCGAATGTTTGAGTACAATCAATACAAAAATTCACGCGTCCCAATTGCATCTTGATAATTGAGATACCTCCATGCGCAAGACTGTTCACTGCGTTTTAAATAAGTTTCTACCCCAGCGTCAATAATGGTTGTCAAATGTGGCATAGAGCTCAAAATGGGCAAGATTTCATCGTACTCTATTTCATTTTCCGAGTCGATTTCAATGGTATGTAAATCTGTGAACCTAGCCTTGATCGCCTGCCAATCAGGAGTATGGTCCCATGATATCAGCCTCAAATGCGTTATTGCGGGATTACAAAATTTCAAATCGATATTGGTGACCCTACCAAGATTGATACGCAATGTGTTTAAGTTGTTCAGCCTCCGAAGGAAAGAAAAATCCTCAAGTTTGTATTGTGATATTTCTAGAAGTTCAATACCAGTGGGTAGCGTAAGTGCCTGATGCTCCCTGAAATAATGCTCTTCGTCCTCAAAAACGCGTTCTTTGGACGAACGTATTACTAATTCTCGCAATTGAGAGAGTGATCGAAAGGAAGTGATTGTTTTGAAGCTGATATCGCTTAGAGATAATTGTTGTAAATTTTTCAACGCCAGAATTGGGGAAAAGTCCTCTATGCCTGCTTGGTGGGAAATTTTGAGCTCGACTAAATCTTGAGCTGTACGCAAATTTTCTATGCACTGTAAATCAAAATAAACTTCTGGGCCATCATCTCTATAAATCATAAATGTTTGCATCTTGGAGAAATCAATCCAAGTAATATCGATGGGATCACAATTTTTTAAAACGAGCGTTTCGAGTTGGATCGATATGTGCACCGAAATTTCATGTGCATCACAAAAATTCTCAAATCGTAAATCTTGCAAACGCCGACAATGGTCTATGGCCTTGAATAAATTCCATTCACCGCTGACACTACCCGCTCCCTGCTGATACGGCTTTGGTAACCGAATTCTCAAAGACATCAGATCGTCGCGGTTTGCATGAATTAGCTTCAGCAACGAACATTCGTGGTGATGTAATTCCTTTGCTCCAGTGAACAATTTTTCAGCTTCGATTTCCAAATCCCAGACGTGGCAACCATATTTCTGACAAAATTCCAACAATTGAGTACATTTCAACAATACGCCCGACCAATACTCATCAGTTAACTTAGCTGCAAACACGAGACCCGATGTATCCAAATTCGCCCGGCGAAGATTGCACAGGTCCCACGCATGTAAATATGCACAAACCTCTCGCTTGAAATAATGGGAAAAATCACAATCCTTCTCTTCAAAAACTTTTCGCAGCCATGAATCCGACCTTACCTCTGCATTGTCTTTGTCATTCAACTTGACCCTCTCGACACTCATCGTGAAGATGAAACAACACTCAGACTACCTTCGATATTGATTAATTATTTCCAAAACAATAATTATTATAAATGAATCTGAAATCATATGTGAATAATAGTAGAATATGGAACGAAGAATGCAAAAGATATTTGACATAATATGTACATAATTACTACACAAACGTCTGGTGCCCACATCTACATCTCTTTCTACTTGTGCTATTAGGTATACTCGCTGTGGATTCGCAGGAATCCGCCTTGGCAAAAACGGAACATGTGTATAAACATGCCCATAAGTGCAAGGTCCCCCGGAGGGGTGATGCGGTGCCCACATCTACAACTGCAGACGAATGATTCGGTGTAATCGTGAAACACTTTATTTCTGCAGGATCGTAGGTAATCTTCAAAACTCATGAGCTTCCAGTCGCAAGATTGTTGATCTCGCGTCAAACGAGCTTCTATCCCGGCGTCGTTGATAGTTGTCAAATATGGCAGAGAGCTTAAAATGGGTAAGATTCTATCGTGCTCAGTTTGGTCCTTTGAACTAAACGAGATCTCACTTAACTTTGTGAACCTCGCGTTGATCGCTTGCCAATCTGTTATGTTGTCGCAGCCAAAGAGACCCAAAACTTCCAGTCCAGGATTACAAAAATTCAAATCGTCGTCGGTGAGCTTGGCCTCAGTGATATGCAATTTCTTTAAATTGCTGAACGTCTGCAAAAAAGAAAAATCCTTGAGTTTGCATTGCTCGATCGTTAAGATTTCAAGACTTGCAGGTAACGTCCGTGCATGATGATCTTTGAAAAAATCTTCTTCACCGAAGATATCGTCTTCTGGAAAATCTTCTATGTGTAATTCTCGCAGTTGACTCAAGGGTTCAAATGAATTAATTGAATCAAAACAGGTCTGGGCTATGGACAATTCCTGTAAGTTTTTCAATGCGAGAATTGGAGAAAGGTCAGGTAAAGTGTCTTGCTGGAAAATTCTGAGCTCGACTAAATTATGCGCAGTACGAAGATGGTCGATACGACACAGGCAACTACCATATTCCACGTCTTCGTCTTGATCAATCGTAAACGATTTCATCTTTGAGAAATCAATCCAATCAATATTCCATATTTTAATACAATTTTTGAAAACGAGCATTTCAAGTTGAAGAGAAGTAGGCAGCGGATTGCTTTCTATATTATAAAAATTCTCAAAGTGAAGCACTGCCAACTTTTTGCAAAGGTCTATGACGCCGCATAAACCAAATTCGACGTCAATGTGTTCAGCCGACTGCTGCTTTGGTAATTTGAGACTTAGAGAATTTAGATGTTTGCGATTCAACCAAAGCAGCATTTCAATGGAGTCTTCTGGTGTCGATGCATCATCAGTCATGAACTGCTCTGCTTCAACTTTCAACTCCCAGAGGATACTTCCAGAATTGTGAAAAAAATCAAATAATTGATGACATTTCCGTAACACGCCAGACCAATACTTCTCGCGCACTTTAACTTCAAACATGATTCCCGATATATCAACATTCGCAAGGCGCAAATTGCAACAATCCGAATCATCAAGATAGTCACAAACTTCCTTCTTGAAATAGTTGGCAAAACCACAATCTCGCTCTGCAAAAAGCTTCTGCAACCACGAAACCGAACTTACTTCTTTCTTGCTTTTGCGATTCAATTTACGTCTCTTTGCGGCCTGTGCCTTCCAACTTTGTAATTGCCCTTTTATCCTCTCTCGCGCTGGGCAATCATCATTCAACTTGCGCTTTTCAGTACTAATGCCCGTCTCTGCATCTCTGAACTGATTATCTTTCTCCATCATGACATTAAAATAATTAATTGACTTGAATAAAAAAAAGAAAATATGGACCAAAACGAATGGGGAAGGGGATCAAATATACAACTTTAAATCGAACTAAAAATGATGTCACAATAATTTGTACCGCATCTTATTAAAAGAGAATGAATCCAATCCAAAAAAAGTAAGTAAATAGGACTCGTCGGCTATGCGTCCATACCGAAGACCTGTCGTTTGGTCTTCGCCTTGCCAGACATCTTATGCTTCTTGAACACAGACATCGCACCCCCAAGAGCTTTCAAACCTGAAACACAAATGCAAAAATAAAATGAAGAGAAATCAAACGTAAAACAAACAAAGAGTGTACCACTTGCTGCAGCTTGACCTGCCTTTTTAGCAGCGTCACCTTCATCAGAGTCGGAATCTGATTGCTGCTCTCCAAGTTTGAACTTTTGGTCCACCTTCTTTTTTCCCTTTCTATCTGCTTTCATTTGCAAGTAACTGGGCACACCCATCTCCTTCGTCAATTCATCCATCATCGTATTTGCCTCGTTATATTGCATATCTCGTTTTGCCTTCGCTTTCATACGGTAGTGGTGAGTTCGAACCAAAAACAAAACCTTCCAAATGCAAGCAAGAAACGGTAGAAGTGCCATGATGATGGCAAATGTGCCTAACATCAACATGGTGTTGGTTTGAAACTCGGTGTAACTTGACCACATGATCACTCGCAGGGGCGGTGCATGTACCGAACCTGTAAAAAATTGAGAAAAAAGAATGGACTGTAAATGATTATTTCAAAAATGATCGAAATTGAGAAATTGTTGCAAACAATATGCTTCTTTGACACAATATTCTCACAAAATCGAACCAAATAATTTGTCTTACCTTGATTGTCGATGACTGATTTCCACCCGTCAAATGGAAAACAATCTAACTGAAACGACCCGCTATTCAAAAGCGCAACATTTGGATCACACTCCTTAAAAATAATAGAAAAAAATATTAATTTGTGTTTTGAATTTTTTGCAAAAAAAATGACCTCGATCAATTTTGCAACGCTTTCGTCCAACTGACTGCTCCACGCACTTTCAGTAAGCTCCCACAACTTCCGCGGTCGCAAGAAAGGTCTCACCTTAAAAATAAGAAAAATCAAAAATTATGAATAAAAGATGTCGAAATTCGGCAAATTTTCATCCAAAATCACGTTTTTCAAATTTCATTTTGGCGAATTTTGATGGTCGTACCGTCAAATAATCAGCCGTGACATGACCAGGATCCATCTCAAGCAGTTGATCACGTTCCATAGACAATACAATGTCACCCTGATCATTTACAATGAAAACCTAACGCAAACAGAAAAAATATGTCGCAACAAAAACAAAAAATGCAACAAATCCATTGATATTGACTTCAGTCTCAGTGCCCATTCCATGATCATTCGGCAAATCGGCAATGCTGTCTAATCGTAACGTGACGCGTAGGGATGCCGATAATTTTCTGCGCGTACCAGGAAAGATGAGGGGAGTTGACCAAGAATAGCCTTGAATGTGTCCAATTCGCGCAGAAGCATCTCCAGAATGTTCCGGCATCAAAATTTCCGGACCTGTCCACTGTCCTTGAGGCTGTGCCCACGATTTAGACCCGAAAGACAAACCTTTAAAAACATAAAAACAGAAAGATAAAACGGCAGAATCCCAATCATTTTTGATGTTTTTTTCTTTTTTCAATTTTACCCTCCGGAATTTCTTTGATGTCGGCCAAACATTTGTCAGGTCCTAATGTTTCGCATCCAATCGCGGCCGCTTTCGAATCAACCTAGAAATCGAAAAACATTCGATAAAAGAAAGGATTTGATGTGAGAAAACATGATAAATAATGAAAATGTGCGAAATTTGAATACATTCGATCAAAAATGTTAGCCAAAATTTCATTTTTTGAAAGATCAATAGTGATATTAATATTCCTTTCTTGAACCTCAATATCACTTAATGCAGTTGTCTCGTCGTATTCTTCTAAATCCAATTGAACTAGACTTCCCTTGTCTAATGCAAGTTGAATAAGATGAATATTCTCTCGATTTGTAACAAGCGCGGGGGTGAGAATATCCGCTAAAGCTGCGAAATCAAGAGGCTCGTAGTAGCGCTGTGCCTGTATCATACTGGTCAAGGTAAAATGAATCGGTCTTACAGCTTTAAAGTAACGACTGACGACAGATTTAAACCGTTCAGATTGTGCGTCTCTCACAGTGATGTGTCTGTAATGCCCTGGCAGAAAAATCGACTCTTGGACAAAGAATACGATAAAACATAGCGCAAGCGAACAAATCCAACCCAAAGTTAGTGGTATCATATATGCCAACTTCTTCTTCGTCCTGGCCTAAATTTTCAAAAAATGAAAAAAGTGATAAAAATATGAAAAAGTAATAACCAAAACAGCAATTTGGTTGCAAAAATCAATCACGTTCCAAAATTTCGATGAAACAATAAAAACATTTCACTTTTGACAACCCGTGTTCTGGCCATCAACCTGGACCGAGGGTCAATCGCGCCAATCAGTAATTCGCCATGACCAATCAAAGAATCTCTACCTTGCTGAAAATGGGTTGACTGCCGAATATCTGTATTTGTAATGCCGGTAGTAGTACCTCAAATAATGAAAACAAAATGAAATATGATTAAAATATCTATGTTTTTACAACTCTATATAAATACCAGTCTGCGTTTTTCGGATTGCATTTCCGTCTTTATCAAGCTCAAATCCATCGATCGTTTGACCTGCATATTTATTTTCCTTACATTGTCAACAAAAATCAGATGAAACATTGTTAAATTATGACATCAAGGAATATATTGATGGTCGTACAAACTCAAATATTGAAGGTGAAGCAATCAAAAATTACTTCGGCAGGTTTGACCTCTTCCACTTCTTCAGCGAAGGCTTGGTCAAAAACGTCATTTACTCGGTCTTCATTACTCTGCACAATTGCAGTCTGCTCCTCCTCATGTTTTGGTGTCGTTGGTGCTCTTGACATGATGTGTTATAAAACGTAGTGGTGGAAGGCAACTTTTCAGAACAAATAATGTGTTACGATTCAAACCAAAATCTAGAATCCAAACGTTTGTAACAGCTTTATCCGCTTTTTGTAAATCTAAATAATCAGTAAAACATCACTAAAAGAGTTCGAAACAGAAACAAACTCGTAAAATAAACAAATTATACTTATCAGAGAGAGATTTTACGAGTTATAATCAACCATTTCAATTTTACTTGAACCGTTTCGCTGCTATCTTAACAGATCCACGCTTTCATTCATTCACTCACACAAAATCATACATGTTACCACACAATATTAATATGAAATATGATCAATCATGAGTGCATAGTGTTTTTCAACATTTTTTTTTGCAAGGACCTACATAATGGCAAAATCAAACCAATAAAATCACAGCGAAATACGCATGCAGCCCGATTTGAAAAAGACTTTGCTTCTATCCCGATTTGAATCTTATACCGAATCATTTGGGAATACTAGCATCCTTTAAACATCCATATATCAAAAGTACAACCAAACTCAATGTGTATCCGACTGCTTCTTGGATTGTAATGGCGTCTCCAAAGATGACGTAACTGAATACAAAGAGAATTATACTTCTGCTTGTGCTTAACAATAATAGCTCCCCCGGCACAACGTAATTTTGAAGATGCACAAAACTCAAGCCCATCAAAAAACTAATCACCACATTTACCAGTACTAAATCCCAACTTTCAATCAGCGATGGTATCCACTGGCACGTAGTAACCCCACCACAATTCCAAAATACAGCAGGTGCAAGACCAACTGCAGAAAAAAGAGAGGCAATTAAAAACATTGTAGCTGGATCGATCTGCATATTGCCCTTCATGTAAGCCTCCTGCGCAATCAACTTCGAGCCTAAAGAGGTTTGATCTAAAGCCGCTGCGATAACCCCAAACCGATCATAATACAAACTGCCATCCGCGGCAGCAACTGACAACAAACAAACCGTCATTAACGCAAGCATCTTCACATGAGTATAGCTTTCCATTCCGAACAGGACAGCGAATATAAAAATCACAGGTGCGCAGACATTCACGGCAATCAGATGAAAAGCAATCGAACAGTGCTGAACGGTAATAATTTTGAAAATCCCTTCTGCTGTGTGTGGTATGCATGCCCAAAAAAGGAAAATCACAAGCTGATACTTCGGTATTTCATGCATGAGAAAATCCCATTTCTCGAAAACATTTCGCCGCATATATAATACAGCCAAAAGAGGGATTGCACTACTCAGCCTTTGCAAGAAAACCAGTTCAAGCGGGTAGTGGAATGAATTCTTTGCCATTGCACTCTTCCCGACTAGGATGATGACCCCCGTACTCCATATAAACAACCACAGCCAGAATAATGTGCGTAAATAATGTTCAGAATCCCTCGCAAATGCGTGACCAACGATCACACACAAAAGCGCAACAGCCCCCGCATACACCATAGACCATAGATACACGTTCTCACTCCTGCAGCTCGTCCCTTTCGCATCAACACAATTGCTTGCGTATGAAGAATTACTGATTGGTTTTGGTTTCGATTCATCTGTCGGGATTTCTGGAAATGGTTGCCTCTTCTTATTTGTGACATTTGTACTGCTATCTAAACGCCTTCCTTTTTTTACATCCGTACCCACTTGAAGCATAAATAAATTATCATCTCTGCTCCGCGAAAAATGGTCATCCGCGCAAGAAAGAACTAAAAGACTAATCAGAAACCTCATTGCGGTACATAATACCGGATTGGTTTCAATTAGCAAAAAATCACGAACTTAGAGTCTGTAAGTTCGTGAAATTAGAGAATTAGAAATAAAAATACTGTCACAAAAACATAAATATATCGTAGACAAATCAACAAACAATTACAACCAAAATGAAAATGTCGGATACAATAAATTCTTCGTGTACGAACTTCAGTCAAATAATTTTGAAACACAAAACCATGATATATCATCATATATCACAGATTAAACCTAAACCCAAAATTAAAATTTTGACAAAAGAAAGGGATTTTGATGAAAAAAATTCCAAAAATAACGAAAAATGAGTGAAAATAATGAAATTTGGAGAAAAAAATTGAAAAAAATGCATTTTTTGGAAATGTGATTTTTCGTATTTTTTGGGTAGCAAAAAATCAGAAAAATCGAATCTTCAAAAATGTAAAAATCTAATCAAACGATATCAAATTTTTATCGCGGCATGTCAAAGAAGGGTGTCAAACACCATTTTTGAACCACCTGAACCATCCCGGAAAATTTTTTTTTCTGACCATCGAGAGGTGAACTCGTCAAAATTTTCATTTTTGCAAAAAACAATGAAAAAATTAAGGTTTTTGCATTTTCTAGAATTCATAAGATTCAAAAATCGTTATTTTTCATTGGTTTTTTAAACAAAAATGAAATGGGACAAAAATTAGAAAATCAAATTTTACACAAAAATC
>JACLAD010016338.1_pt1 | contig 12553 bp, 7 predicted proteins | sample 8027901 | NCBI WGS metagenome assembly JACLAD01 (sample SAMN15725071, study PRJNA655200) | protist metagenome | isolation source: fluorescence activated cell sorting (FACS) single amplified genomes of... | place: Spain: Blaines Bay Microbial Observatory, Mediterranean Sea | collected 2016-07-05
ATTGAGAAAAGTAACGCGGGAAATTTAGACGGTGCCATACTTGACTTTCGTAGAGCAGTTGAGTTGGATCCATACGATGCAATGGGTTATAATAATTTAGGTGTTGCTTTAATGAGACATGGTGTTGATAATGGTAATATTAAAGAATTAAAAGAATCCGCAAAATTATTCAAACGAAGTTTATCATTGAAACGAGATGGCAACACGGCAGACAATTTACAGCTTGCAAAGAATTACATACGAGACATTGGTGGCAGTAGTAACAGTAAAAACAAGAAAATAAATTCTGGTGAGATATCTGCTGATGGAGAATGGGATGATGAAGATGATGATATGTTGGATGATGATAATGATATGGATGACAATGATGATGATGGTGATAATAATAATAATAGAAATAAGAACAACAATAAAAATTCAAGACGTAGTAGCAGTTCATCATCATCACGCAAACGCAATAAAAAAAACAAATTTAAAATATTAAAACGCCAAATCAATGAATTATGTACGGATGAAAATATTCGTTTAAAAATTTCAAATAAAGAACGTGAGGAAGGTATTTTAAAGTTTAAAAAGTTTAAACGTGGCCTTAAAATATTGAAAATATGTGGTGTATTAGTATTGGAAAAATTATTTACACGTGCGTTAATGAAAAAAATGAAAAAAGCACAATCGAAAATTGTTGATACATATTTGGAAACGATCGCAGAGGATCCAACAAACACAAACACGACATCGTCTGAGCAACGTAGCCCAGGCCGTTATGAATTAGTTAATCCATTGAAAACACCATTTAGTGATAAAGAATTTGTATCAAATACATTATTTATGCCTATGATGCAAAATATATTAGGTACGAAACGTTTGGAGATTGATACACATTCATCCGTGACATCCTTAGGAAATACACCACAGCAACATTGGCATCGTGATGCAGGATTTTTATTTGATTATGCAAATTTACAAAAACAGGTACCTCCACATGGTATGGTGCTTTTTGTACCGTTAGTAAAAGTTACTGAAGAGATGGGACCAACTGAATTTTTAAGTGGTTCTCATATACAATGTCCAAACTCTGAAAAAGAACAACGTCAATTAGGAAATTGGATATTAAATGAATGTCGTCATAGTGGAAAAACATTAACAACACCAGCTCCAACGGGATCCGCTGTTATCTTTGATTTAAGAATTCTTCATCGCGGCACAGCTAATACTACACCAAAACGTAGGCCGTTGATGTATTTGACGATCTTTCAAGAATGGTTTGTTGATCATGTTAATTTTAATGATAAACAAACAATTACATTTGATCAAATCCCACCTAATTTGAAAAAATTATTAGGTCGAATGGATACAAAAGAATATACTTTGTTATTGGAAAATACATTGGAAAATTTAGGTGTTGATGTAGAAGCAATGCAATCAAATTATTTGTTTCGAAAACATTCATTTGATTGAGAAACAAAAAGGGGTGATGCATGTATAGCATATATATGTATATATATATATGGCGGGGTCTCGCATCTTGTGTGTGTATGTTGAGTTTTTCATGTTTGTTGTTGCTGAATCAAATATTAAAATTGTACATTCTTTCTGGAGAGTAGGAATTATCATGAGAGTAAATTTAAAAATAAGTTTATATATGCACTAACTAAAAATATACGAGTATAAAAAAATACGACGTTCCGTACGTATTATTAAAAATATTACAAAAAGTAAAAAAAAATGAAAATCTATATTCGTACATGATATACGAAGTATATATTATATATAAACTTCTGCATTATATATTTTTTTATAAAAATGATCTCTGGTTAAAATCTAAAGTTATAATACGAGTGTAATAATTTTACTTCCCGTGGTAAATAATATGTGCTCAATACTCAATCACAAGAATAATATTCTATCCTACTATAGTAAAGCTCTAATGCACCTCTGCAAACTATAATATATATATTATTATTATTATATATGCGTATAAGCTACATGTGCACCACCTCTTACGGCTTACACAGATTTTAAAACATTATTACTTTGTTCTACTTGGTTATTCTTCTTATTGTTACTACTACTACTACTACGTAATTGTTTAAACCTTTTCAATATAAATCTCGATAATGGCTTTGATGCTAAATAAGAGAATCCTAATAAAAATGGTGAAAGCAAAAACCAAATGCAAACTGCCCCTAAGATATATGCAAAGAAATGTTGAAACGTTTCAAAAATTGAATGGGTTGAAATAATATTCATTAAATTGTCAATTGACATAGTATAGGACGAAGGTAATATATAATTCATCCCTGATTGATAAAATGTTTTCAAAGAAAGTAAATGTAATGGTGTCACAATGACATTAACGGATTGACATATGATAAATGAGCCACGAAATAAATATTGCAATAGAAAAGAACACAATAAAGTTAAACCAGGAATTGGAAAAATTCCACCTGTAAACCCAATTGAAATTGATTTTGTTAATAACTCTTCTGATATTCCATTTTGTATTTCTTTTTTAAACGGCAATATGATTTTTACATCGATAAAAGTTTTCATTCGTTTACATACCACACTCATCTTTTTCTTAAATCTCTTTTATATCATCCTATATCTATCTAGATGGTAAACTATTTTGATTGATGCAACTTCTATATATATATATTTGCTTTTTTCATTCCTGGTTATTACGGTATATTTATACTATTTTTTATTACATATGTATGAAGTTAAAGTCAGCACATTTTATAATATATATATATAAATGTACGCGTATTTTAATTTTTTATTCCTATATATACAGGTATTATACTAATAATTTAATAATAATATACTTTAACTTTTTATTTTAATATACTATTGCAACTATTATACTCATCATCATGACAATTCCTATACTCTCAAAAGAATACATACAGTGACTTAGACTGGTGGTGACTGGTGACTGAGCCAATATTAATATCATATCTCACAAGATTCGTATGTCAGCACACTTTTTTATTTTTTTCAATTTTCGAATTGATTTATTGATTGATGAATGAGAGAAGATATATAAACAAGTTTTACATTTTCAAATGTACTCGTAAGAAACAGCGAGAAAAATAAAAACTATTGGAGATAATATCTCAATAATTATAAAAAGACAACTCTCTCTCTCTCTATTACGAAGCTTCGTTTATATATATAATATCTAGGAACATTTTCTATATATGCCTATGCATATGCCAATTAACAATATTTATCATATCTATCATAATATATTTATATTAATGACACCCTTTGTACATTTTTATTCTCCAATAAATTTTGGGTTTTTTTCCTTATTTCGAAATGCATTTCCACCAATACCAGCATCTTTTGAAGCACCTGCAACATTTTGAAACCTTGCCTCTTGTGCCATCTGTTCTTCATATGTATTATTATATGAACTCCAATATAATTTACGTGTCATCGACATCATTTTTGTTGGGCCAGTTGCAACTCTTGCAGCAAATTTCATACCAAAATCATCTAAATCTTTTCTCGCAACAACACGATTACAAAGACCTATTTGCAATGCTTCTTGTGCAGGTAATCTTTCACCCATAAGAGATAATTCCATTGCTCTTGCCATGCCAACTTTACGTGGCAATAAATACGTAGATCCACCATCTGGTACTAACCCTATGTTACGAAAGGCTTGAAGAAAATATGCATCATCGGAACAAATACACATATCCGCTGCCATAGCAAAACTCATACCAACTCCAGCAATTGGTCCTTGGCATATTGCAACAATTGGCATATTCAAATCACGCAACCTTATCATCAATGGATGGTATTTCGTGACTAAGGAAGATCCTGCTCCTGGTAATCCAGCAGTATCTGGAAAGACTTGTAGATCTTGTGGTTCACCACCTCTGCCACCGCCGCCTCCACCACCAATGTTTGCACCTGCACAAAATGCTCTTCCTTCACCACTTAATACTAAACATCTTGCTTTATGATCAACACCATTCTCAATTCGCGACAATGCTTTGTTGAATGATTGCAATACAGGATCTGAAATGGCATTTAATGCTTTTGGATCATTAAATGTAATCCTTGCAATGATACTGTTTCCAGCTTGATAATAAGATAATTTTAATTTTGGATAATCTTGTACAGATAATAAACTAACTGGCGCTGATAAATCCGTTTCCGCATTTAATGTGAAATTTCGTTTTAAAAATGCGCGTGACATGGTTGTTATAGACTATTTTAAATCGTTTATATTAGATATTTGTTATTATTTGTTATTATTGAAACTTGTTCTATACTACTTCTGTTCACTTGTATACTGGAATGGAAAAAATATCTTTTTTTTTTATAAAAAAGTTAAAAAAGTTAAAGTGCGTAAGACTTAGGACTTTTAGACGACTGATTATTTATATTCCTTCTCTGATTTTTTTATTCATACAATACAGCGATTGGACAATTTTCGGTATTTACACACTATATTACCTATCAAATACAATTAATTTGTCATTTTGTCATTTTTGTTGTTGTCGTTTCCTGAGTTTACGGTAAACAAAAAGCAAAGTAATTTTCTGTGAAGTAAGGACAATTTTCGGTACAAATATTTTTAGTATACTTAATAATACAGAAGATAATTACGACGTAAAATTTCAGCATCTCTAAAATAAAAAGCGCCTTAGCCTTTTCTGTGATAGCTGGATAGCTCCTCGTGCCCTCGTCTTAAAAAATTCGTGGTGAATAACCTAATCCATACCATAATAATCTGATAAATTGCATCTCTACAATATATATTTATATCATATTATCAACGTGATAGACCTAATGGATTATTCTAGAATTATAAATGAGATACATTTTATCAGATTATTATGGTATGGATGACTTAAAAATACTAGCGTCATAGAACTTAAGAAAAAAAAACAAAGTGAAGTAGCAACTAGTGAATTTCTAAATTTGGGAAACATACATACTTTTTATATCAAAATCAACAAAACAACAAGTGAAACAATAACATAAAAAAAATAAAAAAACATGTCTGCGATTACGAAAAACGAAACGACGACAACATTAAAAACAAATGATAACTTAAAAATTAGTCAATTAATTGAAAATGAGTTATCGAAACAAAGTTCAAAACCGTTTGTATCCATTGAGTTCTACCCTCCCAAAAAAGATGTAGATATTCCAAAACTTTTTAAAGCATTGGAAAGATTAAAGGCGTACAATCCATTATTTGCTGATGTAACCTGGGGTGCAGGTGGTTCTACGTCTGATTTAACCATGGATTTATGTACGAGGATGAAAAAGGAATACAATGTAGTTCCAAATATGCATTTAACTTGTACAAATGTTGTAGGGGATAAAATTTCCAAAGCTTTAACTGATGCAAAAGCAAATGGTATCACGAATATCCTTGCATTACGTGGTGATCCGCCAGCTGGGCAAGACAAATGGGAAGCTACTGATTTAGCATTTTCATGCGCCTTGGATTTGATCCAATACATTCGTAAAGAACATGGTGATTATTTCCATATTACATGTGCTGGTTATCCAGAAGGCCATCCAAATGCAATGACAGTGATTACCGAAGCAGAAGGTGGTTTAGGAAGTTTAACGCCATCGGAAGTAAAAAGACATTCTAAATCCAAAAATAAAGAAACGGGCGAACCAGAAATTCTTGTATGTAAAGATGCAGATTATACAAAGGAATTGGCATATTTAAAAGAAAAAGTTGATGCTGGTGCAAATTGTATTATTACACAAATGTTTTTCGATGTTGATGTATTTCTTCAATTCGTCGATGATTGTCGTTCAATTGGTATTACCGTGCCAATTTTACCAGGATTGATGATGATTGGTAATTTAGGTGGTTTCAGACGAATGACTGGATTCTGTAAATCTAGAATTCCAAAAGAATTGGATGAAAAATTACTTGCATTTGAAGCATTGCCATCCGATGATCCAGAACTTAAATCAAAAGTAAAAGCATTTGGTATTGATTATTGTGTAGAAATGTGTCAAAAATTAATTGCTAGTAAAAAAGTACCAGGTTTACATTTTTATACATTAAATATGTCAACAACAACGATTGCAATTGTGAATAAATTAGGTTATGAAGCAAATACTGTAAAAACCGTTGAAGCATAAAAAAAAAAATGAAGTTTTTTTTTTTATATATATATATATATATATATATATGCTGTTTGTGCGAAAATAATAAAATGTTCTCATTTGTATGTGTATATATATATATACTATATATGTTGTGTTTTATGTACAAAATCATGTGTGTTCGCGAGTTGTGTATATTATATTTAAAATCTTGATTAGAAAACATCATGCAGAGGAATGTATGCATTAATAGAAAAAGGATGTCACAAACATGCACCGAAAAATATAATTGAGAAAGAGTTGCCTGTGCTGTGGTGTTTTTGTACCCTGACTCGTGAAATCTTAAATACATGCATGTATTTTAATTTAAAAAAGAAATTAGAAAAAAAAATAGAAAAAGAAGATCCTTGTGGGCTGTATTTTTTGTTCTATAGGGTTCGTATTTTAATATTCGAGTATGATATTAATCTTTTTTTATAATATTTTTATAAAAAATATATATTTTTAGGTGTTTTTAAAACTTTTTTTCTTAATAATTGGTGCACGTGGTGTACCACTCGCTAGTAATATACCGACTCTCCTTTCTACCCGTACATAAATATTTGACGCGTATGTGTTATATTCATATCTCAAGAATCATTTTCCACTCTCTCACTACTAACAATTCAGACACACACATACACACATCTTTTTTTAATATTCTTTCTGTGGTAAATTTCTGTATGGATAATACCTTTTACCTTCATTAACAGTATTTGCATATTGTGGATCTCCATCTTTTGGTCCTGGTGGTTGTTGGAACATTTTTTGTGCAGATGGTATTGCTGTCATACATCCAACTGCTGCCCATAAAACATAAAATAAAAACAACATAATCAATGTAGCAGCCATTGTTTCCGGGGTTGTTGGCACATATGCAGTTATTTTCTGTGGTACTTCCGCTTTTTCATTCATATCTGCCAATGATCTTCGTCCAGATAATTCAGCCATTTCCACGAAAATAGAAGATTCGTCATCATCATCTATTAAAATTGATTTTCCAACGTTTAATGGAATCATTTCTGATGTTTCCCCAGTAATAAATGCGGAATATTGACCAACATCTTTCAACATAGCGAATATACTGGAATACATAGAAGAAATCGATTTCTCTTCGCTTGATGATGATGATGGCATACGTATTGTTAAATAAACACGTTGATGTTTTGTTAACAATTTATTTAAATCTGCTTTTGTAAACAAGCTTGTTACAGAAAGTTCATGTGCATACCACCCTTTCGCTTCAGCATTTGCTTGCAACATACCGTAAAATGGTATTTGATTATTACCTGCTTCAATCGATGATGGGCGTTCAGTATATGGTAATACCAACGTCGATTTTGCCTCTTTCATAATTTTCTCACCAATTTTATTACTATTTTTTGTATGATACGCACCAATATATTTAGAAAATTCTTGTGTGTTCAATTTATCATATAAAAAGCCAATGATTAAATGCTTTGCTGCATTGTTATTAAATAACTGCGTATTGAACCTTTCAACGACAGTATCCATTGATAAAATATCATTTTCATATTTAGGTGCAGTTACTGTATTTACTTTATTTGTCTTATCAAATGTCCAAAATATAGTAGGTACAGGGGACCATATATTATGATTATGATTATTATTACTTTTACTATCTTCGACTTTGATTGCAACCACTACATATGAGATAAATAACGATAATACTATTACGTTGAATAGAATAGAATGAATGGTTGATCTCATTATGTATATATATATATATATTTCACAAATAGTGTGTATATATTTATATATAATGATGATTGTTCTTCGAAGAACTATTATAATTTAATTTTTCTAAAATGTGCAATATAAAAATTTCCTAATATACACAGTGTTTATATATATGTACGTATTTATATATATCTCCACTAATACTTTTATATAATTCTTCTTATAATATATAATATGTATAAAAAAAGAGATTTACAAATGTATAAAATACAAATACTACACTTCTTCTATAGATGAATGACAATGATGTAAACATTCATATATATATATATATACTGTATTATTATATATATTTCTATTATAAAAAAGATCGAGGCTTTTTTTACGAAAAGTGACCAATCTTCCCCACCTCGAAAAGCCAAGGGGGGGTGTGTGTTCGTGTGTTCGTCACCTTGTAAAGTTACTTCTTTCCATTTTTTTACAGTGATGATGATTGCATTATATACTATTGTTTTAAAAATTTATATTATCACAGCATTAGATAACAAAATATGGTCATATTTCGATGTAAGTTCCATATCGAACAGACAATGAACAATAAATAACACCAAAAAATTCATTAAAATTGGTCCAGATAAGTTCAAGCTATATATATGATAAAATCGGTGTGTGAGTGATAGAAAACGAAAGAGAACAATATATGCTTTCATCATCATCTCATTTAATACAATGAAATACAATCGCCAACTAAAGAAATGTATATATTTATGTACAGTTTTAATTATATTAGTCGTTTCGTCTACAAATGCAACCAATTTGAAAAATGATACTATTATATCACCACCAAGTTGTCCATTTCAAAATTGTTTGAGATGTATTTTATCACCATCAGGAGAAGGTCCAGGATCATGTTGTAATAAAACATATACATGTTATGATGATCCAATTTTTGGATATCCGATATGTTTACCACCTTATCGATGGATATGTGGGCCAGATAACAATAATTCAAATCAAACATTTCAACAAAAGCAACATTCTACATTTTTCCGTTCTTCAAAAATGATCGATAGACGATAAATATATATATATCAGTATATATAAAAAATAAAAAAAATGGGAGAATTATAAAATAGATATATATTATATTAAAATGATATTTTTTTCATGTTTCATTTTATCAAACACTAGATAGAAGAGACCCTACTTTTAGTGCGTCATGTATCAAAACATACTAGAATATATTACGAGTACGTATAATTTTTAATACAACACTTGCCCCTCTCCTTAACTCTTAAATCTTCGGCATCCCCCGCAAAATTTCTCAAAAGTTGTTTTTTTATTTCCCCAAATCTCAACAATTTTATTTTATTATGGCACCGTCAATACTTTCAACATATTTGTTGCACCAGATCTTGCTTCCAACATGCCATGAATAGCAACAATGGCATCACCTGTTTTCACATAACCATATTCTTTACCCATTTCAGCAGCACGTAATAAAATACCATCTGTACCAATCATACTACCAACAACATGTGCCGTGCAACCACGTAATAAACCACATGATTGCCTTGCAACATGTCGATTTGGTGTCAATACTAATATAGGTTGTTCAGGACGATATTTTGCGACAAGTCTTGCAGTATTACCAGATTCAGTCAATACAATTAACATTTTCGCATTCATATCCATAGCAGTTTTCACAGCAGATGATGCAATCGCTTCTGGTGTATTCATCGCACCAACTTCTTCCATCGTTGAACCACGTACGGCAAGATAAACGGAGCTGTAATTAATACACATCTCAGCTTCACGGCATACATGCGCCATCATTTGAACAGCACGTACTGGGTATTTTCCACCAGCCGTTTCCCCACTTAACATTACACAATCACTGCCATCTAAAACAGCATTGGCAACATCAGTACATTCAGCACGTGTTGGGCGTGGATTGCTACACATACTTTCAAGCATTTGCGTAGCAGTAATACATGGTTTACCAACAATATTGCATCGTCGGATCATCATTTTCTGTGCTAAAAATACTTTTTCAGGTGGAATTTCCATCCCTAAATCACCTCTTGCAACCATGATACCATCAGCTTTGTCCAAAATTTCATTGAAATTTTCTAAACCTTCTTGATTTTCAATTTTACAGATAATTTTAATATGTTCCCCTGCTTCACCTAAAATTTCACGTACTACATCAATATCAGCACCTTTTTGCGTGAAAGACAATGCAATCATATCAATTGGTTGTGCCAATCCAAAATCTATCAAATCTTTACGATCTTTTTCCGTAACGACTGGCAAATCAACAGGTACGCCAGGCAAATTCATGTTTTTACGTTCCCCAATGGTTGCATCACCCATGACTTTCATAATTACCGATGTTTCTTTCACTTCTTTTACTGTCATAACTAATGTTCCATCTGCTGCTAATACCATTTGTCCAACTTTGCATGATTGTGGTAAATTTGGATACGAACATGCTAATGTATTTTCATCGCCTAAAAAATCATAATCCGTGACAATTTCCAAATCTTGACCAGCTTTTAAATGAATCTTACCACCATTTTCCAAAATATCTTTCCTAAAAAATCCTGTACGTATTTCTGGACCTTTGGTATCCAACATAACAGCAACTTGTGCACGTGGCCTTTGCCTTAATGCTTTATGTAAATTTTTAATAACTTGTGCATGTGATTCATGATTACCATGTGAAAAATTTAAACGTGCAATACCCATACCACTATCGATAAGCTCGACTAATTTATCCACATCCCAGCAAGATGGACCCATAGTACATACAATGTTTGTTTTTCTAGGTTCAGTTGACCTTTTTACAATTTTATCCAAAGTAATTCCACTACCTCTTAAATGAATTGCCATATTTTATTTTGTGTGTGTGTGTGTGTGTGTGTTTTTTTTTGTTTATAAATTATAAAATTGATTTATTATAATTTGAATGTGTGTGTATATATATATATTGCTAATTCGAATTCTTTTCTAATTACAATAAAATAAATGTATATATGTATGTATATAATGTTTGAATATAACTATTTTTGTTCGTTCCTTTTTTCTATATCTCATCCAATGTACATATTACATATGTCCATTTCCCCTTTTTGCATCGGTTCTCATTAAATCTATATTTGTGTTCGGGATTCAGGACCACCGGACCACACAAATCCATATGGCATACCAGTTGTAACTTGCCCCAATTGTTTTAAGGAAACAGCCAAAAAACAGGTTTATTTTTCGAATATTTGTTATTTGATAGCATTTCTTGCATATTTTACAATACCATATTTTAATACTAAATATTGATATCACCTCAGCTATCAAATAACAAATATTTTAGACACTCCTTAAATCAAGGCCAAATATCGTTGGGACTGTAGTATAACTGGTTGTGGTATTACGATAGTTGAAGCTAAAGCGGAGGGTTTTCAGGCAAGGTGATATAAGGTGCTATTTACATGTTAATGAGAATCTGGCCATGAAGTCCTGGAAGTGGAACAAATGAATCTATGACGAGTCGATGAGTCAACATCGTCGATTTTACCGAAACATTCTAATTCTACTTACGAATAGCTTACTGAAAAAACAGACAAATAACTTAAAAATAGGAAACATTTAAACATAATAATAATACAATATAATATAAATATTAAGGTACAATGACATATAATATACATAATAATACATATAATAGTTATATAGAAATAATATTAAATAGGAACATATAATTACTATAAGAATGCATATAAAATAGAAACAAGAGAAGCGTTCGATGATAAGCCAACTCATGTTAATGTCCTCCTACAAATTAAAATATAAGTGTGGGCCCTAAAATTGTGAAAATCATGCCTAAACTATAAATCGCTACAAAAAATTTCTACCGATTTGTACATTTTTTGGAAAAGAATGGGTTGCTGCAGAGAAAGAGCAATGGCAATACCTTGAGATAATTTCTAGAGATTTATAATACTTCGTATGAAACACTTTTTTATTAAAAAAACTCTACAATAATCGAAATTTCTTTTTTAGCAAATCCACCTGGTTGTTGGGATCATTCCTAACTTCATCCCATTCGGCATTCGTGAGACGTATTATATTTGTGTATCCCATACCATTTAGTATTTCCATTTTATATTTATCAGTTACTTTCTTTTTCACACTTGTTTGATGGATTAAGCCGTCAACTTCAATAAGAACATCCCCGTATTTTTCATCTTTCAGATATATGTCTACCAGTAAAGTTTGTTGAATACATTTTTCCATTTCAATATGTTTCGGCTGAAAGTTGTCTTTTAACACGTTGTAAATTTCTTTTTGTGTTTTTGTCAAAGTAACATTATTCTTATTGTGGAACAAGACATTTCCTGATAATTCAGAATGAATTTTATTACCAAGGTCTTTGTTAACTAATGTATTGTTATAAACATATGTTGAATACAGCCATGCTGTCCAAAATTGATTTTTGTGGTAGATTGAGAAACAAGTAAAATCTAGATTGATAAGACATCTACTAAATTTGTCTGGGACTGGTAATCCTGATATTACCAGCGCCCATATACTATTTGATAACGCTTGTGGTGTAAACCTTTCTAGTTCATTTTGTGATATTTTATTATATCGTGTTACAAGTTGCTTTGGCAATGGTACATTTGATGTAGCAAATGCCCATATACTATTTGAT
>JACLAD010011596.1_pt1 | contig 12546 bp, 12 predicted proteins | sample 8027901 | NCBI WGS metagenome assembly JACLAD01 (sample SAMN15725071, study PRJNA655200) | protist metagenome | isolation source: fluorescence activated cell sorting (FACS) single amplified genomes of... | place: Spain: Blaines Bay Microbial Observatory, Mediterranean Sea | collected 2016-07-05
TAATACCTCGTGCTTCACCTTCGAGTAGCGTCACATTCACCGCACCTCTGTTTGCACCAATCAACATTCTTTCGGTACTCAACACCACAGGTTCGTCAACGCCACGTTGCTTGCGCAGTTCCTTGTCCACACGATACACGGCATCCTCTATTTGGATAAGTTTTGCATTGGTTACTTCGCTGTTGGTGCTTGGCGGTAGTTTGATTTCAGCCGTGATATTATCTCGGTCGATGTTTGGAAAAAACGTACTTTGTACCGTTCCCGTAGCGATTGCGCCAACCATCAACGCCAAAGAACCAATCGCCAACAAAAAAACCAACGCAGGAAATCGAGTAGAAAAATTGAAAACAGGACGATAAATTTTATCTCGAACAACATCAAACGCTCGATTAATAAATCGCTCAAAACGAGGGATTTTTCGGTCTTTACCAATCGCTTTGGAATGTGCTAAATGCGCAGGCAAGAGCAAGAAACATTCAATAATCGACACGGAAAGCGTTACGATAATCACAAATGCCAAGTCTCCAAAATATTCGCCTAATTTGCCATCAATAAAGAAAAAGAGCGAAAAAACCGTGATAGTAGTTAGCAATGAAGATAACACCGAAGGGAAAACTTCCATTGTTCCGTCAACGGCTGCTTTGTAAATGGATTTGCCTTTTTGAGCATGTTGATAGATATTTTCGGCGACTACCACGCCATCATCCACCAAGATTCCCAGCACCAAAATACAACCAAAAACAGATAAAATATTAATGGTCACGCCACAAAGGTTCATGATAAAAAACATCGCTATCAACGAAACAGGAATGCCCAAAGAGACCCACATCGCTACTCGCCAATTCAAGAAAATCGACAACATCAGCATGACCAAAAGAATGCCTTGCCAACCGCTCGCCGTCAAGGTTTTGAGCTGCTGCGTCAAACTAATTGTTAGGTCGTTCACCAAGGCTGCTTTGACTTTGGTATTTTCAGCATTAAATTCCTTTATGTAATTTTTTGAAAAAGCTGCTACTTTTAAAATATCCTCATCATTAGTAGCAAAAACGTTAATCGTTACGCCTCGTTCGCCATTGATATATCGGTCATTTGGAATATCAGCGAACCGATTATTCACCGTTGCGACTTCATGCAATCGAACGATTTGACCATTCGGACGAGCTTTGATAACCAAATCCATCAAGCCTGCGGCATAGTATTCTTTGGAAGAAGCCCGAATTAAAATATCCTCATTTGACGCTTTTATCGTTCCGCCCGAAGACTTAATATTCGCTTGTGCGACTGCTCGATTGACATCATTTATCGTTAGATTATACTTTTTCAAATCGGTTTCTCGAACGCTGATTTCTATTTCTTCATCAGGTAAACCGAGTAGGAAAACTTTTGAAATGCCGTCTTCCGCTAAAAAATCCTTTTTAATATCATCAGCAATATCTTTGAGCATTGTGAGCGGTAATTTTCCGCTACTAATCCCAATGGTTACCGCCAAATTCAGAATTTCTTCCTTTTGAATAACGGGTACTTCAATGTTTTTTGGAAACGAATTGATACCTTCTACGGCTGTTTTTACATCATTCAAAACTATATCCGCTTCTGCATTTGAAGTCAGTTCAATTCTGATATTTGCCGAGTTTTCTTTTGAAGAAGAAGTCACTCGTTTGATGCCCGAAATGCCCGTGAGTTCTTCCTCGACCTTGTTTGTGATGCCTTCTTCAACTTCAATCGGCGATGCACCAGGATAACGCACATCTACGCTAAGGTACTTGATACCTTCGGGCGGAAACAAGCCGTACCGCAAATTGGTAAAGCCCAAAATTCCAACCACCACCATCACCAATAGCGTCAAATTGACGATGACATGGTATTTTATAAAGTATGAAATTATATTTCTCATTGTTTTAATATTTGGTGGATTGGTGATTGGTTAATTGGTGATTGGTCAGCTTCTTCTTTTTTAAAAAAATTGACTGAAAAATAACCACTTACATAATGACCAATACTTGAATTGTAAATATCTTTCACTAATCACTAATCACTAATCACTAATCACTAATCACTAATCACTAATCACTAATCACGACTTTCCCAGAATTCGACTGAACAGGTTTGATTTTTCCTCGAAGCGTAGCGGTTGAAACCGTTTGGTTGATGACGAGGCTGCCATTTGGAATGCCTTTGACGAGGCTTTTTCCTGCAATGCTGCCTACTCTTTGAATAGGTAATAGTTCGACTGCATCACCTTTTACAACATAAACTTCATTGTTTCGAGTAATGACATTGTTTGGAATAGCAGCGACTTCACTGAAAGATTTTCCGTTAATACTGCCTTCCAAATACGTTCCCTGCTTCAATCCTGCACCCGTAACAGCGATGTAAATCGGAATGGTTTGCGTGTTCTCATCGACAATTCCACCTGTACGAAGAATGCGCCCGTTGTATGTTTTTCCTGTATTTGCGTTGGTCAATTTTACGCTGCTACCAATTTTTAAATAGGCTAGATCCTGTTCGTTAACAGCAGCTTCGTACTCGTAAACACCTGTTCCCAATAGCTTTGCAATAGGTTTTCCAGGCGAAACAATATCGCCGTAATCCACGCTTGATTGCGTGATAATTCCACTGAAAGGTGCTGTGATTTCGTACTTCGTCAAACGTTCCTCTTGTGCTTTGATGTCTAAGTATTGCCCAGGAATATTTCGTAGATTGAATAAATATTTCTCACGTTCATCGGTGAACTTTGGCAATTCAGGCAATAACTGTTTGTGGTTAAAATTGTCTGTATAGGTTTTCCATTTTGGATAAACAGCTTCGTTATCCAATTCCAAATCAGAGAGTAAATTGATGATTTGGGTGTTGAACTTTGCACGCATCGCATAAAGGTTCAAGTCGGTTTGCGTGCGCTCGATTTTTGCTAAAGTTTCGCCTTTTTTGAAAGCAACACCTACGTCCAATTCTTTTTGCTGTTGAAGCATTTTACCTTGTACTTCGGAAACAATATTCACTGCTCGAAGTGCTTTCAAGCGTCCTGTCAATTGGATGACTGAGCCAATATTTTCGTTTTTGATTTCCATGACATTGACCTCAGGTGTCGTATTCAAAGCAACTGCGGCAGCATCTACTTTAGTTTCGGAAAGGTCGGTTTTGTCGTCTTTGTTTCCGCAACTCGTCAATAGAATGACAAAAGCAACAAAGAATAATTGATACTTGTGTTGGATGATTTTTTTCATTTCAATTCGCTTACTCTGTAAAATGATTTGATTACAGGTGCAAATATGAACGGACTGAATGCTATTATAAATTAAAAGGCGGTGAAGTCGGAATACTGAAAGGTGAAGTCGGGATTTTTTGGGTTGAAGAAAATCCGTTGATTTATAGGAAAAGGTGTTACCCTAATTTTTTTTAAAATAAAAAATACCTTTATTATCCAGTCTTTACACATTAGTGATGAAAAAAAAATAATTTGAGCCACTATACTTTTTATTTTTTCCAATAATTTCCTAAAAAAATAAGTCCGTAGCTACGGCTATGCACTGATTTTTTTTACTCATTCTTGAAAAAACTAAAGTTGTATATTGGCACATCTTATTTAATTTTCATCACTTATTAAAAAATTAGTATTTGATAAAATTAATATATTTAAGATTTCACTGATTACTTTTGTTAATTTAATATTCAAGAACTTACTTGTAAACAAATAATGATACGTATGAAAAACAGCACTGATTGAGTAAGTGGTTGTTTTAGTCTCTGATTTTAAACGTATTTATAAATATTAAAAAACCATGAGTACCATATTTTTCTACCTAGCGGTTTCCTGTATTTTATTACACGAAATGGATGCTATTCGATGCAAAGAGTGGCGTATTTTTCCGCTGACATTTCTCTTGAATGATAAAGTTGGTTATGCCGTTTTTCTGATAGCACATTTACCATTGTATTATTTTATATTGAGAAGCCTTGAAGACGCTTCCGTTCAATATGGTTTGAATGTCTTTTTTATCATTCATTTGGGATTACATATTTTATTTTTAAAACATCCTAAAAATGAGTTTAAAGACGTTTGGTCGTGGATTCCGATAGTTGGCGCAGCAGTTTTTGGTGGTTTGGCTTTGGCTTTTTGATATAAAAATAAACTATGACTAAGTTGATTGTTGTGTTACACCTTTTCCAAATAACTCAAATCTGTCAATCGTCGATATTGATTTTTAAAAAAGAAATTAGGTAAAATATACTTTACGGCAGCCATATTCAAATCCAAGCCACCGCTTTCTAAATTCCCAATGCCTACAACCACTAATCGGAATGTAGATTTAAAATATGTAGTTACATAAATATAAGATGAAGCTGAAATTTTGGGACGGAGGTTGTGCTTGATGTATAAGATTGCGTATTTTTGAGTAATAAATTTGATAGCGAAAGTGGCGTTTCAAAATAACGAAAGCCAAAAATTATTTGTTGTGAATTAAATTGAACTATGCGGAGAGCAAGAAATGAACAATCTAAAGAAAATCGGAAACAGTATATTTTGGACTGTGCAGAGAAAGTGATATTAGAACAAGGGCTATTGAGTTTGAGTATATCGAAAGTATCTAAAAAATCGAAATTAGCCGTTGGGACGATTTATATTTATTTTAGTAGTAAAGAAGATATTATTGCACATCTGACCATTAAATCAAGAACCGTTTTGTATCAAAAGTTTATTGATTATACAAGCAAAACGGAACATCCACTCGAAAAAATCAAACAGTTATTAACGGCTTACTATACTTTTTATAAAGAAACGCCCTTTTATAATCAATTGGTATCTTTCTACGAATCTAATTCGGGATTGGAAGAAACAGAGGAACTTTTGGCAGCAAGCAGGAAGATAACTCAATTAGTGGTAGATATTCTTAAAGTAGGAAAACAACAAAATCTGATACGAGCAGATGTCAATGCGCAAGAATTTTCCTTTCTATTATGGGGAACGGCAGTAGGTATTATTCAAATGATAGAAGTGAAGTCAGCTTTATTTTATAAGGTAATTGATAAGACTGAATTTGAGTTTTATCAAACTTATACAAGTATGATAATCAGTACTTTAGAAAAGTAATTAGTAAGTTTATTACGAAAAATCATAAAAAAGCACAAACAAGATGTTTGTGCTTTTTTATTCTGACTAACGGTAAAATCAGTGTTGAATTTCAGCCTTTTACACATTAAGTTCAACATTGATTTCTCACCACCCGTTAGCGACTTAAATTAATTCCACTTTTTTGAATAGGGTAATTGCTGCCAACGGCGCGGCGGCTTGCCGCCGTTTGGCTCCGACTGACCGAATGGTCGGTGAGCCGCCTGTTCTAGGCTGGGCTCGCAACCGAAACAACCCCTCAAGTCGCCGCGCCGTTCTAGTCAAGGGCGTCAGCCCTTGACTAGAACGGTCTCGTATATGTGATGTAGCTGCGTTTAGCAGCTATGAACATCATATACATTGTTAGGCGTATTTTTACTTCATGATTTTATTCCTATGGTTCAGGCCCCATTCCCTTAATGCTTGTACGACAGGTTCCAAGGTTTTTCCGTGTTCGGTGAGCGAATACTTAACGGTGATAGGGTAGGTTTCATAGACCTTTCTTTTGATGAGTTTATTCATTTCTAGGTCTTTTAAATCTTTGGACAAGACTTTGCCCGATATGCCTGGCAGATGTCTTTGGAGTTCTTTAAATCTCAATTCTCCAACACAAGTTAAGACCATAATAATATGTAGTCGCCACTTACCCGCAGTCAACTCTAAGACATCTTTAACGGGTAGCAGTGTTTTGGTACATTTACGAGATTCTGTTGCATTTTGCTCCTTCTGCGCTCGCTTTTCTAGTATTAAATTATCCATTTCAAATTTTATTTTCTACAGGAAATCAATTTTGGTAGTTACCTAAAGGTAACCACTTACCTAAGGGTAACTGTCAACCTTTGGTAACCAAATGTAAATATCTTTGTCCTATTATTCAAATAAAATTTAGACAATGAAAAAATTTAAAATTACTTACTGGGTAGCAACGGCTTTGATTATTCTAATGATTGGACTTGGAAGTTTTGCTGATATTTTTATGATTGATGCGATGAGAGAGAGCATCAAACATCAAGGGTTTCCTGTTCACTTTTTACCATTTTTGGGTATTGCCAAGCTATTGGCAGTGATTGTGATTGTTGTTCCCACTTTGAAATGGTTAAAGCTTTCAGCCTATGTCGGATTGTTTTGGTACTTCTTAGGGGCAATTTACTCACATTTCTCGGTTGGAGACCCTTTAACTGTAAGTGCTGGTGCTATTATCGCATTTGTTTTGGTTTTGGTATCCTACTTCGCTTGGCGAAAAATGGAACAACTATCTCTTAATTCTTAAAAATTAATTCGAGATGAAAATTGAAATATGGAGTGATGTAGTTTGCCCTTGGTGCTACATTGGCAAACGCAGATTCGAAAATGCTTTAGAGCGATTTGAACATGCAGATGAAGTAGATGTGGTATTCAAAAGTTTTCAGCTTGACCCAAGTATGGTGACAGAACCCGATATGAATATTTCTGAATATTTAGCGAAACGAAAAGGGCTTCTGATAGACCAAGCTCGTGCTATGAATGCACAGATGGAGGAGCTTGCAGCTAAAGATGGTTTAGATTATAATTTGAGCAATGTGATTCCGCTAAATACCCTACTGGCTCATTGTGTATTGCATTTTGCAAAATCTAAAGGCAAACAATTGCAAATGAAGGAACGCTTAATGAAAGCATATTTCACAGAAAATCTCAATCTCGATAATCAAGAAATCCTTTCTAAGCTGGCAAATGATGTGGGACTAAATGGAGAGGAAGTCCTACAATCACTTCATAATAAGGAGCATGTCTCGGCAGTTGAAGGCGATATAGAAGATGGAGTCAAAAATGGAGTTCGCGGAGTTCCCTATTTTGTTTTCAATGAAAACATAAGTGTTTATGGAGCGCAGTCCGATGAGATTTTTTTAAAAACATTGAATAAGGTTTATCAAGGTTGGAGTAGTTAAAACACCGCCCTTTTTAAAACACAATAATTAACGGAATAATGAAAAATATTTTAGTGTATTCCGCAACAGGAATACAAGCTAATCCTTTGCTTACACTTTTGCAAAAAGGAGAAAACAAAGTCTTTGCCTTGACCCGAAATAAGGTTAAAGCTTCTCTCATAGAAAATGAAAACGTATCTGTTGTAGAGGCAGATATTAGCGATAAATATCAACTGTCAAAGGTCAACGAAGGCAAAGATGTTGTCATGCTAAACTTACCATTTTTTAGCGATAATAATGCTGGAAAATATGCCATAGATGCTGCTAAAGAAGCTGGTGTAAAACTAATTATTTGGAATGCGAATGGTGTAGTTCCGCAGGAAACGACTAATCGTTACAAGATGAATCTACGATTGGAAAATATGGAGCGATTAGTCGCTTCGGGTATTCCGTATGTGGTCTTTCAACCAACCATATATCTTGAGAATCTATTATTGCGGGAGACCTTGAAAAGTATTAAGGATAGAAATGTGATTGAGATGGTTGCTCCTGTCGAAGTCCCGTTGCCATGGATGTCTGCTTGGGATATTTGTAGAGCAATGGTCAAGGTTGTGGAACGAAAAGATTTAAGAAATCAAGTATTTACAGTAGGTGGACAAGGAATAATGGGTAAACAGTTGGCTCGTGATTTTAGTCAGGTTTTAGGTAGGACAATTACTTATCAGCAAATAGAAAAGACAGAATATATCAACAGGTTAAATAAAGTTATGGGCGAAGGTCATGGCGAAGAAATTATGGGAATGGGGCAGCAGGATACTCGAGCGATTAGACCTGCTAATTTCCCAAAATTCTCTGCATTAAATGCTTTTGATGAATTGGACTTCAACCCAATGTCAATTAAGGAATGGATACAAGATAACAAACAACAATTTTAAAAAATAATAAAATAGAATATCATGAAAGTATTAGTTTATGGTGGTACAGGTGCTCAAGGAAGTGCCGTAGTTAGAGCCTTATTAGAAAAAGGACATGAAGCCTACATTTTAACAAGAGATGGCAACAAAGCGAAAGAACTGGTAGAAGCTGGTGCAAAAATCAAAATCGGAAATACCGATGATTTGGGTAGTTTAGTTGCTGCAAGCGAAGGAATGGATGCTATATCCTTAATGACTCCGATATTTACGGAGGTGCTACCTGAAACAACAGCAAAAAATGCTATTGAAGCAGCTCAAAAAGCCAAAGTTTCAATGATTGTTTGGAATACAAGTGGAAAACCTAAAGGTGAAAATTCTGGCAATCCGCTTTTAGACCACCAAGCTGCAACCACTAAAAAATTGGCAGAAAGTGGATTGAAGTACATCAAACTCGTTCCAACCATTTATGCCGAAAATCTTTTAGGACCTTACACAGCACCATTCGTTGGCAAAGAAGATAAACTCAAATATCCAACACCTACTGACATGGCTATAAACTGGCTGCCAATGCAAGATTTAGGACGCATAACGGTTGCTGCATTGGAGAAACCTGAACTGAGTGGGAATACCTATTCTGTCGCAAGTACAGAGCGATTAAATGGCACTCAATTAGCTGCTGCTTTTAGTACTGGATTAGGAAGAATAATCACTTTTGAGGAATTACCTACAAAGGAGTTTGGCGAAATATTGAACAGCGCTTGGGGCCCAGGTGCAGGCGATGCCATTGCCAAAGAGTATCAAGGCTATCATGATGAACCAAGCAGAAGAAACTTTTGGCATGCCGATACTTCTGCCATGCAAACTGATTTAGGTGTAAAAACAACGCCAATTTCAGAGTGGGTGAAACAATATGCTGCTTTATTTTCATAAAAAAGATTAGGGCAAACGAAAAGTAATTTTTATAATATGTTATTATTGATTGTTAACCTTCTTAATAGCTTTTCAAGTAAGTTTTTGAATGAATAGCTATTTCAATATTGACTTTTCAAGAATACTGACAATCAATATTTTACATATAATGATTATGACTTTTCGTTCGCCCTATAAAAAAGATTTCAATTCATGACTACAACAAATAAAATGATAAGCTACTATAAAATAATGGTAGCTTTTGGGTTACTAATTTCTGTAATATCTTGTAATTCTGTACCACAACAAGGGCAAGAAGTTGATTACAGAACAGTAGAAAAAGAACAAATCATCAAAGAATTTTACCGAATATGGGATGCAGCTGATATAGATGAATTTGCAAAAGTAATGTCTAAAGATTTAAAAGACCACGAGCGAGAAGAAAAAGGTAATATATCGGATTATCAGAATATGGTAGATGCCACTTTATACATTCACTCGGGATTTTCAGAGGTAAAACATATCCCACTTCAAACACATTATTTGAAAGGCGATAAAGTGATGGTTTACTGGAAACACACCGCTGTTCATACGGGTGATTTTGCAGGTGTTTCAGCTACCAACAAATCAGTTAAAATGAAAGGAGTTGATATTTTTCAAATTACTGATAATAAGATTTCAGAGATTTGGCATGTAGAAGCAATTCATGAAATTTTGGCGCAGATTAAAAGTTAGTTTTGACTTTTGAAAACTGCTTATTTCTTTTGTAATACTGACTAATGTAAGTTTTTTTGCACTGATTTTCAATCAATTATACATTGAAAAATTTGCTTCATTAGCTTTGGTGATTTACTTCCTAAATTCTATCCTATCAAATTTAAGTATCTGGGCTAATATTATTCGTATCCGACGCACCGTCAGTATATTGAAATTTTGTAACAGGTAACTCAAACAAGTCAATTACCTTCTGTTTCTTTTCGGGACTTTGGTCAGTCCATACAGCAATAATTGGGTCGAAGATTGGGACAGTACCTTTAGGATAAGCATTTGCATTTTGAACAATCAGGCATTCATTTTTATTTGTGATGAAATTATCTTCAATATAAATGAACCATATTCATTTATATCAGTTTAGTTTTAAAATAAGTGAATTACGTTCATTTATGGATTTTATTTTAAAAATTTTAAAACATTAAGGTAATTATGGTATCACAAGAAGTAAATTTATTTCAAGAGGCGGAGAAATTAGGTATTTTTTATGCGGGCAAAAAAAGACCACAAGTTTTTCATGCCTTTTTGAATTTAGCACATGAAGTTATGCACCCTGAAAGTGCTTTTAGTCCATTGACCCGTGAGCTTTTAGGAGCTTATGTTTCTAAGCAGTTTGATTGTTCATTTTGCCATTTGGGACATTTGGAAACGGCAATTGCTATCGGTGGCGAAGAGGTAAAGTCGCTGATTGACGAACCTACTGAAGAGTTAGCAATATTATACAAACTTGCTGATAAAGTAGTGGCTAATCAAGTAACGAAAGAGGACATCAGACAATTCATAGAACGAGGTTATACCGAAGAGCATTACCGAGATATTGTGTTTGTTGCCGCACTTTTTGGCTTCGCTAATCGCATGGTAACGGGTTTTGGGATTAGATACAATGAAAAAAGAGATAAAATGTCATCAAGGTATTTGGCTAAAGGGTATCGAATGAAATAGGTTATTTTCTATTATCTTCCTGGATAAATGATTTATTTAGGAAGATAATTTTTTTTAAAACTGATAAAAACAATGATAAATAATAAGCAAATAATTTTAGATTTTTTGACGGATTTGAGCCAAAATAATAGCAAGGAATGGATGGATGCTAACCGAAAGCGATACCACACTGCAAAGGAAAATTGGCTTTTAGAAATTCAAAAAATACTGACGATGTTGAGTAAACATGACCATTCATTGAATGAATTGGAGCCAAAAAAATGTATTTCGAGAATTACGAATAATAGGATGTACAATCAGAACTTGCCTGTGTATAAAGACTATTTTACCTTTTCTATAATGGACAAATCTGATGCTTTTTCACCGCTTCACATTTCCATTGGCGTACAAAATTCATTTATCGGTTGTGGCTATCACAATCCCGACAAGAATACGCTCAAAAATATTAGAGACGGTATTGATTATGAAGGTCAAGTTCTCAAAGATATTTTAGAGGATAAAACCTTTAATAACTTTTTTGGTGGCTTATCTGATTTTACACCAACGCTCAAAACAAGTCCAAGAGGTTACGCAAAAGACCATGAATTTGTGGAATATTTGCGATATAAAGCCTTCACGGTTGGTCGAGATTTGACACACGAGGAATTTGTTGGAGATAATTTTATTGAATTGGTGGAAGAAGCCTACCTGGTAGCAGAACCGTTTAGAAATTTTTTAAAAAAAGCCAATTCGATTTAATTGAAATCTTAGTTAAATTAGTATTTTCTCGTTCAGTGATTAGTAAAAAATCCATATTGAATTTCAATCTTTCACCTGTTGAAATTCAATATGGATTTAAAAAAGAACTATTTCAATAAAAAACTAATCTATTCCTTACAACTCAACTCTCTCAAGTTCAAAAATCCTCACCTATCAACTTCAATAACGCATTGATTTTTTCTCTTGTATTTGATTGTTTTGGAATTAATTTGACTTTTCCAGAAGAAACTAATTCACCGCTCTTTGCTTTGAATGAAGCGTCCAATAATGGAGCTAAAAGATAAGCCGCTCCTTTAGAAGGATGTGGCAATAATCCTCGAAACCATCTTACAAAAAATGGTGTAGCTTTGCTCGAAGTCATATCGGTTCGATTTCCTCCAGGGTCTATTGGATAAATAGCTATCTTCAGTGGAGCTAATTCTTTTGCTAAATGCTGAGAAAGAAGCGTAACTGCCATTTTGGAGTTGGCATAAGACGTGAATATGCCTTGCTTTACAGGTCGTTTAAGCAATTTCACGTCCAATGGTTTTGACATGAAAATAGCATTAGAAGAGGTATTTACAATGATAGCTTTTCTATTGGCTGTTGCACCTCGCTTTAGTAATTCCTTTAATCCATGTGTTAGCTGATAAGGTGCTAACACATTGATTTGGTAATGTAAATCATTTCCTGTCGAACTAAGTTTCTCTTCATCAAATAGAACACCAGCATTATTTATCAAAGCAAAAATCTCCGTGTATTCACTTTTGATAGATGCTATGACTTGCTCTATTTCTTTTGGATTAGCTAAATCACAGATGAAATCTTTAATTTGAATATTAGGGAAATTACTGTTGACTTTTTCAATGAGTGTTTGACTTTTACCTTTACTTCGATTAATCATAATGATATGATAATCATGCTTTGCCAAGAGGAATACTATTTCTCTGCCGATGCCTCCCGTTGCACCTGTAACAATTATATTTTTCATGTTTTGATTTATGATTTTAATATTTGAATCAATGATTGAGATAACTACCTTCTGAGAGTTCCTTAAGCACTGACGGCTGCTGAGGTATCCAACCTATTGATTTTGCTTTCTCGTTTGATACTCTCATATCCTTCATGAAATACATCGCAGCATTGGCAAATTCTTGCTGAGCCTGTTCAGGACTTATTGCTTCTATTTTACTAACACCAGCCGCTTTACCTATTGCCGAAGCAAAATCTTTCGTTTTTATAAAATCATCAGATGAAACGT
>JACLAD010014862.1_pt1 | contig 12543 bp, 14 predicted proteins | sample 8027901 | NCBI WGS metagenome assembly JACLAD01 (sample SAMN15725071, study PRJNA655200) | protist metagenome | isolation source: fluorescence activated cell sorting (FACS) single amplified genomes of... | place: Spain: Blaines Bay Microbial Observatory, Mediterranean Sea | collected 2016-07-05
CATCCAGACACCCGTGTGAAAGAGAACTAATGCTTCCGTCAACAGTGGCGCCACAACCGCAAGTACCGAGGCGTCTAGATATGGCATGAGGAGCAGGTCAGGCACACCAAGCATGAACAAGCAGGTCCCAAGTCTGACGGGGAGTTGTGAGCGAGTAGACTTGAGTTGATCAGATAAATCTGCCCTTCGTAGCCTTCAAGGCGGGAAAGAAGCAAGAATAGCTGGACCCACCGCACGAGCCATGGTTTGAAGTCGTGGTACGAACGCACTTCAACAAGGATGTACATGTTGACGAATCCTAGGTAGGTAACGAGAACAATTAGGGAAAGGAAGGCTATGTGGTAGTGGTAGTCTGAACATATTGTGAGTAGAGCCCAGAAGCCTGTGCGTCACAACACCCACTCACAATATGGCCCAAAGCTTCGCTCCATGTGCGAGAAAACTACGCCGATGACTAGTAAAATGAAAATGAAGCCGAAGTGATATAACTCCGTGGCCTGCACCTTCTCCTGAGTGTGGTAGGAGAACCCTGGCAGCAAGTCAAGGGCCTCAGTGCTCGTCACAAACAGGAACCAGGCAGCTGCGAATCCCAAAAGCACAGAAAGTACGTAGGTGAAGTTCCGCTTGCTAGCTTCCACCTCCGCTTCAAAAATGTAATGTCGATATCTTTTCTCACGCTCATGATCTTTGAATATGCCAGTCCAGTTATGGACAAGATCTTGAAAATCCTGCTTGAACGTTCCTGCGGCCTTGCCCATAGTCGTGTCAACTGCACGGCCCGTACAGTCGACGAAGGCGAAGCTGACAATCGAGAGGATGAGGAGGATGAGAGTTCCCCATGATATGTAAATTAGCGGTCTCATTGGTTCATTTTGCTTGGGGTTCACGAAAGGAAGATCCTCGGTTGTGAGGGGAATCCATTCCTGGTCGTACGTCAGTCCTACTATACTTGAGGCTGTCGGGCTGAACATACTCGAAAGTTGTTCATCGCTCCAGTCGCTCCCTCGGAAAAAGGAGACGCCGCTGACACACTGCTCCGCACGCCTTCCGTAGCGCTCTTTCTCCTCTTCCACAATCATACGACCGTACTTGTCTGGATAGACTACATTATCCCTGACCGTCGGCCAGCCGAGAAGCTTGTCCCGCCTCACATCACCCTCAGAGTAGTACGAGCTCGCGCCGCCAAGTAGTACGGGCAAGTCCACGGGGCAGAAGTTCACAGACGCCGAAGAAGCGACGTGAAGTGTGGATGCACAAACTGCCGGACCGACGCCGCGAAAAGTCTGGGCTTGTGTTTCGCTGTTGATGATGGTGAATCCCGATCCAAGATCGAGACATCCAGGCGCATCATAGTTTAGGGAGCACGAGATCTCGGAAGGGACGTCCATTGCAACAATTTTCGTCCCGTTGGCGACAAGCGTCACCTGACTCCTGTTGACTGCGAACACTGCCCGCACCCATTCGTTTCCACGGACCATGTACGTCTTGCTCGTTATATCGTGCGTCCACTTTCCCTGAACAAGAAATGAAAGCGAGTGCGTGTCCCGTTCCGGACTCAGGTAGGCCCACGGGCGGATGATGGAATAACCTAGTGCGAGTCGCTGCCGCGGATCGCCGCCAAGGTGAAGCTGTCAGGACGGGCGGTGTGGCATGGAAAGAGATGAGCCAAGAAATATTTTGATGTGAAGTATCGCTGCGTATACGGGCGAAAGAAAAACTCACGAGGCTGTGAAGCAGGGGAATATCACTCGGTCTTGGAACCTTGAGGAGTTCCGGGGGAGGGAGTTTGAAGTCGAGGACGATTGTGTACGACTGTAGAACGTCCCCTTCCTTTCTAGAGATCGCCAGCGAGCCTCCCGGGTACAAACACACGCCATGGTCTGCCCGTGGACAAGAAACGTTGGCCCAGGACGCCATGAGCGACGAGTTTCGGCCATCGAGCACACGAGAGTGGAATGACGAACCCAAAGTGGTCGCGCCCACTGTATACCCATCTTCCAAAGTTGGAACCGCACGAGCGGCGCAAGAGAAAAGCGAGGCTACAAGCAACAGCAGCGGCACCAGCAATAGCGAATCAGCATGAAGGCGCAGGTTCCGCAGAACGTGAAAGCGCGACAGCGCCATTTTGGTTCGAGAAGGGGGGTTGTTTTCATTACATTGCTCGTGATAGCTTGCTCGATGAAACCCCTCTGCCAGAACCGATCTGCCCGACGAAGCAGAGGCCAAAACTCGAATCGGGAACCCCTACCACGGCACGCCAAATCTGCCTATTTTGGTACAGGCCTGGTGCGGCAGTGGGGTGCCTATTTTTTTGGTACAGGCCTGGTGCGGCAGTGGGGTGCCTGATTTTCGAGGTCTTTTTTTCACGCAGGGAAAACGTGTGGCAACTTTTCATAGGAGCAGGCCTGCCGCTTGGCGATTTCAGCCCCTCGTCGGGCAGTCTCGATGAATGCACGCTGATGAGTCCGGCCGAGAGGTCGGCCGCCCTGGCATGGCAGTGAATGTGAAAATTTGACGGCGCCAATATTTGCCACTCTGAATGTCAATGTATAAGAAAACAACCACTTTTCGGGTGTCGCGATGGTCTTGGTCGTTTTCTTATGACTTCAAAAAGCCCTTCGGTTTTGGCCTGTCGAGCTGTCGAGGTCGGCTTTTTGACGAAAATCTGCCTCCAAGCCCGAAATTGTGGTACGGCATAGATGGGCCAAAATATTGGCGCCGTCAAATTTTCACATTCACCGCCCTGCAACGACCTGGGCAACAGCGTGACATGGCACAATCTTTTCCTTTACCGCAGGTGAGAAAGCCGATCTGCACGTCCTGCAGACCTCGTTCGCTAGATTTTGTCTTCTGCCTAAACGAGAAAAATGGCCGACGTAGTGCAAGTCCACCCTGAGCCGGGGCGGCAGCAGCAACAGCAGCGACAGCAGCAGCGCGGCCTCGCACATCGAGTCGTGTCCAGTGTAGGGCGGGCCGTCGAGCAACTCTCGAGACTCTACGGATACGCCTTGCTAATCTCGGGCATCGACGCGGTATTTATTGCAGGTGTATCTGCGCTACCGCTGACAAAGTGGGACGACCAGGGAGTCCCGCGCGCGGACGTCGTGTTTACGAGCGCTACCATCGACATCGCGGGCGCTGTCGCATTTGGAGCCGCTTTAGCTTTCCACTTTGCTTCGACGGACCCCTTCCCAGACCCTGCACACCCGCACGTCCAGGGGAGGTATGCGTGGTCAGGATACCTCCCCATGTACATGGTTGCTTCAACCATCACCTCAGGGTGTCTCGTCTACACTCCCCTGGCTCTGGGTGCTAACCCGCGTTACTACTTACTGCTCATTGCAAGTCGCTTTTCCAGTGGGGTCTATGGTCCGGTCCTAGGAGACATCTTCATGTCACGACAGTACCAAGGTGAATTCGACAACACAGAATCGCAGGTTGCCCAAGAAATTGCAGCGATAGCTCCGCGACAAAGACGAGCAGGTAATGGTGGTTTCTGGGCATCGGCGGTCAAATATAGCAACGGTATGCTGCTCTTTTCTACAGTACTTGGATACCCCCTGCTCATTCTCCCGTACTTTGGAGCCGAGACAACCTCTGAGTACGTGAAACCTTCACCCTAGCTTACTTTCAACGCTCTAACAGCACTAGAATACTAATCGCACTGCTTTCTTCAACGGCAGATGGACGCGCTTCGTCATCGTCTGCGGTGTCCACCCGATTCTGCAGGAGTTGATCATGACCTACCAGCGACAACCTCGCGAAAAGTACGAAAAATTCATCGGCGACCCGGATCGCGAGCACTTTGCGTTGAGGAGCGTAGCCTTTGCATCGACTCTCGAAGAAGTGCTGACCCTCTTCCGCCGTCTCATGCTCGGAGCCATGCGGAGCCCAACAACAACCATGCTCGCCGTCGTGGTGACTGGACTCGAGGAAGCTGTCTTGCGCTGCACCATGGCCGCCCGTGACGACCTTTGGGACTGGTTTGCTGAAGCGGAAAAGCCAACCGGTGAGAAGCTTGCATGGCGCCGCCTTGTGCAGGCTGCGAGCGCTGCAAACTCGATGCGCGTCGAGGTCACTTCGATAGTCGTCAGCCGGTGAGTTTCCGCATGATGCCAACTCCAGATGCCGTGCTTTTTTGTCTGGTTGCGCTTTTCCCACTTTTGCTCACTCCATCGCTCTACCCCCGCTTTTCCTTTCTCTCTCACTCTCTCTCTCACTCTCACTCTCTCTCCATCCAGACTTTTCTATCTCCTCATGCGACCGCACCGCTTCGCCGTCAACTTGGGCTACGGCTCCGACGCTAGCGACTCTGCCATGACGGGCACGGTCCTCCTCTTCACTTCCATGTTCATCGAGCTGGGGATGGAGGTGGCCGTGGACAGTGCGGCTGTGCCGGTCGAGCATGCGAATGGGATTGATCTGGACCGATTTTGGGATATGTGGCGCGTGAGCCCCGGCAACTTCTTTGGCTTTCACGTTTCAAGCAGCCTAATGGCGATCCTTGTGTCGCTCTGGTCTTTCAACACGCTTCCATCTCCTTTCTTTTGCACCTCAGAGCACGATCCGTGCTCGTGCAATGGGGGCGTCTTCACCATTTTGGAAACCTTTTGTAATGCACGAGGTTCGTCCGATGCGCTCTCCGACTCGGACTCCGGCTCGAACGAGACTGCTTCTACTGCGACTTCAAACACAACTCTTGGCTCCATCAAAGCTTCCGCCAAAAACGCATACGTCGGCATCCTGGAGTCGCTCGAGGGGAGCAGCACTGTCGTGCTTGTCTCCATCGCAGTCATCGTTGTCGTTAGCCTCGTCTTTTTTGCAGCGCGCAGTCAGATCATCGCTGCTGACGCCGAAAAGAAAAGGGAGGAGGTCGAGACCCATAGGGTCGCGCTGGCCGAGGAGAACGAGAGGATTCAGGAGCAGAACGAGAGGATTCAGGAGCAGAACGAGAAGATACAGGAACAGAACAAGAAGATACAGGACCAGCTCATGCTCACGCAGCTGAATGCCAAGCAAGTAGCCATCGTCGAGGCCAACTCTCTCAACCTCGACGAGCAGGTCCCGGCGATGTTCAAGCTCAACTGGCACAACCTCCTGTTCGAGGCCCGTCTAGGCTCTGGATCCTTTGGCGACTGCTTCAAGGGCAGGTACGTATGCAAATGATTCAATGGTATCTCGAGCATCACGTGTGCGAAGCAAAGTCTCTCTCGTAATTTGGCTCCTTTTTGTTGCTAATACAACTCTGCTTGCATTACATAGGACAAAGAGTGGAGGGCGACTCATCGCGATCAAGCGCATGCGATCCGGACTCGTCGACGAAAAGGGGTTCAAGGCGTTCCGTAGGGAGGTTGTGATGCTGTCCAAGGTCGACCACATCAACGTCGTCGGCTTCGTCGGGTACTGCATGGACCCGTTTCTCCTCATTGTGATGGACTTTGTGAGCGGCGGAACGCTGGCCGACCTCGTCAAGAACCATGACCCCGCAGACCCGCCAAGCATGGAAACCGTGATGAAGATCCTAATCGGCTCGGCCACGGGTTTTGCCTACCTCCACGCAACCGAGCCCATGCCCATCTTGCACCGCGACATTAAGAGCGAGAACATCCTGCTAACGAACGACTTTGAGCCGCGCGTCGCCGACCTCGGGGAGGCGCGCGTCCTGGCAGAGGACCACGCGATGACTATTGTTGGGACGCCAGGATACACGGCGCCCGAGGTCCTCCGCGGCGAGCACTACGACACGTCAGCTGACGTCTTCTCGTTCGCCATAGTGATGTGCGAGCTGCTGACGCTGCGCGCGCCGTACTCGGACGTGATGAAAAACGACAAGGGCGAGTCTCTCTTGACGTGGTCGCAAATCACGGCGATGACGCAGAAGAAAGAGGGCGGGTTGCGGCCATCTCTTCCGGACGAGATGGACGATGACATGGCGAGGCTGATCCACGAGAGCTGGTCAAGTGACGCTGCGCTTCGTCCGTCGTTCAGCGTGATTGTGGTGCGACTTCAAGGGATCAAACGTCGAGGGGCCAAGTTCGAGAGTGTACGCATCTTGCAGGAAAGTATCGCCGACGAAAAGGATATTATGAAGCTTTGCCGTGGTGTACACGATCTCCTCTCCCGCTATAAGCCAGCGGAGTGGAGTGATGAGAATGCGCTTGCCGTCGTCGACAAGGTTCGTTTCTTTTTGCTATCTCAAATCAGAGTGCTCAAAAATCCACACTCTCGCATCAGCACAAACCTCACACACATTCTCTTCCTTCCGCCAACCACAGGAGGCAACGGTAACGGCTACCAACCCAACGCTCCACGAGATCTTGAGCACGGAAAAGGGCCCCGCCTGCATCAAATCGCTGGCCTGGATGATGTTTGGCGGCCTCGAAGACGGCGCCGAAATCATCGTCGAGCCTCTGCTGGACGAAGACGTCACGATCGATCTCGAAAGAAAGAGTGCGCTTGTTGCAATGAATTTTGGGGTCAAGGCTCCCAAAAAGCGGCACCAGTGGACGGGCAAGGACAAGCGCGAGTTCGATAACCTTGAGCAAGCGCTCGCGGAAGCAGAGAAGGCGATGGAGGCGCACGGTGTGGAGGATCTACAGCTGGTTGCTAATGCTGCTCCCTTGCCTAAGATCAAACGAAAGCTCAAGAGGAAGATGTCTAGAAGGATCCAAGATCGTTGGAGGCGGAACAAAAACAAGAAGAAAGACGACCCCTTCATGACCTTCGTCAAGGCTGCAAAGTTTGTCCGGGGCATGGGTGCAGGCACGATCCACCCAAGCGCCAAGCTACGGCTCTTTGGCTTCCTCATGCAGGCGCAGCGTGGGAACATCCCGCAGGGCGACGAAGGAAAGGACTTCGAACTCCCCGGGCTCGCAGGTTCCGCTCTTGCTCTTCAGAAGCTCAAGATGCGAGCCTGGCGATCGCAAAAGGACAAGAAGCGCGAGGACGCGATGAAGGAGTATGTCGAACTTGTGACGTCGCTCGCCCCGCAGTGGAAGGTCGCGCATATTCTTGGCGACCATGACTCTGTCAAGGACAACAAGCCGAGAAAGATGATGTGGGTCTTGAAGGTGCACTATCGGGAGGCAACGGTGGATGAGAGCACGAGAGCGGGGAGTAAGAGGAGAAAGTCATCGGCTGGTCTCCTGAACCTTTGGCGCGTGTCCTCAATCGAAGTGCTTCAGTCTAGCAACGCGACGAGCGCGAGGCTTTGGGTTGAAGATAGAGTTGCCGCGCAGAAGAGAAAGGAAAAGGAAAAGGAGAAGGGAAAGAAACGGCTAGCGACAGCGGACGGGGCGTCTGGTGGGATTGGCGGTGAAGTGGGAGAGGAAGAGGAGGAAGAAGAAGATCCCTTCTTCGCAAACATGCCAAAGGATTTGTCCCTCTCCGACTGCATCGTGGACAAGAGCAAGTTCAAGTCGATCGAGGATCAACGAGCGCACTTTCAAGTGCGCATGCGAGAGATGGCGCGCGCGGGTCGTGACGAGGAGGATGGGTGGAAGTTTTACTGCAAGACAACCTCGGGTGCGGTGACTGAATCGGAGCAGTACGTCTGGAGAGAGAGACCTTGTCACCTTGTATACCGCCTTCTGGCAATCAGTGCAGTTGCAACTCACACGCCACACCTCTTCGACGATTGCATTGTACCTCGACAGACTAGATGTCTGGCACCGCAACGTGCCGTGGTCCCAGGCAAAGCAGTTGAGGACGGTGTTGGAGACGGAGTTGTGTGTGGACGATATCTTTGATGCGATTGACTTCTATTCGACAGTTACCGAGGGGATCAAAAGGCACGGAAAATCCGAGACGCTCAAACAAGTAGCGGCTGGGTCACGCGTTTATCCATTCATTGTCAAGGAACGAAATTCATCGACTATTTTGATGTATCGCCAGATACCTCTTCCATGGTATGTGACTATGCAATGCTTTGCCGACTAGACTCGGGTATCACTAAATGTCTATACACGAATCCCCCACGACCACGCAGGCCGTTGACGGACAGGGACGTATTTATCGTCCAGGATTACGTGCGCGTCACAAACCGCAACGATGGAGGCACAATTGATGAATCATGGTTCTACACCTACAACCATGACGTCGCTCACCCCTACTTTGCGCCTCGATCTGGATTTGTCCGGGCAAAGATGAAGTACCAGGGAATGGTTGGGGTCTTGGGAGATGGAGGCAAGACACGGCTGACTTGGCTGGCCAATATGGACTTTGGGGGCTCCGTGCCCGGCTCGTTCATGAATGCGATATTAGTGAACTATATGGTCTTTCCGATCTCCACTGTAGAGGAGACGAAGAGGTATTTGCTGGAGACGGAAGGCAACATGACCGCAGTGACGAGCTCCGCCGCCCTTGAGGATGTCACCTCGGCCGCTGCCAAGAGCAAGAGAGACGACGTCGCCGTCGAGCTTGAGCTCACAGATCTCAAGGCCAAGTTCGCCGAGATGAAGGTAGAGATGGAAAGGAAGGACGAGGAGTACCAGAGCGAGCTTGCGGGGAAGGACGAGAAGCACCAGAGCGAGCTGGCGGGGAAGGACGACGAGCTCAAGAAGAAGGACGAGCAGATCATGGAGCTGCGGAAGAGGCTGTCCAGGGTCGTTGTCAGGGACTAGGACTAAAGTGGTTACGAGTGTATAGTTTGGTTAAAGTTGTGATGAACTCGTCTGATGCCGGCAAGCTCATCGCTCCCGTGACCCTCTCTGAAGACGTTTGCGTATGCATATTTGTGCCCACGCGCAACTCGTGCGCATGATGATCGCTCGGATTATTGCTCCTTTGACCCTCCCTCATGATTGTAGGTGCGTGTATTGCTCCTTTGACCCTCCCTCATGATTGTAGGTGCGTGTGTGAGAGGGTGGGATCTGTGGGTACAACGATATTTTAACTACTCCGCCGCATCTCTGGTTGCCCAGAGAGCAGCGTCCATTATTTTACCTGCCCGTCGAGTCTTGGGCGGACAGGGGCACATTATTTAGCTCCGGCGGTTGAAACTCCTCTAAAAATAGATGAGAGAAGGTCTAATTCCTCCAAGCCGGCGGCTGCTTTATTTTTGTCTCTGCTCTTCGGCCAAAGAGCAGCGGTCGGTTGCGCTTAACTGGGAGCAACACTAGCTTCCCACCTCCATGCGGGCACTCTCCCGCTGGTTTACTCTTGCACCACTCCCTAGTCAGAGGACGTAGGGTTGGCAACGTCCGTGTGCGGGACTCGCCTTTCCAGTGGAACGTCTGCTTTTGGCGGACGGGCCTGGGCAGAGTTGGCGAGATTCAGTCTCCTCCTGCCCCTCCGCATGATGTCGACACAAACCGTCGGTGCGAGTGGCACTCTGGCCCAGACCTCCCCGCCTGCCTTGAACACGCAACGGCTTTATAATGTCCTGTCTATATATGTTTAGTGCGCAATATTATAATATTATATAGAGAGATAAATCAATTGTGAGAAGGATGGTGCGCTCAAGGACAAGGATAAGGATCGTCCGTCCAGTGGGTCGGTGGGAGTCTGTATAAGAACATTTTCATGTTTCATATCTCCCGGTGGAGGTGGAGGGTGGAGGGTAGGGAAGCGAACGCCGCGACTTACATCACAGTAAAACTCACCCGGCCCCTCAGGATGCAGAGCAACGCCCCCCCGTTTATCAGTCTCGGCTCGCTCGTTCACAACGTTGTGGACGATGCCTACGAGGGTGCCGAAGGTCTCGTTCGTGATCTCCCCGAGTTGAGCGATGCCGCCGGTGCCCGCAAGCGCCGAGTCCTTGAATGGATTCAGCAGACGCGGCAGCAGGTGCTGAAGCTGGCTGCCGTCTCGCGCTGGATGAAGTCGAACGCCACGGCGCTGCGCGAGTGCTCTGCCTTTCAAACAGAGGCCGGCAAGCGTTCTTCCGCTCTCGGTGAGTGCGCACAGGGTCTGTACAGCATTGAATTTGGCCTGCGCAATAAGGTGGCGCCGCCCGCGGCTGCCGCACCTGGCGGCGATGGCAGCAACGGGGGACGTGGCGCCGGCGCGGCGGAAACCTTGCCCAAACCTCCGGTGGACCTTTGCGTCCCGCGCTACGACGTGGACACGGCGCTGGACGTCTTGGTTTATGGTATGCCCAGGAAGCTCTATGACACGTTTGGGTTGGCTGGTGGTGGAGACGTAGCTACGACCAGGGGTGCTGCCTCCTCCTCCTCCTCGTCGTCGTCGTCATCTCAGCACCCGTTTGAGAAGCTGGGTGTTAATTCCACTGCCGCGCCTCTAAGCGCCGCCACTGCTGTGCTCGACAAGGAGCTGCGAGAGCTCGGCGTGTCTCCGACCTTCTCGAAAGAGCGCGAGGTGCATTACGCTCGCTTTCCGCCTCCGCGGTCCGAGCTTCAGCGATGGCAGCAGCAGCCGAAGCTGGCAGGCCCGAGGATGGGACCTGGCGCCGTCATGCGACGCGCTTGCAAAGAGCTCTACGCTTTACGGCGGCGACGCGGCAGCAGCAGCGGTAGCAGCAGCGGTAGCAGTGTTGCCAGTAAGGGGGAGGAGGAGGAGCATGATGTGGCGTTCACTTCGGTCAAGGTGGTCACCGGGCCGAGGGGCGAGGGTAGGCTGTGTCTCGAAGTTGCGGGCGAGTTTGCCGCGGAGCTCACGTGCGGCGTGGGGTCAGATCCAGGGTTAGGGTTAGGGTTAGGGTTAGGGTTAGGGCCAGGGCTGGAGAATCGCAGCGCTACGCCTTGGCGGCTTGAGAGACTGAGGATCACTGCTGGTCTGGGAGGCGCCGAGGCCAAGTCTTCCTCTTCTTCCTCTTCTTCTTCTTCTTCTTCTTCTTCTTCTTCTTCTTCCCTGTTGGAGGAGGTGGAGAGCGCAATGTCAGACCTCGTGACACGGCTCGTCGTCAGTGATCGTCGCCGCACCGCGATCGCATTCGCGAGGGAGGCTGCATCTCTGGAGAGAAAGACTAGGCAGTGGACGGCGCAGGCAAAAGCGAGGGCAAAAGCCGACGCAGCAGCCAGAAGGAAGCTGGAGGCGTCATCCCTGGGGACGGCAGAGGGAAAGGCGAAGAGGAGGAGGAGGAGGAGACAAGAGGTCAGTTTTCTTCTCTTTCTCTACCCACACATTGGTATAAAATAAACTAATAAGAAAGTCGAAATTTAGAGGGCCGCGGCGGAGCGAGAAGCGAGGGAGAAGGCGCAGAGGAGGGTTCGACAGCTTCAGGAATCCATGCAGAAATCTCTCCCAGCAGCGATCGAGGCTGCGAGGGCCGAGGCTTTCGATATTGTCAGGAGGACCTGGCCCGGTGAGGGCTTTGCAAACCCTCTCCTTTGCATCTCTTTTATCTCTTTTATCTCTTTCATCTCTTTCATCTCTCTCTCTCTTTTATCTGTCTTCCTCTCTCGCCCCGTCTAATCTGGTCTTCATCTGGTATCAATCCAATCGATCTCTCTCTCTCTCTCTCTCTCTGTTCTGACGGCAATATAATGTAATGTAATGTAATGCACCGTGGCATGAATGGTTAAAGGTATCTCGACCGAGTCGCTATGGTACTGCTGGAAACTCCTCACCACGAAGCAATTTCTCCAGCATGCCCTCCTCCAAGTGGACGACAAAGAAAAAGAAAAAGGAAAAGGAAAAGAAATAGAAAAAGACAACAAAAAGAACGTTGAAAATGGAGGGAAAATAGGAGGATTGAAAGGAGGAGGAGGAGGAGGAGAGACATTTGCTCTCTCCCTTCGCCGGTTCTACTCGCTGGCCAGGGCTCACTGCGTCAACCTACAAGTGGGTTTCAACCAGTTTCCTTTCTCTCCTTTCTCTCCTTTCTCTCCTTCCTTTGCGCTTTGCCCCCCCTCCGTTACTCTCTCGTTCTGCTCTCCTCCTCTCTCCAATTGTATCCAAATTTTACCTAATTTTCATCTAATTTTCATCTAATTTTCATCTAATTTTATCTTGTTCCATAGCTCAAGTTGATGTGGACCCAGGCCGAGGCTGCGTTGAAGGAGAGGTGGCCACGAACATACGGTTTTGGCTCCTCCCTTTCGTCTTCTCTCTCTTCCTCTTCTTCTTCCTCTCCTTCCTCCTCCTCTGTGTCATCCTCGGTGAGTCTCTCTAATCTCTCTCTCTCTAATCTCTTATATGCGTGTGTGCATATAAGTATGTAGATGTGTGTGTTTTGATGTATTTGTCGACTAATACCCGCCTTCTCCTCTTTTTTTTTTTTTTTTTTTTTTTTTTTTTTTTTCATTTTATTTCAGAGCAACAGCAAGAGAGTAGACGCTCTCGACGCGGGCGAAGGGGGAGGTTTTTCCCTCTCCTTTCGACCGGCGGCGGATGGAAGGCGAGACATCCTCTACAGACGGTGGGGAGACGGTAAGTTCTCTCTCTCTATATATATATATTCTCTCTAATCTCTCTAATATCTCTCCCCACTCCCCTCCACTCGTACAAAAACAAACAAACGAACAAATGAACAAACGAACAAATGAACAAACGAACAAACGAAAACCGATCGTTTTGTCGACGCAGATTTATCGCGCAATCCAATGGGAACTGGGGACGCCATGAGGGTATCGTTCTGGCCGG
>JACLAD010004351.1_pt1 | contig 12540 bp, 9 predicted proteins | sample 8027901 | NCBI WGS metagenome assembly JACLAD01 (sample SAMN15725071, study PRJNA655200) | protist metagenome | isolation source: fluorescence activated cell sorting (FACS) single amplified genomes of... | place: Spain: Blaines Bay Microbial Observatory, Mediterranean Sea | collected 2016-07-05
ATAAACTAGAGTGCTGCTTATTCACGGGCCAGACTGGGTAGGAAGCTGGTATACGAATGAATCAAATGGTGAAAGCTTACATCATTCCTCCCATTCCTGGGGGCATACCCCCTCCAGGCATAGGTGGCATGCCTTCCTCTTTCTCTGGTTCTCCTACAGCTGCTTCTGTCGTCATCAACAATCCACTTACACTGAAAGCATCCATCAAAGCTGTTCTACAGACCTTGGTAGGATCAATAATGCCGCTATCGATCATGTTAGTGTATACTCCATTACGGGCATCAAATCCTTCTTCTGGTGCTTTGGATTTCATCAATTCACCAACAATGACACTACCTTCTTCACCTGCATTGTTACAGATGGCTTTGATAGGAGCGCGACAAGCACGCTCAATCATCTCTACACCAATCTTCTCATCTAGATTCTTACATTCCTTCTTGACATCTTCCAGTTGTCTAGAGGCCCATAACAGAGCAGTACCTCCGCCAGGCACGATACCTTGCTCTACAGCTGCACGAGTAGCATTCAAAGCATCGACAATACGATCACGCTTCTCTCCTACTTCGACATCGCTACCACCACCTACTTTGATGACGGCAACACCTCCAGCAATCTTTGCTAGTCTCTCTTGCAATTTCTCCTTTTCATAATCACTGCCTGCATTATCTGCACTTTCTTTCAATAACTCAACTCGCTCTTCGATGGCAGCTTTGTCTCCTTCTCCATCAAGGATAATGGTGTCATCTTTGGAAATCTTGACTTTGGCACATACTCCTAGAAACGATTCGTCTACATTCTCTAGCTTGTGACCCAGTTCTTCGGATACCACAGTACCTCCAGTGATGATGGCAATATCTTGTAAAGTGGCTTTTCTGTTGTCACCAAATCCAGGAGCCTTGACGGCACATACTTTAATACCACCTCTCAATTTGTTTACCACTAAGGTAGCCAATGCTTCAGACTCTACATCTTCAGCAATAATCAACAAACTTTTCTGAGATCTTACAACATTCTCCAATAAAGGAACAATAGACTGTAATGAGGAGATTTTCTTTTCTACCAATAAGATAAATGGTTTCTCGAATTCCACTGTTTGTGTCTTATTATCTGTAATGAAATAAGGGCTGATGTACCCACGATCGAACTTCATACCTTCCACGACATCTAACTCCGTCTGCAAAGTCTTGCCATCCTGTACAGTGATGACTCCTTCTTTGCCTACACGTTCCATAGCTTCGGATAACAATTCACCAATTTCAGTCTCTCCATTAGCACTGATGGTACCCACTTGATTAATTTCCTCTTTGGTAGAAATAGGACGAGAGATATCTTCCAATACTTCCACAATCTTGTCTACAGCAGCTTGGGCACCGCGTTTCAAGTCCATTGGGTTCATACCTGCTGCTACAGCCTTGCATCCTTCGCTAAAAATAGCTCTAGTAAGCACGGTAGCAGTGGTCGTACCATCACCAGCGGCATCATTAGTATTACTAGCTACTTGTCTCACTAGTTGAGCACCCATGTTTTCAAATCTGTCGGCGAATTCGATATGTTTGGCCACAGTTACACCATCTTTGGTGATCTTAGGAGGACCAAATGGTTGATCTAAGATGGCATTACGACCTTTAGGACCAAGAGTAACTTGTACGGCATCTGCCAACTTGTTTACACTATTAAACGAAGAGAATGAGGAAGAGAGGTCAGTATATCGTGTTTATCTAAAAAAATATGAAGCCAGAATTCGTAAAATATCGATAGAAGCCAGATGCGGAATGTTCCATAGCATTTCGTCATCATCCTTCCATCAACCATTCACTGTATGCTGCAAAAGAGGCGATGACACGAAGGTGTCAACTTACCCGTCCAACATTAATGCTCGGGATTCGACTCCGAACTTAACTTGCTTGCCACTGCGATAACGCAACTGGTTCGCTGTAGCATTCTTGACGCGAGGCAATTGTCTTCTCAAGGCGTTGGCAAACATCAGATCGAATTAAAGATATAGCTAGATCAACAAGCGAGTCCTAAGTTAACAGAAAATAAACAAGTCCTGTTCAGAGGTGTCTGTTCCGAACCTCAAATTGCAACGAAAAGTGGTGATGGAACTTCGGCGGTCCGGAAAACTCATCCACACCCGGCAACTTCGTTTACCACTCCCAGCCATCCGAAGAGCGGAAGAGACGATTGCGCTGCCGTCATAGGCTTGGGACCTTATCGTGACATTCCACAAGGCATACTGATATTCATTTCTGCATTTGAACATCAATCTGCTCCATTTCCTGTAAAATTCAGTGTAGGGTAGCCGATCTTACTACAGGATTTGCAAGTGAAGTTTTGTCCTTAGTATCCGCCAAGCAACAAGTTTTGCTGGTTCGCAAAGGAAAGCAACCGAGAAATCCGTGAAACATCATAGAAATCTCCTAAATTGTACACGTATCGATCAATCGTTATATGCTCTGCTCGCGCTTATTTGCCCCAAGATCTTTCATCACTAGACGACATTTCAGAATCACTACCATGATCGACCCTAACTTAGACCTTCCAGCCTTACCCACTGGCCATATACGCATCACAGAAGGTTCTGCGACGATGGATTACGACGAGAAAGAAGCAGTTTTCTATAACAAAGTACAAGTGTTCAATCGTGATCTGTCCATCCAAGTGGTCAAATTGTTTAGTGAAATACGAGAAAAAGAGAAGAAAGAGAGATATGACAAAAAGTATAACAACTTTTTACAGGCCAAAGAGCGAGTGTTGGCTGCGGGATATCAATCGCAGACAGAAATACGAGCTAAATGCCACCCTTTAGATACAGAGATGGAAACAATAGAGGTGTACGTCGATCCCAACGCACCACCCTCTTCAGATAAAGACATTAGTAAAGACAGTAAGATATTACGACCTCCACGACCTTATCGTGAGGGTATCAGTGTGCTAGATGCACTGGCCGCTACTGGTTTGAGAAGTATTAGATATATGAAGGAGATTCCATTGATTCGCAGTATGGTGATTAACGACCTCATAGAAGATGCAACAATAGCTGCTGCCAAGAACTGCAGTCAGAACCAAGTGGACATGTCTCGTGTTACCATCAATCATGGAGACGCCATCGAATATATGATCCAACATGCGGACGTAGAGAAGCAGCAGCAATTCGACGTCATCGACCTGGGTAAGCACTTCCTGGAGCTCTTCTCTAACATGATTGCTTTATAATGATGATACTCAAACTAACAGAACTACTTCTCTCCATCATATCCATCTCTTCCTTACTCTAGATCCCTACGGTACAGCTGCACCCTTCCTCGACAGTGCCGTACAATCCATCGCGGATGGTGGTTTGATTTGTTGTACTTGTACTGATATGGCTGTGTTGTCCGGCAACTATCCAGAGAAATGCTTCAGTCTATATGGTACTGTGGGTCTAAAATCCAAGTTCCATCATGAAGCCGCTCTTCGTACTTTATTACATGCCATCGACAGTAGTGCTAATAGACATAAGAAGTATATTGTTCCATGGATCAGCGTTAGTGTCGACTTTTACATCAGAGTCTTTGTGAGAGTATTCGAAAATGCTTCTGAAGTGAAGAAATCTCTTACTCGTAGGATGATGGTCTACCAGTCCACCAAATGCGAATCCTTTTATTTGCAACCCATGGGACATACGTACAAAAGCAAAAAAGGTGCTGGTCAGACAGACTTATATGCTGGAGCCTATGTGAGTGTACCTTCGGAATGCCCAGATAGTGGGGGTAGTTTCCGTCTAGGAGGTCCCTACTGGGCAGCTCCAATACACGACCAGACAGTAGTGGATACAATTCTCGGTCGAATGAGAAGACATGATAATAGTATTACCAGGAACTTTCCTGGGTCTGCTGCTGAGGATGAACAGGAAAACGAGATGGAAATTTCTACTGCTCCTGCTAATGGTAAGGATGACCTCAAGGATAGCAAAAGCGACGAAGAAGCATTTCCATACTATATCCACACTCAGTCTCGCATTAAGTCTATTTTAGGGGTGATCTCCGACGAGTTAAAGGATGTCCCATTTTATTACACTCTACCTGATCTATGCAGTACAGTAAGATGTAAACCACCCATTAATGCTCAATTCAGGTCTGCTCTCAGTAATGCTGGATATAGGTTCAGTGGATTCCATCACGAAGCCTCTGCTTTCAAGACAGATGCACCGGCATCAGTAGTGTGGGATATTCTTAGAGCCTGGTGTAAATTGCACCCTCCTCTTGGTAGCAAACACCGCAAAGTAGACCCCTTTCAGGATGTCAGCTTGAAGATCTTATCCAAGGAGCCTGCGACAGACGTCGATTTCACACTGGTGGAAGGTACAAAGAGACGCAAGATGATCAATGGAGAAAAAAATGTATTGTTTCCACAGAATCCCGAAGAGCATTGGGGGCCCAAGAGAAAAGCTGGGAGGGCCCCCTTAATGAAAGAGGGAGAAAAAGAAGGAAAATAACAGCATAATCAATGATAATGGGCAACATGTGTATATTATGACCGATGGTTTAAATGACTTAATAATGAATTGACTTCAGTAAAAACCTACATTATTGAACAACATTTCACACATTTTTCTTCAATAGATAGCTATACATTCTCTTCTCATTCTGACCACACACTCCCATCATATATTCACTCTAATTACTAGGCCACTGTGGTGGACACCAGACTTTCCCTTTCTTCGACTGTAGCGGTGTCTTTCTCATCACTTTCACCAGAGAAGAGATTCCATACAGTAGAAGCATGCATATTCTCAGGATAACTGCAATAGGCAAACAAGTACAGCCCACCAAAGAAGCACCAGCCCATGAAGAAGAAGATCCACGTCAATGGAGAGTAGTAGTAGAATACCACACTATATGTAGCATTCAAAGCAATGACTCCCAGTACTATAGTGAAACACCATGCAGGGATAACCACATCTTTCTTTAGATGTATCTCCATCCAATTTCTGAAATCATCACTCCAACAACAACAACAGCAACACGCATTACGTAAAAAATCATTGGAATTGAAGAAGTTCCAGACATTTTCACTACCAGTGCCGTTATTTGACATCAAATTCTCAGGATTAAAGGCCATGATCCAAACCAAGAATATACCTAAAAAGATGACAACTGTTACAAAATAGACATATCCGATCCAGGAAGAGGGCTCATCAACCATCATATTGATGCTATCAAGTAGATATCCTATACATGCAAACCAAAAGAGCCACAAAGATAGGAGAAAGTCATTGGCCGTGAAATGCTTCTCCCACCACGACATCTTACTGGGATCAGCTCCAAATAACGCCTTGAAGCTCTTCTCCATTTCTTCCGGATAAGTCAATACGACAAAGTAAGCCGAACCTACGACGAAAAAGACGGCACTACTAATTTGTACCACACTGTCAAAGACAATATATTCACTGAGTAGGTCTTCTCTTTCAAACTCGAAAAACATCATTAGTGCAGCCGTTAGGTACAATATAGAGCCAGTCAAGAACAACCATGAGCCTATTAGCATGTCGGTGCCAAAGTGGCGCCGCATAAATGAGTCGTCTTTCAGTTCATAGTGCGGCAAAAGGTCCAATGCAGAGGGTGGCAAATTGCCGCCATTTGCCGACATGGTGAATATGGGGCCAATTTCGCGCCACTATATATATCACGACAAAAGCTACCAATGCACACACACACACGCACACACACACACACAATAAGAATCTATGTATCTGTACTACAAGAGTTGTTGTGTTGTTTTATGGGGGCGAGATGAAAGAAGTGACAGGTTGGTGGGATGCCCATTTGATTATTATTAATTCGGTGAGTATGCACGCGGAGCCATTCATTTTCGCAAATCTTATCTAATCAAGCTCGACATCACATTAGTATGAGCAAGAAGAAGTCCAAATCAAAACTCTGGACTGCTTGTCTCTTGGAGGAATACGAGTATGCCTTGCTAAAGAGTCGCGAATTGCAAAAAGACGGCTCTGTCTACAAAGCCGAAGTGCAGTCAATGGTTACCAAGAAGACGCGCAGCAGATATGGCGATGTGCTGTTCGACACAGTGTTCGAGAGTGTGGTCATCTTCGGCCAATACGAATGTGGTACTGGTATTTGTGTCTCAAAGGATGGCAAGGTGCTTAGTTGCGCTCACGTCTGTGGTGAGCGGCCTCGTGTAGGGTGTAAGAAGGTCGTTATTTTCATGAATGGCACCATTGCTGTCTTGGAACTGGTCAAAGTGGATATTCGTTGCGATGTGGCACTGTTCAGCGTTGCTGCTATTTTAGACGATAAGAACAGTAATACTGATAAGACACCCAAAATCAGAGAATTACCTTCTACTTTTTCATATCCTTACAGCCGTATAGATTTATCGCAGATACCACTGAAGAAAAGAAGTGTTATACTATGTATAGGTCAACCTGGCCGAGATGATCTTGAGAGTCATACACCTCAAAAGACGCCATACGATTTAGTTTGTGTCTCGAAAGGAACCATTGTACGTGTAATGGAAGGAGATCTAAACGACAACTCTGAGATCGGCAAACTAGTGCATAGCGCATGGACCTACTGGGGTCATAGCGGAGCAGCTTTACTCAGTATGCAAGGGAAGGTAATAGGATTGCATAGTTCTTGGGACGATGATTGCGGAACCAGGCATGGAGTGCACAGAGATGCCATTCAAAAGTTTGTCAGGGGATTGGTGAGCTATGACAGTGAAGAAGATGACAATGAGAAGGAAGAAAGTGAGCGAGATACGATGGCTAGTAGCAAGCGTAGAGCTCGAGCTATCCTCCATGATGTAGATGAGGGTGAGACCAGCAGGAAGCGGCGTAAGGAAGGGCGGAGGTATTCTGATGCCATCGAATTATCATAAAGAAGAGTACACATTATAAAGTATTGTGATTATGTATCTGGTGTAGTGTAGTGTAGGGTAGTGTAGTGTAGTGTAGTGGTAGCCTCTGTTATCGTTTTATATTACAGTAGCTAGCCTCTGTATTTACTTGGTTTCCTATCGGATTCCTCGTGTAAATTTTTTAACACCCTGGAAAAAAAGTAAAATGCCACGCTTTGAAATGACGATTCAGTAAAGATCTTCTGGCAGACGCAAATAGACGCAGTTAATCTCTCTATCTCTCTCTTTAAATATATACAGCGTGGCACGAATATGAAGCTCATTATTTTCGTGTTTATCACTTTCTTAGTTTACATCGTGTCATTCACTCCTATGCGTCATCATATCAGATTACCTTTGGTTATGAAGACGAAGATGAACGGAAGTGGCGATGGAGTGTCTAGGATCCTTTTTGGTCTGGCCGAAGTGTTTGGTAAATTGTCAAATGGCTTCCTCCAGAAGCAGCCCCCTAATGATGAGAAGGAAGAACACTCGGATAAGACCCCGATACGAACAGAGATAGAAAGCATCGAGTCAATCGGTGCTGAGATCAAGAAAGAGTACGAGAAACTGTTTTGGGTCACGGGTAACATGCGCATGCAATTATGGGCTCCCGATTGTATCTTCGCTGACCCTTTTTCTAGTTTCGGTGGCCCAGGCTCTACTAAACGATTCAAATCCAATGCAGACAATTTGGGTAAATTCGTGATACAGCCTCGTATCCGCATCACTACTTATAGTATCGATGAAACTGAACTGAACATCAAAGTCGGCTGGTCATTCTCTTCCAAACTAGACTTACCGTGGAAACCAGTACTAGCAGCTGTAGGAGTGACGAGTCATTATTTGAATAAGGAGACCATGTTGATTGAGAAGTACGAGGAAGTTTGGAAGAGTAAACCGTGGGACGTTGTGAAGAGATTGTTTGTACCGACCCACTGGAAGAGCAATCTTGACGATGATGAGAGTAATGATAATGGTAGTGGCAATGATGACAATGACAATCAGGGGAGTGATGGTTGTGAGCATGTGTGTGCAGATGCTTGGAATGAGTGCATTGAAAGTCTGCCAAGCAATATTCACCACAGTACTAAAAGAAGTCTCTCATATCTTCTTGCTACTCTCATAGTAATCAATCCATATCTACCTATCAATGTGGCACCTTTATCACCTGCCCCAGCTATGGCGCTAGATCTTAATGCTCTTCGTGCAACTGAGAAGCAGACCATTAACTTGTTTGAAGTCACCACTCCTTCTGTGGTTTATATCGACACCTTTACACAACGGCTGGATGTGGTGAATATGAATATAATGGATGTGCCCGCAGGTACTGGTACTGGCTTCGTCTGGGACAAATTGGGCCATATTGTGACGAATTATCACGTCATACGAAATGCCAAAAATGCCAAAGTGTACATCAAGGATGATGCTATGAGTAGTACTAATGGTGTTGGTAGTAAAGTGTACACTGCAAAGGTGACTGGTGTGGACCCTGACAAAGATATTGCTATATTGAAGATCGAGGCCGATGGACAGGATCTCAAGCCTATCAAGGTGGGTACGTCTTCAACCTTAAAAGTAGGCCAAACCACTTTCGCCATCGGCAATCCTTTTGGTTTGGATCATACTTTGACAACTGGAGTGGTCTCTGGCCTCGGAAGGGAGGTCAAGAGTCCAACAAATCGCCCTATATCGAATGTGATTCAAACAGATGCCAGTATCAATCCTGGCAATAGTGGAGGACCTTTATTGAATAGTGAAGGGAAATTAATAGGAATGAACACAGCTATCTACACCATGTCTGGTACCAGTGCAGGTATAGGGTTTGCTATACCTGTGGATACACTGAAACAAATCGTGGCAAGTATTATAAATGATGGCTTTGTCGTGAGGCCTATTATAGGTATCACATATCTGGAATCCTCACAAGCACGCTTTCTTGGGATTGATAAAGGTATCCTCGTTTTAGATGCTCCAGCGAGTAGTGCTGCGGGACAGGTCGGAATCCAAGGTACCCGAAGAGATGCTGAAGGAAATGTGTTACTAGGAGATATAATTGTGGGTGTAGATGATGATGACATAAAAACAGAAGGAGACCTGTTCAAAGCCATCGAGAAGCACAAGGTGGGAGACGAGATAATCTTGACAGTGCGACGTATGAGCCAAGAAGATGGTGGCAATAATGCCTACAATGGAGGTACTGGGAACAACAGAGGTGGTATGAGTCGATACTACGCTACTGAAACTGGCAAGAGTAGTGACAATGAGGTTTTAGAGAATACAACGCTACAGTTCAAGGTCAAGCTCACTGCAGTACCGACAGCTCCAGCAGTGCCATTCTAATAGGGAACAATTTTGACGATGATGAGAGTAATGATAATGGTAATGGCAATGATGACAATAACAATCAGGGGAGTGATGGTTGTGAGTTTGTGTGTACTAAAAGAAGTCTTCTTGCTACTCTCATAGTAATCAATCCATATCTACCTATCAATGTGGCACCTTTATCACCTGCCCCAGCTATGGCGCTAGATCTTAATGCTCTTCGTGCAACTGAGAAGCAGACCATTAACTTGTTTGAAGTCACCACTCCTTCTGTGGTTTATATCGACACCTTTACACAACGGCTGGATGTGGTGAATATGAATATAATGGGTGCCCGCCACTGCGATCTGTTTTCAATGAACTTTCTCGACCCGATGAACTGATGCTCCCAATTAGCTTTTCGGTGTTAGCTTTTTTCTTATCAGCCACCACGAATATGAAGCGAACTCGCATGATGGGCTCTGCATCAGGCAGTGATGCCGAGGATCTCGTCATGCGAAAGAGACGAAGCACAATGAAGTCCCTGAACGACTCCTTTGTATCTCATTTATCCAAATCGATGGCTCAAGATGATGGTTTGAATTACAGCCTGGCTATGCTGGACTATTTGGACCAGGCCAAGTCGATATCTACTACTTATACTACAGATAGTGGATCCGTGTTTTCCTTCGGCAGCGGAGATTGCGGGCAATTGGCGCACGGCGCTGAAGAAGATGATGATTTGATGGTCAAATATCCACGTATCATTGCCTCTCTATACTCGAAATCTGTCAAAGCCATTTCTTGCGGTGGACTGCACAATGCCATCGTCACTACTGATGGACAAATCTTCACGTGGGGATGTGCTGATGATGGTAGTCTCGGTCGGATTGGAGATGAAAACACTCCATTATTGGTCACTGGCAACAACGATGAATTGCTTCAAGAGACATTTGTGAGTGTAGCTTGTGGGGATGGCCAAACGATAGGCGTAACATTGAAGGGAAACTTGTACGGCTGGGGCTGCTACAAGGACAAAGAGGGCAAGTCTTGGTTCAACCCTGAACATACCATCGACGAGCCATGGAAGCACATCAAGAAGAAACAGGGTAATCCTGTGCTCATCACCAACTGCGGCCCTCGCCCTAAGTCTAGTCAAATATCCAAACATTTGAAATGGGACCATACTAGTCCCGTGACAAGCATCGCTTGTGGCAGTTCTTTCAATATTGTAACTTGTGCAGATGGCAGCGTGTTAAGCTTTGGTAGTGGCGAATGCGGCGAATTAGGGCGTATATGTCAACCTATGCGAGACAGTGTGACTGATGAATATGACAATCAAACCATTTTAGTGGAAATGTTGACACCTGGACTAATGTATAAGACACATCCTCAGACGAAGAAAAGAGAAATTATGAAAAATGCAAAAAGTGTAGGATGTGGTTCTTATCATGCTATGGTTGTCGACACTGGTGGAGGATTGTATACCTGCGGATTGAACAACTACGGACAATTAGGACACAATGACTTGGAGAGCAGAGATACACTTACTTTTGTGGAAGCTCTTCGAGACATACCCATCCAACTAGCCAAAGGTGGCATGCATCATTCTCTACTACTTACTTGCCCCTGTGGGCCTGGTGACAATACACACGGAAATCTTATTGGTATTGGACGAGCAGACAGTGGGCAATTGGGTATCCCTTCATTGGCTGACTTGGATGCCGGCAGTTGTGCCATTTACCCCGTTGTGCCTTTGTGTAAGGGTAAAACTGATATCCAACCGATTTTCACCGACATCGATTGTGGTACCAACCATAATCTCGCTTTAAGTTCTACAGGAGATGTCTACAGTTGGGGATATGGAGATATGTTGGCATTGGGCCATGGCAAAGAAGCAGACGAGAAACAGCCTCGCAAGATTGATATGAAGAAAGCAATTGATGAAAGAGGTAGACGCACAAATAGTACATACAGTGTCTTTGCGATTAGTGCCGGAGGACAACACTCAGCTCTATTGGGCAAATAAATCAGTGAGTCAAGAGTGATTATATATACATATGCGATATTGTAAGAAAAGTGATATAATGATAAGATGGCCATCTGCACTGTTTACAATCACGTTTTGCGAATAATACAGAATAAACATAATAAACTTTAGGGGTTGGTTAATGCAAGCCCACTTTGAGGATCTCCATATCGCCACCTGGCCCTGAAACCTTTCTTTTGTCCACGCTGGTATGTCCCACCATCAGTTCTGGATTGTCTACACAATCCGGTCTTTGCACACTTTTTGGTTTCTCTGGTAATGTTCTTTCTTCACCATTCAGGATATTATAAGGCACTCGTGAATCCCCCAAAACTACTAATGCACGCGTACGATTCTGGGCTCTGTAGCGGACCATGTTATCATAATATTGTTGTGCTTCTCCGCTTGTATCTTGATTATATTGTAAGTTGGTAATGTCATAAGACACGTTCGACATATTCTTCTTGCCTGTCCTACGACCAGGTAAATGCGGATTTTCTCGTATCTTCTGTAATTGCTCCTCTTCATGGTTTTGTATTTTTTCATTTTTTGCCCAGCGATCTTCATCACGTCGACGTGCTCGTTCACGACGAAACACTTCTGCTTGTTGTGAACGTTCATGTGCCTTTAATCTCATCTCGTATTCCTCTCCCGCGACATCGCTATGGAAACGGTCATTATCACTCATATAACCTTCATCTCCAGGACGACAGGATGTCAATCCGAATGTAGTCTCGGGACAATTCTTTTGATGAAGACGGGCTTGCCAACCACTTCGTGCCATCAAGCGACTACGTTCTAATTCCACCTTGTTCTTGGCACTACGACGTTCGCTACGAGGTTTGGGGCGGATATTTCTGAATCCCCAAGCACTCGGTTCCGCACGAGGCAAAAAGCCTTCCGTGTCGCCATGATGACTAACTTCAGCGATTTCAGACATCACTTGTTTATCAGGCAAAAGTGGGGTATATATAAGATTTTTCGATTCTTGAAAGCGAAATCTCCAGTCTACAGATCTATATTCCTTTGAAACGGTGATTCAAAAGTCGATTAATACAGAGTTCGTACCACTACACCCACTGCTTTTCTCAACTGGCAACTTGGGGGGGAGTGCTATCATCGGGTCGGTCTCGATTTCTCAGAGCCAAGAAAGAAAAAAAGTTTATTCAGTTTCAGTTTCCGCGCATAGCTCCCCCATCATTTGATCTGCCGTTTAGACCAGTGTGGGATAATGTTTTAGATCGATTAAGGTGTCATAATCGAATCCAGACCTAGAGCTAGTGATTTCTACCAGAGTTTACTTTTTG
>JACLAD010010926.1_pt1 | contig 12528 bp, 18 predicted proteins | sample 8027901 | NCBI WGS metagenome assembly JACLAD01 (sample SAMN15725071, study PRJNA655200) | protist metagenome | isolation source: fluorescence activated cell sorting (FACS) single amplified genomes of... | place: Spain: Blaines Bay Microbial Observatory, Mediterranean Sea | collected 2016-07-05
TTCCATCGCCAATGATCCCTCCGCAACGCGTGATGACCGACGAATGCAGAACGCATGAGGATTGCTCACCTGGTGATTATTGTGTGAATGGTCGGTTAGCGCTCGCACCTTCCCCAAATTTCACTCGGGTTGATGATGAATATTTTTTGATGGCTGCTCCAACACGGAATACATGCCGGCCGAACTCGTTATGCTGTCAAAATATTGATGCTATCGGACCCAACGGTGAGGTGGACAGGCTATATCCCTGCCCGCGGGATGCTGAGTGCCGGACCTGGGCGTCGAAGGCGTTCTTTTGTAGTGTGAACGGCACTGAAAGCGTGTATTGTCCAGGTAAGGATGCGGATGGACGGGATTATTGCATCAATATAACTACACAAACATGTGAAGATCACTGCGACTCGTTATCTCGTAACGTTTAACATTCTCATTTGACGGCGAACGTATTTATTGATTTAAACTTTTTGCTTGCAGGTTTGTCGGGGTTTGATGGTGGCGTGCGCATGTGCGTTCGGGATGAAGACAGCGACGATCTTGGGCAATTTTACGTGGATGTATTGATTAAATTTATACATTTTAGAGTTGTTGAACTGTTTGAATCTAATTTGATTTTGCAAGGTTACGGATGCGCCGGCAGGTCTGCCCACACCATCACAGGATGCAAATTTGAAGCATCTGCATTCGGATGCTAATGCTCCATGGTCAACAATATTTATGTTGTTGGTCGCTATTATCTCACTCGCGTCAATATAAAAAGATATCAATAAAGTTGTGGTGTTGTTGATTTGGTTTGACTTGAATTTTGCATGTGTAAATCAAATGTTTCTGCATATCCGCTCTCAGAATTTAATGAATGATTATATGAATGAAATATGTATCGATCCATACTCATTTCTACTTCCCTCTGCATTAGTGCAGCGAAACATGCATTTTCACACCGCGGATTGACAGAGCAGAACACGTCAGATAATGCAAGCCTCATCGCTGCTTTGTACATATCTCACTGAATTAAATTTGTCATTTTGGTAAATGTTTTGACATTGTTTTAGTGAATTTTGGACGTTTGATCAGCCGAATTGTACTGGAACGCCGGCGGGTGCAGAACGATGGCTAGAATTCAGCGCAGAGGAAAATTGCTTGTTATGGGAGATGGATACCGTGAATGGGACGGTTTTGTTTTCGTCGGGTATCGATTGCGACGGAACAGGAACGGTCTACTTTTCGAGAGTCTGCAAGGGCGTACATCATTTCTGTTTTCATTCTGGAAATATATTTATTTGTTTTGATCTATATTTTGATGTGGAGATGCAACTAGCTCAATTCGATAATGATCAGCAGGTTGATTTTGAGAGGCAAATATCTGGCGAATGCGTGAAGATTCCACGAGCTATGGATGGCGGCGAAGTTTATTACAGGCGGGTATTTCTTTTAAATTGATTATTTTGTTGTCATGCCCAAGCTAGCATCGATTGTGATATTCATCAAATGAACATTTGTTTTGTTTGGTGAAAAATTCAATATCGCATCGATTAAAACCTGCAAAAATTAAACATTTCGGAACCTACCGCATTACATTGATTATGTTTTTCACAGACGTATGCTGGCGAGAAGCTGGAACCGATGAGGAAGTGGAGAGCAGACTGGGCGTTTTCGTGCGTTGGGCAGAATAGAACGGTGACGGAGACTGGTAGTGCTGCATTTATAACGTACAGCGTTGCTTTGATTTTGATGTTTGGTCTAGTCTTTTAGATCTAATCAATAATTTGACCAATCATTCATCTTGCATTTTGTTTGATGTAGACAGATTGTATTGTAATGAATTTTGTTTTCTGATGTTTTGATCCGTTCCTACCTCAATGATGATATCTGACATACAAATGAAGTTTGTTTTTTAGCAGCATTTGAGATGGGGACGCAAAATGTAAATGCTGAGCCGGAGTTGGCACCCGCCTCGTCCCTGTTTCGTACATTATGTTTTTATGTGAATTTTTTGAGCGCGCGAGGCATTTTTCTTGTTGTATATAGGTCATTTCAGCAGGAGGGATTGGGGTTTGTATTCGGTATGTCTGCTCGTCGCCGTGGCGCAGGGTCTGGCGATTGCTTACATTTTAGCCTTGAATGGTGACATTGCGAGCGGTAAGACCACCGGGCAAAATGAAATGGCAATATTGGTAATTTTCCGCATTGAAAAACTGTTTTGATGTTCACTTTCTTCAAGTTTGTAATTTTGATTTACACAGATAAGTATTATCGCTGTGTGTTTCACCTTTCATAACACGGTGTCGCAATGGATCGCAGAGCGTTCCGCGCATGAATTTCGGCTGGGTTATTGTCGTGCGTTGCTAAAACAGGACATGGTGTATTTTGATTGTGGTAATGCCGATGGAATTACTTTAGAGATGAAAAAGGACATTCAGAGCTTACGCCGTTCTATTCCTATGTTTTGCCGATTCATAGCCGTCTGCTCAGCATACATACGATTTGTGGCAATATTTTCATTTGTTATTTTGTTTTGCGAGGGGTTTACGTTGTTTATCGCGTCGTCGTTTTTCGCGTTCTATTATGGCTGGCATGTAGCATTATGCGCTTTTTCGATGCTGCCGTTTATGGCGATTGGGGGCGTTTGTATTGGCGCGCAGGATGCTCAGGATATGAGTAATTTGTCTATGAGCAAGCTGTTAACATCCACTTCGTAATGAATTTGAATGATTTGATTCTGGTTAGATCGATAATATTTTATTTGTTTTGTAGGGATACGGAGGCTAGGGCTGCGGCCGAGGAAGCGTTGAGGGGAGTTCGCGCCGTGGTTGCATCTGGTTGCGAGGAGCATGAGATCTCTAGATATGGTGATTTATTGGCCAATGCTCGTCGCGAAGGTATAATATTTTGTTTTTCAGTTGATTTTTTGTATTATTACTCATATTTTAAACTAGGTGCGAAACAGTCTATGAGAGTCGGGTTGGGTCTTGGGTTCATGAACAGTGGGATGTTTTTTGCGTGCGCTTTCACCTTCTGGATCGGAGGGGCGTATTTGTTGTTTCAGACGCACGCACCGAATACGGCACCGGGAAGCATACCTTTGTATGAGGCGGGGTCTTTTCTTGCCGCGTTCTTTTCCATTTTAGTCGGGTTCGGTGTGGGTTTGGGAGACGGCGGCCAGGTTTGGTTTGAAAAGTGTTAGTTTTTGTTGAGGGTGATTGGAATGATTGTTTTTCATTATTTAGGGTGGTGCGGCGGTGTTGGAAGGAAGGATTGCAGCCGCGAGGGTGTTGAAATTAATTGATGGCATCGTAGTTGATCAATCAACCGGCTTGGAAGACGACAGCGATCCCTCGCTCCCTTTCACTGACATACGTATGATTGAATTTCAAGACGTGCAATTCGCAGGCTCCCTCCGTGGGGTATCTTTTTCTATTCGGAACTGCGAGAAGGTCGCTTTTGTTGGTGGTGACGGTTCGGGTGTGATTGAGCTATTGCAGAAATTCTACCAACCGTATTGTTTCTTTTTGTTTAGCGTGATGATGATCTCTTTGAAATGTGTTTATTGTTTAGGGCATCTGGACGAGTTGTGATTAATGGGATCGATTTGCACAGCCTACCAACAAAGGCATGGAGAAAGACAGTCGGTTACGTTGGGTCCGGGCCATTGTTATTTGCCAGCAGCTTACTTTTGAATGTCACAGGAGGAGATGCAGATGTGGAACGGTCGCGCGTAGAGGAAGTGTTAAAGAAGTCAAGTGCAAGCAGTTTTGTATCGGCATTGCCATCAGGTGAGGATTATGTTTGATGATTTTCGAGTTGTTTTGTGGATGTTATTTGTATTGCTAGGTTTGGATACAGTGCTTGCGTTTAATGACTCGTCCTTCAGTGCAGGCCAGAAGCAGCGCATCGCCATTGCCCGCGCGTTGGTCCACGCACCACAGCTCTTGCTACTGGACCAAGTCACCGCTGCACTCGATCCCGCGTCTGAGCGTGTTGTGCAGAATGTGGTGAATGAATTGATGAGTGATGCTAAGCTCACCGTAGTGGCAAACGTTGAAAAGGTGTCCACCGTTGAAAGGGCTGATAAGATTCACGTTTTAAAGAATGGGATTGTGGTTGAATCTGGAAATCACGAAGATTTGGTGCAGAAGCAAGGACATTATTTTGGATTGCTTTCTTTGGAACAGTCTTCAGCGGTCATTGCAAGTGCTACGACTGACACGGAACCCACCAAGAAGATTGACAGCGGAGTGTTGTCCATCCGCAGGAAGTTAGCACAAAGAGAGTCCGCGAGCAGTGCAGTAGACGAGCAAATGGTACATACGGCTAGAGTTCATGTTGTAAACAATGTGATCAAGTATAAGCCACCTCTCAGCCGAGTGATTGATTTCATCCGCCCAGAATTAGGATTCCTCCTCATTGGAGTAATTTTTGCGTGTTGTCTCGGCGCGAGCTTTCCCATGTTTGCGGTTTTGCTCATTGAGTCGATGAATCGGTTATCGATTTGCTTACCTTGTTTCATGTTCAATCAGCCGCAGTGGTATGAGGGCATCACGGCCACGCTGACGGGCGGCGCCTTTCCTGAATATTTTGTCATGCCAAACGTTGCGTATTGTGAGATTAAGTGCGTCGAGGGGACAAACGAGCAGCTCTCCTTGATGGCGGGGTATTTCTCGTTATTGGGTATCGCTGTAATCTTCTTTCAGTGCGGGACGACGAGCGCTTTAGGAAGTGCTGGCCATCGGATTACCAGCCGGTTGCAGAGCGATATGTTTTCCAGGCTGATGAATGCTGGTGTTGGGTATCATGATGATCCGGCATGTAATGCTGAGCTTAAGATGAAGGGTTTGGTGGATGGCGCTGCAAGGATTGGAAACGTTGGTATCGATTACATCGGGCATATCGCGTCAATTATTGGTGCTGTATTAGTTTCGAATGTATTAGCATTTGAAGCCTGCTGGCAGGTTAGTCTCGTGTTTTTGGTCTGCGCGTTATTGGGCGTCGGAGGGTACTTGTTAAGAGGTTGGATCTGCCGCAAGGGTGAGGAAGGAGATAGATATTACCCGGCCACCCAGAGTGTATCTGATATGATATACTACAGGAGGGTCATCCACGCCTCTGGGTCGGCGGAGTTTTGTCATGGTATGTACTCAGCCATGTGTGAGAGTATCTCCTGTGGGGAGAGGAGGGGTATTTGGATGCGGGGGTTGAAATTCTTTGGTAAGTGCGTAGTTGGTGCAATGGTTCTCTTTGGGTTTTTTATGTTCACGACTGCTCTCTTAGAGGATGCTTCACTGGGCATCGACCCTATGGGTATGATGATGGCGATGTTCTGCTTTGGTTTGCTGAAGGAATTATTGTTTTTGATTTGTATCTTGTTTGAAATGTTGATTTTTATGTGAGGTATGGGTATTGGGTCCGCGGGCTTGTTTGTTTTTCTGATGCCGAAATGGGGTGATACGAAATTAGCTATGTATGATGTGTTTTCCGTGTTGGATAGAAGTAGTGAGGTATCGGGCAAGCATAGTGGAGTTGGCGATGGATCGGTTGAATTTGCCGATGTAAGTTTCGCTTATCCGCATTGCCCGGATAAGGCTGTGGTTCGTAATGTGAATTTTAGTGTGCACGCGGGGCAGAGCCTGGCGATAGTTGGTCCTAGTGGTTCAGGGAAGACATTGTTGTTAGAGTTGTTGATGAAATTCTACCATGCAAGTAAGGGAGAAGTCAAGATCGGCGGGGTTAGTTTTGCCGAATTTAGTGCAAAGTTCTGGCGCAAGCAGATTGGTTACGTCCCCCAGCGGCCGGTGTTGTTTGATACCACTATTCGAAGGAATATGATGTATAGCAAGGCAGATGTAACATTTGAAGAGTTTCAAACATGCGCAAAGCTGGTAAATTTGCAAGAGATTGATGATTGGCGCAGGTCGGTTCCAGTTGATGGCGAGGAGAGGAAGAGGTTGGCGTTGGTACAAGCGTTAGTTCGCAATCCGCGGTATCTTTTACTGGATGGAATTCCAAGCGATTGCGTGAAGCCAGACGTTATCGGTGGCCGCACTGCAATCTTTGTCTCTGACGATGATGCTGCGATTATGCAAGCGGATTCAATAGTTGTGCTATGCAATGGAACAGTTGTACACCAAGGAGATCATCAGAGTTTGAAAGAGAACAGTGGAGTTTACAGAAGTTTAGTTGACAGTGCAAGTTTTTAGAGTAATTTATGTTTTTGGTATTTTGATGTAATTAAAATTTAATATGGGTAAAATTTCATCGATTTTGGTTGTGGTTTTGTTCAATGATGGTGGTCTGATTCCTCTCCGTTTTGTTTGATGAATGATTTCATAGTATAATTTGCATTAGTTTTGAGACGGTCATGCGCGCTCTTCTTATTGGATCGTTTGCGTCCGTTGGGCAGTGCGGGTACGGCTCAAGTTTATTTTTGGTTTGTGGTTATACATGATGGTGTTTTACTGAATTATTAGGTGTTCTTCATTGGAAGCGTACGATGTTGATTCGACTAGATATCATTGCCAACCTCTCAAAGCGGAAAAGTTTTTCTTCTACTGGAAAGTACAATTCAATGGCAAAGTTTTTCAATCTGGGATACATTTTTTCTGCGTAATCAAGGTCCGAGATGGCGATTCGAATCTAATTGATATGGTCATGTTAGCCAAGAACCACAGCGGGTACATGGCCGTCGGCCTCTCCGAAAATGGGGGAATGCGCGGCGCCGATCAGATCATTGCCTTCCCATCTACTTCAAATTCATCGTCGTGCAGTGTGTTCGATTATTGGTCTGATCATTACGACACGCCGATTCTTGATACGCATCAGCATGTGCAATGCAATAAAACCGTAAGTAAGGATGGGGATTTCTTTGCATCATTTTCCCGCGTTGCGCTTACGAACGACCCGTTTGATAATGAAATGCTGGTTGAGCCCTCTGCTTTTCAGTCTGTGATTTGGTCGCTTGGGGCAGGGGTTGAGCTGCTGAAGCATGTTGAGTATGGTGCGGTAAGCATTGATTTTTCCGCTGCTCCTATTGTCGCAAAGCCGGATTTTGAGAATGACCCGTACATCTAGCCACAATATATTTTCTTCTGTAAACATGCATTGTTTTATTGTTAGGGATTTATGCTCGGTGATCATCGGTGTGCAAGATCAATGGCTGCCAACGGAGCCGATCAATAATGAGAATCATTCAGTCCGCGATCCACGGAATCCATATTTACAGATGGCGGTCAAACTGCAGGATTTGAAGCCCCAGTGTGCAGAGGGATTCATCGCTGATGGAGATCAAGCGGAATATCATATTATTTGGTCGCATGTTGTGCATGATAAGAACCACGGAGCCAAATACCTCCATCATATGTTCGTTTACGGTAAATATCGCAGTATTTCCGTTTATTTTTCACTTTTATCGAAATGATTATTGTTTTTTGAGGTTGTCAAGATTTACCAGATTATTACGGGCAGGCGACATACCGTGCGCAAATGGATGCGAGTTGTGCGGATATCAAATTGGGCTGGACTCTTGGCGGGCAGCCTTTTACCACCCCACCCGATGTTGGTATGTATTTCAATTTCTATTGAAAATCTGTATTTTTTGCTTGAGCTTGATAATTTCTATGCATTAGGTATGAAAATTGGGGGGCCGTACAATCAAGCCTTTAATGTTGAGATCCATTATTACAACCCAAATTTGGATTCTGGCGTGCTTGACTCCTCCGGCTTGCAAGTGATCATAACCAAGAAGTTACGAACTTATGATATTGCTATGATGCGTGTGTCTTCCGTACGATACAGCAACAAAAATCTCAAACGTTTACACATATTATCAAATCTTGTGCACACTAGGTATTTCTACCTGCCGAGATAGAGCCTATGGAGAGGAGCGTGGTGTACGGCCCAGACATCTGCGATCTGCAGTGCATGGGCAATCAGTCGGTGGACCAGGATTTGACGATTTTATCAGTGCTTTACCATATGCACAACGCGGGTCTGTCCGGCTCGCTGGAGGTAGTGAGAGATGATGTCAATCTGGGGCCGATTGTCCATCAGGGTAGGTATGATTTCAACCACCAGAAATTTAAGGGCGATTTACGGATCAAAACGCTCAAGAAGACGGATAAGATCTTTTCTTATTGCACATGGAGCACCCTCCACACCCCAAAATCAATCAGTACATTTTGAATGTATTATTTTTTGTTTTTGAGTCATTACAAGATCTTATTTGTTTTTTCAGTTTTTGGTGGTGGTGCGCACGAGGAAATGTGTATGCATTTCATCATGTACGATATTGGGTTGTCTGGTGTACATTTTGTTTTTCAATTTTGCCGATTGATTATTGTTCGGGTTGAAGGTACTACCCCGCGCAACCGCTACATTGGTGCGGCGCGCCGATGTCCTGGAATCCGATGCAGTTCTTCAGTCTTGCAAGCGCTGCGCCACGGTACCATATGCGCACTGCTAGATCTTGGAAGGAGGAGAAGATGTCATTTTACGATTCGATATGCAGTCTTCATGGGGATGATTTGTACACATTTGCCATTCAATCGCTGGAAGATCTATGCTTAACATGCGAACAGAACACCAAGTCCGATTTAGTCTACTCCGATAACTCCTGTTCATTCCTAGTCGCGGATCAGTCCTGCCCAACTTGCGCCTGCGTAAATCCAAACAACGGATCGCAGGTCTGGACGGAAGGCAGCTGCCCTAGTAACAACACGTGTACAACGGAAGACTACCGCATGTTTACAGATCACATCAAGGGCAGCAGATGTACCGGACATGCCGCGGGAACGCATCACTACACTTGGGTCTTCTGTCAGGTAGCGCCTGAATTCAATCAGATCCCTTCCGCATCATGGGTACCTAAACAATTGCCTATTTATCGGACACCAAGTATGGAGGTCGCGATTGCGGTTGAAAGCGATGAATGTAAAGTTCACGCGGATTGCGCTGATGGGCAGTATTGTGTTAATGGTCAGCTGGCGTTCACGCCCGCCGCAAGCATGCATAGAGAGGAGGAAGAATATTTTGTGGAAGCGAATCCCGCTAGAAACGTATGTAGGGATTATCATTTATGTTGCAAAAACATTGATGCAGTTGGCCCAAACGGTGAGATCAATGATTTGTATTCCTGCCCGGATGAAGCGCAGTGTACATCCTGGGCGTCCAAGGCATATCAATGTTACTTAACCGATGCAAATTATGCATATTGCCCAAGTTTAGGGGCAGGTAAGAAGGATTATTGCATTGATCTATCTACGCAAAGTTGTAGAAAGGATTGTGATCCGTTGTCATCATTGTCTGGGTATGCCGTCGCCAAGGAGGGTGTTAGAATGTGCGTTCGGGAGAGCGACCACGATGGAAAGGGAAATTATTATAGTGAGGTCACCGATGCGCCGGCAGGGCTGCCACAGCCTACAGGTTCTCGACTTACCGGCAGCGCTCCCGGTTTATCATTCCTTTCGACCGTATCATTGGTTTTAAGTTTGCATAATCTCCTGTGATGGATTATCGAAGCATCTTGAATTTGGAAAAGACTCATATAGATGTCTTGTTTTAGTGTGAAGAAGTTTGTAGTGGTAGTAGTTTAGTTAGGCATTTAAATGTTATTGATTTTGCATTCGTTTCGTATGGTTCATTCATTGGTTCAACTTTTTAAATTGTTAATTATTTAAAGTACATCAATATAAGGAGGATTTTAATTGGTGGTAAAACATGAGTGTGGCACAGGTGTTCGAGAGGAATCAGGACGCCACGTGCTATGTCGGCAACCTCGACCCGAAGGTGGATGATGAGCTGTTGTGGGAGTTGATGATTCAGGCTGGTCCGGTTCATTCCCTTCATTTGCCCAGAGATAAGATCACCGGTACATTTCGAAAAAATTATTGATATTTGTAGTGCTACCGAAGATTCTTTCAAAATAGTTTGTTCTTTTTCAATCGATTTTGTTTGTTTTTTTTCTTCTCAATGTCACTAAAATTTTGTTTTTATAGGTACGCATCAGGGATATGGATTTGTCGAATTCAAACACGAAGAGGATGCGGACTACTGCGTGCGTATCATGAACATGATCAAATTATTCCAAAAACCAATCCGTGTGAACAAGGCTGCACAGGATAAGAAGAATCAGGAGGTTGGTGCGAATTTGTTTATCGGTAATCTGGATGAATCCGTCGATGAGAAGATGTTGTATGATACCTTTGCCAGCTTCGGCGTGATCCTCTTCGCCAAGGTCATGCGAGATCCCGACTCCGCCGAGTCCCGTGGGTTCGGCTTCATCTCCTACGATAGTTTCGACGCTGCAGATGCATGCTTATCCGCGATGAACGGACAGTTTCTTGCCAATCGCCCGGTGAGCATCTCCTACGCGTATAAGAAGGAGACCAAGGGTGAGCGACATGGTGATGCGGCGGAGCGACTCCTCGCAGCGAACAGACCGAAAGACATTGTCGAGACTACCGGAGGTAAGGGTGGAGGACGCCCCGCGCCGCGTACTGCAGAGCCCAAACCTCTCTCTGAAAATGTAGGATCAGGCCCGGGAAAGAATGATAGCAAGCCCGCCGGTATGCCCCCAGGAATGCCAGGTATATATTCTTTCACAGAAATGAGACGTGAAATTCAAAATATTGATATAAAACTGATGAAAAAGCAATGAAATCAGCTAAAAACATTGCATTTTTTTGATTGTAGGTATGCCTCCAGGAATGAGCATGCCCCCAGGAATGCCAGCTATGCCCGGAATGCCTTCCGGCATGCCAACCCCCCCTGGAATGCCTCGTACATGCTTTTTCAACCATTTTTGACGTCTTTTCAATCTTATATCCTATTTTTTGATTTTTAGGCATGCCACCAGGAATGGCAGTTCCCCCTGGAATGCCCCCGGGAATGGGTCAGTAATAGAAATGCCATTTTTTAAAATCAAGAGATGCACTAGTAACACACACATCATTTTAATTGCCAAGACGTTATATTTATATAATAATCACGTTTTTCAAGGATCTGAAACATATGTTGTTTGTTGTTTTTGTGCATGTTGATGAATGTTTATGATTGTCGATGTTTATGCCACAAAACCCATCTACAAATTTATCTTACTAACACATATGCCCCACACACCTCCTTTCTACAAATTTGAAATATAATTATAACAATAGGACAAGATATGTGAAATATATATTTGTAGGCTCGTTGCGTACATTAGGCGCGCAAACATATATAATTGCATATATACACAGGATTGTTTTGCGGTAAGTGTATTTCGCGAGGGATGAGCAGCGTTGACGAAAATGCGAACCCGAATCAATCGTACTTCTTTTCATTATTTTATGGTTTAGAATTTTATTTTTGATGTATTTGTATTGACTTTTGAGGATTCGGCGGCAGAGCGCCGCAGGAAAAGAGAGTTTAGGAAGTCAGTGGTTGCGCAATTACACATTAGATTCAAACGCTACGATCACCGACGCGTCTGCTTTCGCCCGTGATGGATCCCTCTCCACCGGAAACAAGGAGCCCGAGCGAGTGGTGACCTCGACCAGCCGGTCAGCGAAGAAAAGCTCGGACGTGCGTAAATCGCTCGCGTTCTCCGAGTTCGGTGAATTTTCAGATGGATCTATGACTGATGATGACACTATGCTCTCGCGGAGGTCAAGGTCGGAATTCACGAGTTGCGGGGGAGATATGTTGCAAGATTTTCATATGGCGATCAAATTGGCACCATCATCACAACCACAGTACTTTTATTTTTATGTCTTTAAGGTTGTATCGAATGTATTATGTATATTTATTTTCAGGTCTAGTTCTCAAACCCAGGAGGCGCAGTCGCTATCACAGCCGAATCAAAATAACCGACAAGGAACTCTACCCCTCTCACCCCAAGCACCAGTCCGAAATTCATTCGCACCGCGGCTGTCCGAATTTGCTCCACCATCCCACTGGAACAGGCAGCTGCCCACGGAGAAGGAATTAAGCTTGAGCCCGATACCTGAAAGTAAGCCGCAAGAAACGGAGACGAAACCAACAGAGGATCAAAAGGAAGCCGAGTCCGACTCGGTGGATCCAGTCAAGTTGCTTCTTGGAACGTTACGTGAGAGGGACGCAAGTCCATCGGAACCGCAAGCGGAGCCACCAAACATAACCCCGGTTCCAGAGCCTGTTTTGAACCCCGTGGCTGCCGCAGCGTCGCAGGGTACTGAACAGACAGCCTTTTCGCAGCAGTCCGCGTTGGATTCACTGGCTTGGCCATCGCAGGAAACGAATGTAGAGTTGCCAAATTCACAGCAGTCTCTGCTTAATCCAATTTCATTAGCATCGCAATTGACGTTGAGTTCGCAGGATGCCAGCGCCAGTCAGCCTGCCCCCGCAAAGCTAAGCACATCAAAACCACCTCCTTCACCGATGAAACTCACAGAGCAGTCAAAACCAAACCCGCGCACATCAGTCCGACCAACATCGTTCGGCTCGGAAGGCCTCCCGGACATACTCTCTGAGGTGCTACCACCGCTCCCATCTAGCTTATCAAGTATGACACCGAAAAACAAA
>JACLAD010005507.1_pt1 | contig 12525 bp, 9 predicted proteins | sample 8027901 | NCBI WGS metagenome assembly JACLAD01 (sample SAMN15725071, study PRJNA655200) | protist metagenome | isolation source: fluorescence activated cell sorting (FACS) single amplified genomes of... | place: Spain: Blaines Bay Microbial Observatory, Mediterranean Sea | collected 2016-07-05
TCGTGTTGGCGTGGCCACCGGCCTTGAGCGCGCGATCGCCGCCGACCATGACCTTGAAGCTGTCGCCCAGATCCGAGCCGACCTCGTGCTGGTGCTTCACCGCCGAGATGCCGCGGCGGATTTCCTCGCGCTGCACGGTGGCGACATAGGCCAGCATCCGGTCCTCGCCGAAATAGCCGCGCGACAGCTCGTCCACCGATTTGGCGGTAAGGTGGAAGGTCGGCAGGGTGATCAGGTTGTGGAACACGCCCGCCTTGGTCGAGATGTCGTATTGGAACCGCTTGAGCCGGGCATCGGCCTCGCGCCCGAGATCGGTCTCGTCGAACTCGGCCTTCATGAGCTGGGTGCCGTCCGGGTAATCGGCTTCGGCGATCTTGCCGGCCTCGATCCAGTCGGCCCGGACCTGCTTGCGCAGGTTCAGCGTCCAGTTGAAGGAGGGCGAGTTGTTGTAGACCAGCTTGGCGTGGGGCGCCTTTTGGCGGATTTCCTCGACCATGCCCGCGATCTCGGCGACGTTGGGGGTATCCGTCTCGATCCAGATCAGGTCCGCGCCACCATCATTGAGCGAGGCCACGCAATCCTCGATCACCCGCGCCCGGCCGGTGCCCTCCTTGAAGCGCACGAGACCGTTGGGAAGCCGCGCGGGCCGGGCCCAGCCGCCGTCGCGCCACATGGCGATCTCGCCTTCGGTCGGCTGCCCGTCGAAGCTCTCGGTCTCGATCCACTTGAGGTATTCGGCCGCGTGGTCGCCCGGGGCCTGGCTCACCGGGAGCTTCTGGGTCAGCCCCGCGCCGAGGCTGTCGGTGCGCGCGACGATCACGCCTTCGGTGACGCCCAGCTCCTCGAAGGCCATGCGGCAGGCGCGCAGCTTTTCGATGAAATCCTCGCGCGGGACCGTGACCTTGCCGTCCTGGTGGCCGCATTGCTTGGCGTCCGAGACCTGGTTCTCGATCTGCAGGCAGCAGGCGCCCGCCTTGATCAGCTCCTTGGCCAAGAGATAGGTCGCGTGCTCGTTGCCGAAGCCCGCATCGATATCGGCGACGATCGGGACGACATGGCTCTCAAAGCTGTCGATCGCGGTGACGGCCTCGCGCTCGGCCTCGGCGTCGCCCGCCTCGCGCGCCTTGTCGAGCGCGCGGAACAGGTCGTTGAGCTCGACCTCATCGGCCTGCCGGAGCGAGACGTAGATTTCCTCGATCAGGTCGGCGACGGCGGTCTTTTCATGCATCGACTGGTCGGGCAGGTGGCCCCAGCGGTTCCTGAGCCCCGCGACCATCCAGCCCGAGAGATAGACATAAGCCCCCTTGGTGGTGCCGCGCAGCCGCTTGACCGAGCGGATCATCTGCTGGGCGTGAAAGCCCGACCAGCAGCCCAGGGACTGGGTGAAATGCTCGGGGTCGGCGTCATAGGCGGCCATGTCGGCGCGCATGACCTTTGCCATGTCGCGGGCGATGTCGAGATGGGTGTTGTAGGTGTTCTGCATCTGAAGCTGCAGGATGTCGTCGATGCCGATGCCGCCCGCGGCGGCGCCGTCGGGAAAGCGCGACTGCAGCGCGGCGCGGCGCTCGGCATAGCTCTTGCGGGCGGGAGGGGTCATGTCGGTCATGGTGTTGGTCCTTGGTGGGGGTTCGAAGGAGGGGCGCGGGGGGCCTTGGCACCCCGCGCCGGGGGTCAGTCGAGCGTGTCGAGCAGCGGGGCAGCGAGCCGGGCGACATGGTCGGGCTGCGGGGTGGCGCAGGCGGCCTCCTGCACGATCCGCGCGGCAGAGGCGTAGCGGCCGCGGTGGAAGCTGTGCGGGCCGAGCCATTCGACCAGCGCCACGATCTCCTCGTGGATCAGCTCGGCCAGCCAGTCGGCGGTCATGCGGCGGCTGTCGCCCGCCTCCATCTCGACCATCGCGCCATGCGCCAGCCATTGGCCGAGCCGGGCGCGGGCCAGATCGGCGGAGGCGAGGCCGTGCAGCGCATCGTCGATCCGCACCGGGCCGCGCCCGGCGATCCATGCGGCGAGCGCGCCGATGGCGATATGGACCGTGCCGCGCAGCCCGGCCTCGGTGACGGGGCCGGTATGGGGCTTCAGCAGCATCTCCGGGCTGATGCGGAAATACTGGCGCGGGCGGCCGATCTGGTGGGACCCCGGCAGGGCGCGGCTGACGGCCTCGCGGGCGGGCTCGATCCGCTCAGGCGCGGTGAGCCAGAGCCCGTCGCAGCCCTCGTCGAGCGGGCGGCGCAGATCGTTCGGATCGGCGCTGTCGGGCGCTTCGGCGATGGCATGGGTGCCCCGGCGATGCGCGACCTTGACCATGCGCGCGGCGCAGGTGCCGAGGAATGCGGCCTCGGGGTCGAGCCTTGCGGGCAGCACCGCCTCGGCATGGGCGCGCATCAGCCGCAGATAGGAGGCGGTGAGCGGCGCGCGGCGCAGCGTCAGCCCGAGCGCGCGGTCCTGCAGCTCCGACAGGATCTCGTCCATCTCGAAGCCCGCATTGACGCTTTCGATCGAAGCTTCGGCGCGGATCGTGCCGGTGTCGAGCCCCGTGCGCTCTTCGACGAGCCGCAGGATCTCGGCCCAGAGCCGCGCCTCGCGGTGGCTGTCGATGCCGCCGAGCTGCAGCCATGGCCCCATGCCGCGCGCCGCGAGCGGTGCCGCGAGATGGGTGGCGATGAGCGCCATGTCGAACAGCCCCGCCGAAACCGGGTGCCCGCCGATCAGGAGCGCCGGCTCGTCGCGCTCCAGCGGGCGCGGACGGATCAGCATCGGCGTGGCCTCGTCCTGCATCTCGGTCAGCGCGGCGATGCCGGCAACGAGATTGGCAAAGCCGGGCGCCGTGGTTTCGTCGAGATCGACGAGCAGCGTCGTGGCACCGCTGTCGCGGGCCATGGCCAGCGCCCCGGCCTCGGCGGCGGCGGCAAGGCCGATGCGCCGGTCGCGCAGGCCTTCGGGCGCGGGGGCGCAGGCCCACATGCCCTTGCGGATATGGGCCGTGTCTTCGAGGTAGTCGGGCATGCGGCCCGCATCGGCGCGCTCCTGTCGGCGTTCGCGGGCGACGGAAAGCGCCTGCATCTTGGGGCCGAAGCGGGTCTGAAGCTCGGCGGCCAGCGCCAGCGCGTCGTCGGTCAGGACGCGGGAAGCGCCGGGCACGTCGCGCAGCAGGACCGGCTTCGGGGCTGCGGGGGCGGGGACGAGATCGAGAGACATCTGCGTGACCTTCCTGTTGGCGACGCCGGTGGGAGAGTGTGGCGCCTGTTCTGTCTGTAAGGTTAGTATGGTCATATCGCAATTGCAGCATAATTTTGTTGCGATTGGGTAATCATGTAAGTTATGTAAGCCATAACTTTGAAACTTTGTTAGGTATGATATGGGCGACCGCGGTGAGAAGCTGCTGATCGGCCCCCGGCTCAAGGCGCTGCGGGTCTCACTCGGGCTGACGCAGGCGCAGATGGCCGGGCGGCTCGGGGTCTCGTCGAGCTATGTGACTTTGATGGAGGGCAACCAGCGCCCGGCCTCGGCCAAGCTCCTGATGCGGCTGGCCGAGGCCTTCGACATCAATGTGAGCGAGCTTGCGCCCGAGACCGACGCGCAGCTTGCCGCCGATCTCGCCGCCGCGCTGAAGGACCCCGCGCTGGAGGCCAGCATCGGCCGGGTCGAGCTCGAACAGGCGCTTTCGGCCGCGCCGAACGTCGCCACGGCGCTGGTGCGGCTGCACGACCGCTACCGCCAGCTCGTCCTGTCGCGCCAGTCCGACAGCAACCCGCTGGCCGATCGCGACAAGGTCGAGGTGCTGGAGGAGGGCAGCCGCGCGGTGCAGGCGGTGCGGGCCTGGCTGTTCGAGCGGCGCAACCATGTCGATGCGCTCGACCGCGCCGCCGAGACCATGGCCGAGGAGATGAAGCTGCACCGGAGCGAGCCGCACACCGCGCTGACCGAGCGGCTGCACGATCATGGCATCCGTGTGCGCATCCTGCCTTCCGAGGTGATGGCGGGGCGCTTGCGCCAGCATGTCGCGCATCGCGGCGAGCTGCGCCTGTCGGAGCTTCTGGGTCAATCGAGCCGCCGCTTCCAGATGGCGGTGCTGCTGGCGCGGCTTGAGCGCGGGCAGGAGATCGCCGACGAGCTCGCGGCCTCGGGGCTGAGCGATCCTTCGGCGCTGGCGCTGGCGCGGGTGACGCTGGCCAACTACTTCGCCGCCGCCCTGCTGATGCCTTACGGGCGCTTTCTCGCCGCCTGCGAAAGCGCGCGCTACGACGTGGAGCTTCTCAGCCACCGCTTCGGCACCAGCTACGAGCAGGTGGCGCACCGGCTGACCACCTTGCAGCGCGAGGGCGCGCGCGGCATCCCCTTCTTCTTCGTGCGGGTCGATCAGGCGGGCAACATCTCCAAGCGGTTCAGCGCCGGGCGCTTTCCCTTTTCCTCCTTCGGCGGCACCTGCCCCTTGTGGAACATCCACGCCGCCTTCGAGGCGCCCGACCGGGTGCAGACGCAAGTCATCTCCATGCCCGACGGCGCGCGGTATTTCTCGATCGCCCGCACCGTGACGCGCCACGGCGGCACGCTGGGCCAGGCCGCGACGCGGCTTGCCATCGGGCTGGGCTGCGACGTGGCCTATGCGCCGCGGCTGGCCCATGCCGAGGGGCTCGACCTCGACCGGATCACCCCGACCGGCATCGGCATCAACTGCTATCTGTGCGAACGCCCCAACTGCGCCAGCCGCGCCCATGCGCCGGTCAATCGCAGGCTGGAGATCGACGAGAGCGAGCGGGGGCTGGCGATTTACCGGTTCGAGGGGGAGAGGTGAAGGGGGCTGCGTAGGGCAGTCAGAGAGTTGCCGGGCAATTCCTCGGGGGCGTTGTCTTTATGGTCGGCTGTGCGGACGAAGCTGCCGTTCGGGCAGCGAGACCGCGTCACCCCTTCAAGCGCATGCGCGCTTCACTCCGACGTCCCGTAGCAGGAACAAGCTCGGATGCCTTTCCCAAGCCGAAGGGCGGCATCCCGGAATATACGGCCTCGTATTGTCCGGCCTTCACTAGATAGGTCTCGTGCCAGATCCCGACGTCGCCCCGGCTGTTTTTCATGCGGTTGTTGAAGGCACTCCACGCAGGAAAATGCGCATGCTCCCTGGAGCGGGCATAGGCTTCGAGATGATCGAAACTGCGCCAATACTGGACGATCACGCCCATGCTCAGGCCGGTATGTCCCAAAAAGCCGGTCTCGTTCGAAAGGAGGGCATCAAGCTCTTTCAACATCTTTGGCATGCCGGTGATGGCTGGCAGCCATTTATGAAGTTTCCACGGCTTATTGATCCGTATGCCTATCAGAAAGACTACAAAATCACCTTCAATATGGGCCGTTAATCTTTCGCTGCTCACTCTTGCCATGGCGCTGGACCTTTGAGCTGACTTCGGATCAACGAGGTTGCGTAGAACAGGATAGCCCATGCAAATGATTTGCCCCAACCGCCGTTGACCGGACGATATGGGCCCGGAGCGGTCATTGCGGACATGTCGGCGCAGCCCGACCTGCAACATATCCGGTAAGCACCCCCAACACCCCTGCCGTGGCGGCAGAGCTTGCAAGATGCCGCATCGAGCATAGACTCGGAGCTTGCCCGCGCCGCCCCGAAAGGACCTCCCATGACCCGTTTCCTGCAAGACATCGAAAGCCGCCTTTCGGAGATCCGCGAGGAGGGGCTGTGGAAGACCGAGCGCGAGATCACCTCGCCGCAGGGCGGGCGGGTGGACCTGTCGGGCCGCGAGGTCATCAACCTGTGCGCCAACAACTATCTCGGCCTCGCCGATCACCCCGACCTGATCCATGCCGCCAAGCAATCGCTCGACCGGCACGGCTACGGCATGGCCTCGGTGCGCTTCATCTGCGGCACGCAGGACCTGCACCGCAAGCTGGAGACGCGGCTGGCCGAATATCTCGGCCATGACGACACGATCCTCTTCGCCGCCTGCTTCGACGCCAATGGCGCGCTGTTCGAGCCGCTGCTCGGGCCGGAAGACGCGGTGATCTCGGACGCGCTCAACCACGCCTCGATCATCGACGGCATCCGCCTGTGCAAGGCCAGGCGCTACCGCTTCGCCAATTCCGACATGGAGGATCTGGAGGCCAAGCTCCGGGAGGCCCGCGAAGCCGGGGCGCGCCATGTGATGATCGCCACCGATGGCGTGTTTTCGATGGATGGCTACCTCGCCCGGCTCGACGAGATCCGCGCGCTGGCCGACAAGTACGAGGCGCTGATGATGGTGGATGACTGCCACGCCACCGGCTTCATGGGCCCCAAGGGGGCAGGGACGCCCGCGCATTTCGGCGTCAAGGCCGACCTCTTGACCGGCACGCTGGGCAAGGCGCTTGGCGGCGCGATCGGCGGCTATATCGCCGGGCCGCAGCCGGTCATCGACCTCTTGCGCCAGCGGGCGCGGCCCTATCTCTTCTCCAACGCGCTGCCGCCGATGGTCTGCGCCGCGGGGCTCGAGGCGCTGCACCTGATCGAGCAGAGCGACGATCTGCGCGCGCGGCTCTTCGAGAATTCCGAGTACTGGCGCAAGGGCCTGACCGATCTCGGCTTCGAAATCTTGGCCGGCGAGCACCCGATCATCCCCGTCATGCTGCACGACGCCAAGCTGGCGCAGAAGATGGCCGCACGGCTCGATGAGCTGGGCGTCTATGTCACCGCCTTCTTCTTTCCGGTGGTGCCCAAGGGCAAGGCTCGCATTCGCACGCAGATGAACGCGGCCCTCACGCGCGAGGATCTCGATGCCGCGCTTTCGGCCTTTGCCAAGGCGGGCCGCGAGCTGGGCGTGATCGAATGAGCCGCCCCAACGGCATGACCGCGCTTGTGAAGGCGAAGCCGAAAGAGGGGCTGTGGTGCCAGACCGTGCCGGTCCCTGAGATCGGCCCCGACGACGTGCTGATCCGGGTCAACAAGACCGGCATCTGCGGCACCGATGTCCATATCTGGAACTGGGACGAGTGGGCGCAGGGCGCGGTGCCGGTGCCGCTGGTGACGGGCCATGAATTCGCGGGCGAGATCGTCGAGCTTGGGCGCAACGTCACCGATCTCTCGATCGGGCAGCGCTGCTCGGGCGAGGGGCATCTGATCGGCAAGCAGTCGCGCCAGAGCCGGTCGGGCAAGTTTCACCTCGACCCCGAGACGCGCGGCATCGGCGTCAACGAGCCGGGCGCCTTCGCCGAATACCTGCGCCTGCCGGCCTTCAACGTGGTGCCGCTGCCCGATGCGATCGACGACGAGATCGGCGCGATCCTCGACCCCTTGGGCAATGCGGTGCACACCGCGCTCAGCTTCGATCTGGTGGGCGAGGACGTGCTGATCACCGGGGCGGGGCCGATCGGCATCATGGCGGCGGCGGTGGCGCGGCATGTCGGCGCGCGCCATGTCGTCATCACCGACATCAACCCCGACCGCCTCGCGCTCGCGGCGCGGGTCGCGGACGTGGTGCCGGTCAACGTGGCCGAGGAGGACCTCGCCGAAGTGGTCCCGCGCCTTGGCATGAAGCAGGGCTTCGATATCGGGCTGGAGATGTCGGGCAACCAGCGCGCTCTCGACCAGATGGTCGAGCGGCTGGTGATGGGCGGGCGGATCGCCATGCTCGGCATTCCGCCGGGCAAGTCGCCGGTGGACTGGTCCCGCATCGTCTTCAAGGCGATCACCATCAAGGGCGTCTATGGCCGCGAGATCTTCGAGACCTGGTACAAGATGATCGCCATGCTCGAAAACGGCCTCGAGGTGCGCGGCGTGATCACCCATCGCATGCCGGTGGACGATTATGTCGCGGGGTTCGAGGCAATGCGCGGCGGCGGCTCGGGCAAGGTTGTGCTCGACTGGACCGCCGGGCGCTGAGCCCCGGCGGAGCCCATGCAGCGCATGCATGGCGGGTCTACGGCGGCGACGGGTTTTCATTCGCCGTTATCGCTACCAGTTAGGGGTCAACGACGCGGCGAATACGCGCCGCGCCGATCAGGCCCTGGGATTGGGCCGACACGGACCCGAAACAAGGACAACTGACATGGCCGCCACCACCATCGACCAGCGCACCACCTTCAACACCGAAGCCAACGGCCTCACCGCGATCACCGCCCGCATCAAGGCCGCCATCGCGCGCAACCGTGTCTATCGCCAGACGCAGCGCGAGCTGAGCCTGCTGACCGATCGCGATCTCGCCGATCTGGGCATCTCCCGCTCGGCGATCACTCAGATCGCCCGCGACGCGGCCCGCGCCGCCTGAGCGCCAGACATTCCGCCCCTCGGGCGGCGCCCCGCGGGGCAAGACGATAAAACGGCGGCATCCTCGCGGATGCCGCCGTTTCGTCATTCGGGCTGATGCGGCGCTTCAGCCCGCCATACGGTCGCCAAGGCAGCCCAGCAGCAGCGACATGTCCTCCGCCAGCGCATCGTTGAGCGACGGCTCCTGCAGGTAGAGATAGCCGATCCGCGTCTCTGCCGCCTCGGCAAGCGCGAGGCGGCGCGCGGTCGGCAGGCCGCGCAGCAGCGCCAGCGCCGGGGCATCGCCGCGGGTATGGGCGCGGCCCAGCAGATCGGCGGCGCGGCGCAGCGCCTCTATGTCGTGCGAGCCGGTGATGTCCGCCATGTCGAGCGCCTCGATCAGCGCCGCGCGCCGGGCCTCGCAGGTCTGGCCGCTCGGCGCGGCCGCGATCACGTGGCACCATTCCGCGAGATCGCGGTGACGAAAGAAATGCAACTTGGCGTTGGTCTGGCTCATGCGTTGCCTCGATCCTGTTGGCGCCTTCGAGGGGGTCGGCCTATCATGCGTGACCGGCATGACGGAGCGACCGGTCGAACGGGAAGCGCAACGACGAAACCGTTCGAATGATCCCTGTCTAGCTCGGGATGCAGGCGAATAGAACCTATCCTGCGAGATAGGCTTTGGCGACGATCGGGAAACGCTGACTGGAGAAAGGCATCATTTAACCTAATTGCGCAACAATACACGGCGGCGAAATAATCAACCGAAGGATGAATGAAATCTGTTTGAATATAACGAAGTCATGATATTGCCCCAAACGACTGGTCCCATGCCGGTCGGCCGGGGTGCCGGTCCGGCTGATGGATCGATGTGTGGTATGTACGAGGAAGTTGACGATGGCATTGCATCTGCATGGCTATTGCCCCGATGATTTTCACGAGCTGGCCCGGATCGCCCCCGCCGGTTTCGTTGCTGTCCTGCGGGTGAGCCGGGGCCGCCCCGTGCATGTCGAGAACCGCACGCATCCGGCTTGGCGCGAGACCTATGAGCGCAAATCCTATTTCCTGCGCGATCCGGCGATCGGCTGGGCCCTGAGCCATGACGGCGTGACCGAATGGGAGGCGCTGGCCAAGGCCGATGCCTTCGGCGTGATCGCGGATGCGCGCGCGCATGGCCTCGCCCACGGGATCACGGCGGCCACCGGCTCGGCCGAGACGCGCTCCTTTTGCAGTCTCACCCGGCAGGACCGGCCCTTCACCGCCTCCGAACGCCAGCGCGCGCTCGGCGTGCTGGCGCGGCTGCATGACGGCCCGCCCGGCGCGATCAGCCTGACCGAGGCGCAGCGCGAGGCGCTGCGGCTCATGGCCGAGGGCGAGCGCCACACCCGCGCCGCGGCGATCATCGGCATCTCGGAAAGCGCGCTGAAGGCCCGGCTGAAATCGGCCCGCCACACGCTCGGCGCGCGCACCACCGCCGAAGCGGTGCATGCCGCCCAGATGCGGCGCGAGATCTGAGGGGGCGCGCGTCATTCGGGCAGGCGTCGCCCTAGACGAGCGCGCGCAGCTCGAACGCCACTTCGCACTGTTCATCGACGCCTATGATACGGCGCGGCGATTGAAGACACTCAAGGGGCTAAGGCCAGCGCAATTCATCTGGCGAGAATGGCAGGCCATTCCCGACCTGTTCCACCGAGAGCCGTGCCACTTGACCTCGGGACCATACACTTACCGGAGCGGGTCACATAGGAGCGCCATGGGCGCGAAGGATCATTCGGACTTGCTGCGAGGATCGTTCACACGCTGTCATGTGAAATCGTTCTGGGTCGAATAGGTCGAGCCTGTAGGTCTTCCACCAATCTTCATAGGAGGCTCGAGAGGTCGGTAGCTTCGGGTTGGCAATCAGATTGCATGGCTATGCCGTAGCCAAAGGTGCATAACATGAATTATTGGTCATAGATCCCTGTAGCGGTGGATTCACGTTCGAAGTGCAACTTCTGTATAGAAACAGATGGTTACATGGAGAGCAATCGATGGGCATCTGCTACGCACATTTGGATCTCGAAGAGCGCCAGAAACTCGCGCGGTGGCGCGAGGCAAAATTGCCGATGAAAGAGATCGCACTGCGGCTCGGCCGCGCGCCTTCCACGCTTTACCGGGAGATCCGGCGCAATCGGTTCGAAGACAGCGAGCGGCCCCGGCTCAGCGGCTACCACGGCATGCTGGCTCAGAAACGCGTCGCCGAGCGCCGCCACAGGCGTCGCAAACTGATCCGGATGACGGCCCTGCGCGAGGCCGTCATCGACCGCCTGAAAGCCGGTTGGTCACCAGAACTGATCGCCGGGCGGCTGCGCTTCGAAGGCCATCGTCGCTCCATCGGATCATGCGATGGCCGGGCTCAGCGCGCAGCTGAACATCACACCAAGGCGCTGTCTCGACTACCGGACACCGGCCGAGGCCTTTGCCGAAGAACTCCGCCAGCTCGATCGGTCCTGAACCCGTGTCGCAACCGGCGTTGAATCCACAGTCCTCGGCCGCGCAGGCCCGTGCCGAGCCGTCGACCTGCGCGGGCATCTCGGCGGACTGCTTCGTCTCTCGATAAGGCCGGTTGTCGCGCATGGCCGGCATGCGGCGGCGATTGGCGCTATACAGTCGGCCGCGATGCGTTTATGGCCGAAGGCTTGATACCGCGCGAGCTGCGCGGCCCCCGGCCTTTGGCCGACCCCAGATCGACGGACCTTTCTTACATATGATGCAGACCCTCAGGGACGCGCTCGATGCGCGCGGCTACGACACGCTCACCCCGGTGCAGGAGGCGGTGACTGCCCCGGAACTGGCCGAGCGCGACCTGCTGGTTTCGGCGCAGACCGGCTCGGGCAAGACCGTGGGCTTTGGCCTCGCCATCGGCCCGACCCTCCTCGGCGATGACGGCCATCTGCCCCGCACCGCAGCGCCGCTCGCGCTCGCCATCGCGCCGACGCGCGAGCTGGCGAGCCAAGTGATGCGCGAGCTTGACTGGCTCTACCGAGGCGCGGGCGCGCGGCTCGCCACCGCCATCGGCGGCATGGAGATCCGCGACGAGCGCCGCGCGCTCGACCGGGGCGCGCATTTCGTCGTGGCCACGCCGGGCCGTCTCGCCGATTACGTCCGCCGCGGCGCAATCGACCTTTCGGACATCCGCGCCGTCGTGCTCGACGAGGCCGACGAGATGCTCGATCTGGGCTTCCGCGAGGACCTAGAATTCATCCTCTCGGCCTGCCCCGAGGCGCGGCGCACGCTCCTGTTCTCGGCCACGGTGCCGCCCGCCATCGCCAAGCTTGCCAAGGATTTCCAGACCGATGCCGAGCGCGTCGTCGTCGCCACCAAGGGCGGCCAGCACGCCGACATCTCCTACAAGGCGCTCCAGGTCGCCCAAGGCGACGAGGAGGCGGCGATCATCAACACGCTGCGCCATCAGGACGCCACCAACGCCATCGTCTTCGCCAACACCCGCGCCACCGTCGCCCGCCTCACCGCGCGGCTGTCGAACCGCGGCTTCTCGGTCGTCTCGCTCTCGGGCGAGCTCACGCAGAACGAGCGCACCCATGCGCTGCAGGCGATGCGCGACGGCCGCGCCCGGATCTGCGTGGCGACGGATGTGGCCGCGCGCGGCATCGACCTGCCCGATCTGGAGCTTGTCATCCATGCCGAGCTGCCCTCGAACGCCGAGACGCTGCTGCACCGCTCGGGCCGGACGGGCCGCGCCGGTCGCAAGGGCGTCAGCGCCCTGATCGTGCCGATGAAGCTGCGCAAGAAGGCCGAGCGCCTGCTTGGCTTTGCCAAGCTGTCCGCCGACTGGACCGTGCCGCCCTCGGCCGAGGACATCCTCGCCGCCGACGAGGCGCGACTGCTCGACGATCCGGTCTGGAACGCCGAAATCTCCGAGGATGCGAAGGTCTTCGCCGCCAAGCTCCTGCAGCGCCACGCGCCCGAGACCATCGCCGCGGCCTATCTCGCGCTCTACCGCTCGCGCCGCTCGGCACCCGAAGAGTTGCAGGCCCCCGACGCCAAGCCGCAAAAGCGCGCCACCGAGAGCTTCGGCCCGAGCAAGTGGTTCTCGCTTTCGGCGGGCCGCAACGAGCGGGCCGAGGCGCGCTGGCTGCTGCCGCTCTTGTGCCGCGCGGGCGACATCTCCAAGGATGCGATCGGCGCGATCCGCATTCAGGACACCGAGACCTTCGTCGAGATCGCCAAGGCCGCCGTGCCGGGCTTTTTGCGCGCCATCGGCCCCGACATGTCGCCCGAGGAAGGGCTGAAGATGACCG
>JACLAD010016818.1_pt1 | contig 12508 bp, 8 predicted proteins | sample 8027901 | NCBI WGS metagenome assembly JACLAD01 (sample SAMN15725071, study PRJNA655200) | protist metagenome | isolation source: fluorescence activated cell sorting (FACS) single amplified genomes of... | place: Spain: Blaines Bay Microbial Observatory, Mediterranean Sea | collected 2016-07-05
GTCAGCTTTCCTCACCGGGATTAGTTGTGACTGCCTGTAAGGGCTAATATATATAAGACACTCTAAGACACATAGACCAGGTAGATTCGAATCTTTTAATTAACGTTATAACCTGGTTAAGCTTCTAAGATAAGATATTATAATCCTAGCCAGTTGAGCCACTTGTTGGACTTCCAATGTTTCCTCTCTTCCTTGCGGCGCGTTTCCACTTGTCCGGAGTTAGCTTGGGCTGCGACGACATCAAGTTTCCAACTCAGCACCATCCTGCTGTTCCATGCCTCAAGGTCCCCCATTGCGCTGACGGCGGAGTCAAGACAGCTCCTTACGTCCTATCCGACGGATCGGGCCCGGCAATCCAGGCCACGGTCGCAGAAATTTGCTATTCAAACACTGGATTCACCGTATCATACTCAGCTACGGACAACAATGTCTATAGCAAGTACCCTAATTGTCATGACCAGGTTTGGGAGGATGATGCCCTTGAGTTCATGATTTACCCAGGTTTGGTATCAGCAGACCCAATAGGCAATTACACGGAGTTGGACATTTCACCGAAAAGTGGATTCTGGGCTGGGGCGATCCATAATCCTAGCGGGTTTCATCCAGTGAATACCACACTACTCCCCTGTAATGAGGTAACATATCACGCAACACTATCTGCCACGGGGTGGGCTGCCACGCTCCATGTCCCCTTCTCGGTCATAAACTATGGTGGAGGTTACTTACATGGCAGGCATACGCCCCAGATTTGGCGTGCAAACTTTTATCGCACCGACCGGAGCAAAGGATCTACTGAACAGGAATTTTCGGCGTGGTCGGCAAACGGCGCCGACCCACCAAATTTTCACATTCCGAGATATTTTGGCATTCTCATCCTGGAGACGGCGCAATCTAAAGTCGACTAGCTAGCTTAGATTCCTTCTAGAGCAGCGGCGCAGCGGAAGCGTGCTGGGCCCATAACCATAACAGTAAAACTGAGTTCTCTGATAGGATTACACTATTAGTAATAGACGTTCTATTTTTAGACCAAACTTTTGAAAGTTTAGAAGCCTTAAAAGATGTTCTAATTTAGAACTTCTAAATTTATGACTCATAATATGAGCCCAGTAGGATGTCCTATACTAGTACTAGTAGTCCTAATCTAAGATTTCTTGTGTATAGGCTCTACAGCTGTAGGACTGAAATTTAATACAATGATCATAATACGACATTATATTATAATTCCTTTATGACATCCTAAATTATTTAGTAAATATTCTAGGATCCTAGGACTAGGATTGTATATTTTATACTTAGGACTCCTAAATTTAGATAAATTATCTATTTTAGTATAATCCTGCAATGTCATGAATTATTCTAAGGAGAATAATAATTAATATTACTCTAAAATTTAATATGAATCTTAGGATCCTATTAATATTTAAGATTCTTTTTAGGAATAATAATAAAAAATTTAATAACAATGTTATTAACAATGTTAATATTAATAATAAACATTGTTGTCATAATGTTATGTAAATTACATTGTAATGTTGAACTCAAGGAAATAATATTTAGATAGATTTTTAAAACACACCCACTAGGACACATGGGACACCGAAAGGTGATATCCTACCAGAAGCCAAAGTATACGATTTCTGTTTTGGATAAAAGAATAATAATATTCCGTCCTATAGTATAAATTATACTATAATAATAGGTGTGAACTAGTTGAGCTGTGTTTTTACAATTTGTTTGTCAACATTGTGGTAACTCGTTTAACCGGTACGTTCCATAAAAATAATACTAATACCTGAAAATTGTACACCCACACGATAAAGCGTAAATTAAGTTCTTGGGATCATATTATGGTGCTGGGATTGTATCATTCGTGTGTCGGTAGGGTTTGTTGAATCAATGAAACCAAACGTTTTATATTAGTCATCCGACGACCGATAAATGCTTTCAGCTCGTTATCGGAGCATGAATGGTCGAGTTGTTCACTTTGGAAATTTTCGAGTTTGATGGTGTTTCCGATCGTTTCGTTTGTGGCATCGCTAGATTCTAGGCCTTCAGCTAGAATGATTGACTGCGTCGGCTTACTAACGCCAGACACTAGATCGTAGTGATCTGTTCGTTCCTCGTGGTCACTGACGTTGACTGCAGTATACCCTTCGATTAGTTTACTTGCAGTCATATCATTTGATAGTGTTTCCTGCGATGGTGGTGGAGGTGACGGTCCGGGTGAATTTCCATCATCTGACAAGTTCCATTCGTCAGAAGGTGGATCGGAATGCCATTCACGATGAACATTTTCCAAATAGTTCTGCTGATTCGGGGATAATCGCTCCAGTGCATGCTTCAATTTATCATGTTCTGCCGGAGACGACGGTGATAGCGGCACCCCACCCCAGAAATCAGTAAGGATACCCAGAAGAACCTGCCGGATTCGATGGTCACATAAGTAATGGCGCGGCAAGGACAATGGTTTGCGTAAGAAAATGGTTATTTAAAGATGTAACACATACCTCATTTTGACTGTGTATAGTTTCGAGATCAGCAGTAGCTACCTGGAGGTCTACTCGACACCTCTGCGAGGCAGACAATAATACAAAGATTAAAAATAATGACACCTGGTGTTATCGCGCATGAGGGTAAGGCAATTACTTCGAGGCGTTCAGAAGAGTCATCTAGAGCCTGCGTAACAGTCTTTAATTTCGAGCGAGACCTCCGAAACTTCTCTGTGATGTTTCGAACGGGTCTGGTTGTGTGGGCATGTGGTTTGTATGAAAAATAAGGGTAGCAGCCATGGCGAGCTTCAGATGCAACTTCAGATTCCATCACAATGCAGATGGTGACACTGGACATGTGCGGTTTTGTGGCAGACGACGGGCGAGGGTAAAACTGACCCAGGATGCAACTTCGTAGTGTCTATTCCTGGCGGGGTACGATACACCAGGGGGGATGACATTTTACTGCTGCGCTGGTTTTTAACGGTTCCTGGTCCATTTTCAGGATATGCTGGCACACTTCCTTGGGCAGGTGTCAGAATGTCGACGTATTCCAGGGGTATATTGCTGCCACCTTTGGTCCACTTACGCATCCTGTGCAGTTGTTCTTCCTCGCTAAGACAAAGGAAATGGGAAGAACTCTGACCTGGATTCCGAATCTGCTGGAGGAGAAGTTCTGTCCGGGTCTTTTGAAGCCGCTGGAACTCTAGTGACCGGGTGAGATCATCCCGAAACGACTTCGAAGACTTATGGGTAGGCTCAGAGGAGAAAGCCCTTTCTAATGATGGCGATACCGCGGTGTGGTGCGGTGTCGAGTACATACGAGGTCTAGATGTCATGTCGATGATAGAACGAGTAATTTGAAACGGTTTCCGAAGGGAGCTGAGCACAATTTTCCTTTCGACACAGCTTAAAAAAACGCCTTGAAGAACAGATAGTCTTGCGTAAGGTAAGTGAAGTAGTTCGACCAATGAATGACGTTAGATGTGCCTCGAGTATATTTATATCAGGTGCAGCAGGTAGCACGGGTCCTCCTGGGTGGTAGTTCTCAAGCTCAGAACAACGGCAATACAATCTAGGGCATGGAGTGAGGAGCCTGGAACTTGACGTAACAAATGAGATCCATTGGATTCATCGATGAGCTCATGAGCCCAGCTGATCAGATGAGAGATTCTATTTAATTTTAGATTCTTTCTCTCTCGGGAGTACTCGAGTGTGTCTGTTTGCTTGATTTGTAAGGAGCAAAACGGATCACCTTTTTCCGGTCCGCGGGCACCGACACTCACAGGGCGCAGTGCTGGGCTTCCCTCATTGGACGCCTCCCACCTTGGTCATTTCCAGTCCTCGTTTTCGAGCTACGCCTTGTTTTTGTACCCCGCAGTGAAGCACCGGGTCTCGTCTATCCCTAACACTACCGGCAATAACATGAATAATCACGTCATGGTAATCACTGTGGCGACACTGTCTTAAATTATCCGGCGTGCAGACACCGTCCGACCGACCTTAATGGCGCCGCTGGCACAACCATCGTCTCTTGTTCGACTTCTTCTCTTCCCAGCTGTAGTCCACCACCTCTTTTACCTGCACGACGCCAAAGCATTTTCTTGCACTAATCGTTATCTCCCAGGATCATCTGGCGCCCAGGCTGCTGCATCCCTTTGTCTTCCCTTTGCTCGGAATCCTGCCTCGTGCACCCTCAACACAACGTCTCCAAAAGTTCTTGATCACTGCTGCGCCTGCGGAGGCGGAGTGGGTCACTGTGCTTACGAGAAGATGCGTGATGGGGCTGGTGGAAGTTTCAGAATGGATGTGGTGCCCGGTGGTAGCGAAATATCCAGTCGAGATTTTTACAACCGGACCTGGCGCGCCCTCCTTTCCAAGGCCGCTTGTGAGTCTCACTATGGCAGGGGAAACTGTGGTTCCGGGTCATGTGGTTTTGGTAATGTAAAGGTAGACTACTACACTGTTAGGGATCGCACATTGATGGGCTGTAACTGTGACGATATGAGGATTGGAACCTACGAATGGGTTTACCACAATTATGGCATGTCGAATGTTGGTGAGGACTACTATAACCTCGTGGCTACATATCGCAATGTCACCGGCAAGCACCGTTTCGTGCGCCGCCGTGTTGGCACTGGCTGTCAAGTGACTGTCACGTGGAACCTTACGCTCGTTGATTATGGAGGTACGTCACTCCCCGTGCATGTATATACTTCTCGAAATATGAGTCCATGTGATGGCATCACCACCAACCTTTGATCGTGACCTGCCCGACTCTACTTTAGAGGTGCTCGAGCCGCTCAATCCAGATATCGAAAATTTCGAGTACGCGGTGCTCCCGAAAGCTTCTGACACGAGTGTGTCCAAAACAAACACGACCCTGACGACATCGAAATGTGCTGTCGGGTATAAATATTTCGGTCCCACCTCCGGAATCGATGTCGAGTGTCTGGCATCTGGTAAATACAATGTAACGAGAAATTTGGGTGCCAAATGCAAGCCTGTGTCGTGTGCCGAGTATGTCTCATTTAATTGATTGTTCTATTGTAGTAGTATCATAAATTCACCCGCCCTCATTTCCCACTTGTCAGTTCTGATAAAAGCCTTGTCCGGGGATTTGTCGTCCACTTAACAAATGAAACAGCCAATGCGACGTACAAGTTGGAGGATCTACTCCCCACGAGGTCTCACCATCCTGCGGTGACCGCGTTTCACTGCAATTATGATCGATTTCATCCTGGTGGGTCCATTCCAATAACCGTTATTTGCGATGTTGATTCGACCTACAGAATCGTATCCGGAGATCGTACATGTACTGCCCAAAAATGCACTCAGCGACCACCGCCGGATCATCTTGTCGGCTTTGCGATCGCCCGGCCGTACAACCCCGTTGGAATCCTGCCTTTCGACTCTGGTGTTGAGGATATCGTGCTCACGGCGTGCTATCCATGGTTTGAAACAGCGGGCGAGGGCTACGCTATTGCACGATGCATGCTCGACGGTACTTATAAACGAACCGACTACGGAAACCTTACTTGCATCAAGGCTGATCACGCCAGTTGCTACCCCTCTGGTCTCTGGAATGGCGCGGGATCCTCGTATGAACCTACATTTATTACAACGGACAAGAACACTGCCAAGTTGGCATGTGAGTCGGCTTTCGCCGATGTTCTTGTTCAGAATCCCTGCCGGGTTGCAACCTGCGGGGGTTTCACATTTTATAAATATTTCGAAGACCCTAGTTGCGGCGGGCCAGACATGAAGCCTGGAACTAACCAATGGGTGTTCATAAACACCAAAATGGACCATGTCAACAGTGACTGCACTAATAATTGCACGCTTGATCCTGTAACGGACGCCACAGCCGCCAAGGAGGACAATATGACAAATAGAACTACGATGGTGGGAGGCACCTGGAACTTCAACGGTGGCAATGTGTCAAGCCGTAACCTATTTGTCCGACGATGGGTTGATGGTAACATTACCCGTGGTCTCAACGGCAATTTTTGGGTTCTCGTGAATCGGTCACTGGGCATCGACTCACCGGTGGAATTACTGCGAGGTTTTAACGCTACAGATCACGGCGTCACGCCACCACCGGGAGGCCTTCCGTTATTTTCATGGATGCTGCCAATCCAAGGGCTCCAGAAGTGTAACCCTGGATACGTTGCTAACGGTACCACGCCATTGACGGTGAGGTGTAGTCGTAACGGGGAATATAGCATCGTGTCTGGTGATGCTACTTGCGAAGCAGTGCCATGCGATTCAACCGACTCTTCGTGGTCTATAGGATTTGATCCAACCAAATTCAAGCTTCCAACTATGTCCAATCATCCGACGATGACTACTGGGCCGTGTATAAGGACACGGAAAATTATGCCCGAAGATGCGAATGGAGGTACTGACCGAGTGGTTTCATGTTCCACGGCCGGAAAATACGAAGTTGTTGGAAATAGGCGTTGTGATGCGATTCCATGCCCAGTTTTCCAGTCATGGAATCACCCGGCCCTTCACGGTTTTGATAAGGCTCTCGTCAGTCCGCCACCCCTCTCAATCTCGGGAAATCTAAACCTCACTGCCAATCTATGTGATAAGCGTTATAAGCCCAGAGGAAGATATCTAGACATTGAATGCCAGATTGATGGTAAGCTGCATGTTCTCGGGGGGAATCTGAAATGCGAGGTTGTGCAATGTAACACATCAGCGGAAACAAAAACATCTATAGATTTTCTTGGGGGATTTTTTGACAACTATACCCTGCCATCAAATTCAACTTCGGTTCCAATTTCCCTGGCTGCATGCGATCCCAGATTTGCGACCATTGGTTCAACACCACTGGTAGTTGGTTGCATGACTTCTGGGACATATGAAGTCATCCGTGGCGATCGGCAGTGCGTCGTTACGAACTGTACTCGGATGCAGAATGACTCCGCTGTAGGATTTCTCATTCCACCACATCGCCCTCTGCCACAGTACTCATCGACCCCCCCGGAAACATACGGGAGATGCATCTATGGCTTTACCCATGGTGCTGGACTCGACCAAAAGTTCACAATTGCTTGTGATGCATCGTCAGCCACTTACGTCAAGCGGGGTGGCGACAAAAATTCATCCTGTACACCATCTGTGTGTCCGCAACGTACTACTGGCCCCGGCGTTGGTGAAAACTGCTCGTGCGTTACAGGATTTTACGAGCAGATTTTGTCATGGAATTCAACCACGGCGAAATATGACGGATCGTGCAAAGATATTGACGAATGTGCCCACCCTAGCCTAAACAGGTGCACGCCGATGGCACGCTGTATAAATACGGAAGGGAATTACACATGCCTTTGTCCACCTGGTTATGTTAATGGTTATCGTCGTTCTGGTGTAGACCCTGGTAACTTGACTGTAGCCGGCAACACATCCATCGAGACGTGTGAACTCGTCGGGTGTGACACACTGCCCGACGTCACAACCATGGAGAACGCCGAAATTAATACAGATTTCTGTGACTATAACTTCTCCATTGCCCCTGCTAGTTGGCAGAGTCAGGATGCATGCGGTCTGCGGTGCCGCGACGGTTACTTCGCATCTCAGTACCGCCCATTTGTGTGCACTGAAATTTCTAATGGAGCCATCTGGGATAAGGGATCCATATTTTGTAGGTCGGCATCAGAACCGCCGCAAGTAACTGGAGTTACAATGTCACCGAACGGGGATGAGATCACACTGGAATTTGTGGGATCTAATCTGAAATTTCCTGACGGTTCTATAGGGCCATACACACCAAAGACAATTCGACCGTGTTCTTTCTATTTTGTTGACGTTACGTATATTCACCCAGCCTCCCGCTGCGTCTGGATATCTGACGCCAAACTGGTCGTAAAACTTGACCCACGTGCAACAGTGGTTCCCATTGCCTACGATGAGGCAGTGCAAATCGATGGAGTAAACGAGTGTCAAATGGTTGGGGCTGAATCTCGTTTGCTTCTGCGGAACCATACAGTTATGACTCTGCCATCTGCACCCCATATTGCTGTGACCGGGTGTTTTGTTCCACGTCTACACGGCTCCGGAACCGTACCGCAATTGTCGCTGATCATCCCTCCATCTGTCAGCCCGTGTGAAACGCTTGTTCTTGATGCTTCTAAGACAGAGCGCGCCCCAGGATCTCGTGGGCTGCGCATGTCGTGGAAACTTTACTACACTGAGCCGACATTTGTTCATATTCGCCAATATGTGTGGAAGGAAATTCTTACTTTCTTACCACATAAGAACCAATTTATTTCTGGTAATGCCACGACATCATTTTACAATGAAATAACGAAAATTCAAAGACACCGGACCGTCGATTTTGACCAAATTAATATTGAAGAATGGCAGATTTTAGCCCCACCGCCATGGAGTAAGAATTATACTGTGTGGCCCGAGATTAATTTCACAGTGATGAAAAATGTAACTTGGTACTCAAAATGCAACAAATCGCATGCTCTGAATTGCGAAAGCATGACTTGGCCAGCTGTCTGGGTTCGTCAGCGATTCTACAATCACACATTAGCCGTTCAAAATGGGACAAGAAAAATAACAGTATTTTCGTTAAATAACAGCAATATCACTTCAGTTTTTGTGTCTCCACTGGCTCTTAGGAATGTGAGAAGCCCCCTATATTTGTCAATCACAGCAGTAAATGTCCTCGGAATGAAGTCGAACCGGAGTATTAAATTGCCAATGAGTTCTTCACCTATGCCTAATGTTGTTTTAGATTACCCCTCAATCATATCCCAGCAAAGTTTGGCCACAGTGACCCTTGCGTCAAGGCCGCCTCCAAAGAATTGTTACATCCGTGGTAATTTACGTCCTAGCTTTTTAAATATTTCTTGGTCTTTGCAGCGTATACCAGTTATCCAAGAACCTATGAAGCCCACGATTGACCTCTTAGTCCCTAATTTGAGTGATGGACACGTAAACATGTCCGCAGATAAAACAATTCTAAGCTTCCAGCCTGGTGCTCTTTCTGCATGTTTTAGGTACCGTATCATGGCAACGGCAAACATAAATATGGAAAATCAAGTGCCAGGTCAGCCTGCAACGGTGCAAACTGTGGTGTCAGGCGTTATGCAAGTTGCACATCCATCAGTTGTTGCACGAGTCAACATGACGGACAAAACAGTCGCAGTTACCCGCCCTCTTTATATCTCAGCTGCGGAGTCATACGATGGATATTCTTCACACGATCAAAGCGCAAAACTCGTCTTTAAATGGTCGTGCCACTTTAGGGATGGAAATCCGTGTTTGTTTTATGAACATCCCGGTTCTTCAAGGAAAACAATGATTTTTCCGTTTCTTCGCGAGAGTAAGTCTATTACGATACCGTCCGGACACATGCTTCCTGGTACCGTGTACACTTTGAAAGTTTCTGTCACAGCACCGAAGACGTTGTGCTATGCTTCTCGTTCAGACTCTGCCAAATTGTCTCTATACGCGGAACTAGGTACGCCGCCTTATATGAATACTTACCTGTGCCAGGACTACACATGTCAAGACAAGGAGTGGTCATTGACCATAAGTAATACTGACAAATTTGCGTATATCAAAACAGCGATTAATATCACGAACTCTGATCTTGACGCATGCCCTTCAACTTATGTAATTAAATGGGTTGTGTCGACGGATCTTGTGGGCCTCGTCATGGACCCAAGCATGTTTACCTACCATCGTCCCCACTTTGCTTGGATGCGGGGTGGTCACGATATTTTGGTTCTCGAAGTTAGAAACTTGCCTCTTAACAAAACTTCACTCGGTAATGCATCAGTGTTTGCATCTTGTCCGAATTCGAAAGATGCGTTTTTCTCATCTACACAAGTATTCATCAATTCGGGGCCTGAAGCCGTAGCCAACGCAGTTATTGCATACCCTGTGTTTGGGGAAGCATATTCGACTGTCTTCACATTCATCGCACCTGGATGGAGAGATCCCGATGGCCCCTTAAAATACTACTTCAGTTATATTGTTGGCGGCGACACAGGTAATGCAGATGACGAGCTTTCACTGCTCATGCGACCAACTTATCGCAACCGTATCTCTCTGTTTTTGCCACAAGGAGGAGACTGCGTGTTCCGCCATATTACTATCGTTGTTCGAGTTCGTGATAGGTTCGGTAATGAGGGCCGCTGCGGTGTGGGTCGAAACGCCCCCTGCGTGACCGTCGTTGTGAAACCATTTTCGGGCAACCACAATGACATGTATAAAGAAATAGACGCTTTGTCCAACGCATTTCGCGGTGGGGGACAAATGATACCAACTGGAGATGCACTACTTGCTGTGACACAGGCTGCGGGTTGGGCGCGGCGCGAGTATGCTGGAGGCACAGATTCATGCCGAAATTGTGGTAACCACGGTAGCATTACTGCACCTAATGTGTGTGTTTGTCGAGATAATTACTCTGGTGAATTTTGTCAATTTTCACCAACCGCTGGAGGCTGGTCACCGTGGAGCAATTGGACGTCATGTAGTGGTAATTGCGGTTCCGGCTGGCAATATCGCACACGATCTTGCAATGTACCAACCCCCAGGGGAGGAAATACTTGTATTGGCGATCGGCTTGAGGCAAAGAAGTGCATGCACAGCATACTTTGCAGTGGGACTCGAAATGAACAGTGGGAACCGTGGTTAGATTTGACAGCTTGTTCTCAGACATGCCCACGCCAATCACATGGCATATTTGGATCGAAACCCGGCACAAAAACGCAGATTCGAAAGTGTCGATGGCCTAAGAACGATAGAGCCCCTTGTCAGACTGACGAAGCTTTGCATACCGATAAGCAGGCCTCATGCCAAGGGTTACTTTCTAAGCGAGCCCCGTTTTGTTATCAGGACCCAAGCACGCGGAAGGCTTGGTGTGTGAATGTGTGCAATGAAGACAGGTTGCAGTGCCCAACGTCTTCACAACATCCTTTCAAGGAATGCAGCGGGCATGGCAAGTGTGTTCGTCCACAGGATGACTGCCTTGTGTCTCAGGCTTCTATATGTGCCGCAGTGTGCATATGTGAAAATGGATACGGGTCCCACGATTGTTCGGTTGGAGCTACGACCTTAGCTTCCAAGCGCATGTGGACCTCGCGTTTTATTGATGCTACCACCCTCGTGAGCAAGACGTTGGTGCGATCTTCTGACATTCTCTATACAGTTAACGTTTTAGCAACTCTGATTGGTGGCGATACAACAGTAGTAAATATGTCCGACCTCGGCAAGGTTTTGTTGTTTGTTAAAGACATGGTAGTAGATGCAGGGCTGACTGATGCTTTTTCAAAGAGCCTTACAATTGTTGGTGATGTTTCTGCTGCCATATTAAATGCAGAAGCCCGCAACAATCATGACATGGTGGAGCATATTGGTATTCAAATTAAATATATTACTGATGGTATTGGACGGTTTATTGCTCGTTCTTCGGCCGTGGGTCAGCCTTCTCGAAGCATATTTGGGTCTGGTATTCAGAGCACATCACGATTAGCTTATGCTGATCGTCCATTTTATTTAATAGGTCGTGGCGGACGCCGGACACTGTTACCCGAGAGTACATTCTTCTGTCCTAGAAATTCATACGAAAATGATGCAGTAATTTTTCGGTCACTTGAGGCAATTACGGACATATTTTTTGATCGTGAAAGTTCATTGGTTTTTAGGTCGCCAGTGCAAACCATTGGCTTCGACAGTGAAACCTGTAAACTTTCATCACCTTTTCGATTTGAACAATCCTTAAGTGGGAGCCGAGACTTCAGACAATCATCCGTGGTCTGCATCGGTCACCAGACTCTACCTAACGATGCATCTGTTTCAAACAAACAATGGCGCACCACTCATACGGTACTTCAAAGCCTACGAATAGGCGTCGTGCTTGATACTTTGTCTGGTCATTCGTCCGCGTTTCCAACGAAACCAAATTTGTTTCTGGAATGTGCATCATCACAACCTTTAAAATTTGCGCTTGCTGAAGACGCAACTAAAGATAGGCTTTTGCATAATCGATGGCCGACGGATTTACCGAGCTTTAATGAAGTCCCTGCGTATGATAAATATAGTCCCGAAGACGGTCTATGGATTAAAATGTATCTGCAAGTTTTGCCTGCTGCCTTCATTGTCCTTGCCATTATCTTGGTTGGATGCGATCGGCATATACTTGGTCGCCATGGCCGTGACTTTCGTAGAGAATGGTTTCTTGCGAAAGGTCATTTGGATTTACGACACGGACTAAATGGTGCTGCGGGTTTTGGAGATCGCCTTGCACATCATCGCAACCTCTTGGAAGGTCCTAAACTCGACCTGCTTTCGAATTACCGCGAGATCCTCTTCAATGTTATTGGGATCTGGTGCCCGGCCTTCAATGGCAAATATTATGTCACCGGGTTTCATACCCTTACGGGCCGCAAGCCCTCGCACATCAACTTGCTCGTTTGATTTCCGATTATCCTTCTGGACCCGTTCTATTAATTTACTTATTCGGGCAAGCGGGACCGCACGGCCACCCCTACCCA
>JACLAD010010927.1_pt1 | contig 12507 bp, 8 predicted proteins | sample 8027901 | NCBI WGS metagenome assembly JACLAD01 (sample SAMN15725071, study PRJNA655200) | protist metagenome | isolation source: fluorescence activated cell sorting (FACS) single amplified genomes of... | place: Spain: Blaines Bay Microbial Observatory, Mediterranean Sea | collected 2016-07-05
ATCAATAAAAACATGATTGAGTATTAGATGATAGATACACCCAGATTTTTTCAAGCCTTAGTGAGAGGTAATAATCATTAATGTAATTTAGTTTTGTTATCTTGTTACCATAAATTCAGTTGATGTAGTTGTGTTTTTATTTTGAGTAATTATGATGATTATTTATTTTGCGTTACGTTCATTTTTGTCTACAACCAATCAATCCTGTAGAATTTTCTTTTTGAGTCAATCTGACTAATCCATTTTTTTCTTGGCAGGGTTCATTGTATTATTGATTCCTGCTTTTTTTTCTTGTGCATCATGCCGGACAGTGATGTATTAAAAGAGGCAAGCGCTAGGAGCGACTTGAGTAGTGAAGGTTTTCCAGTGACGATGAATATTAAGATCATGAAGGAGTTATCTGGGAAAGCGAGTGATCAAATATTGAAGGAGATGTCACAACGATCAGAGGAACTGAGCCAAAAGCTTTCCGCTCGCGCTGTAGAGGAGGTGAAGAGGGAGATCTCACAAAGGTCTGCCGGCTCTCATCATTCCATCCGTGGAGAATATGTACATTATTTATGTTTCTTTTATGAAATGATTGTGTTTGAATTGTATTTTTTGTATTTTGAGTCGCAGCTGGAAAAGCCAAGTGTAGCAAGAGAATTTTCCGGTCTTTCCATACCAAGTGCCCCGAGCTCACCCGCAAATAAAAACCCAAAACCAATGGTCCGTTTCGCCCCAAGCGGGAGCAAGAATGCGCCATGGATGACGGATTTTAAGAGTAAACTCTTCCGTGAGTTCCGGCGTAATAATGGGTATGATGAGGATCAAAGAATATACTGTTGTAAAGGTGGAGGTACATTACGTATTAGAGGTGTGCTAGAATCCATGGGATTTGTCGAAAATCCAGAGTGGGGGAGTAATGTGTTTGATATTAAATGGTCAACAGTTGGTAGGAGAGTGCGTAAGCATTTTGGTCGGCTCCCGCCCGAGCAGTTGATCAACCATGCAAGGGGGACGCATGAGATCGATGATAAGAATTTATTACTGCATAATTTACGGTATGCATTGACACCGGATCAGTTAGCATGGTGTTTTCCAAGGTCGTATGATATGCGGTCGCCGAACGAGTTGAAACTGTTCATTCTTGATTTCATCATGCAAAAGAGTATCAACCTGTTAGAACGATCCGTTGCAAATCCACTTCAAGTGAAAGATGAAGAACTCACCGTCGCTTTTCGCGTGACAAGCCGCTACTTAGAATGCGTGCCGCCCATGGAAAAAGGTGTGCGTACCGGTCCGAATCTTGGATGGGCACCGCCGAAGGCATCTGCAAATTTACCTATGAATTTCATGATCAAAAACGCGGTTGAGTGGAAAACGCTTATGGGCCGGCACCCGCGCGTCCCCACTCATATGCAAGATTTAAACGAGCCTTTTGCCAAATCATACTTCGCTACCCAATCTGACAAGGAGGAGTTTGACCGGCCTAGCGTGGTGCAAATCATTGAAATGCTTGATACTCTCCGTGCGGATGACCGGTCTAGATTATTCTTCATCCCTGAAAATGGAGACGAGAATGTCTGGATTGTAAAGAACCCTGCAGCGTCGAGGGGGAGAGGGATAGCGTTGTTTAATGATTTGATCCATATTCTAGAGTACGCGTCACAGGCGAACGTGAAGGGCCAGCGGTGGAATAGTGTTGTACAGCGGTATATTGAGCGGCCATTGACAATGCCGCATGAAAGCATCGGTCAGGTGAAGGTTGATATTCGCTTGTGGGTTGTTTTATTAGATTGGAATCCGCTTACTGTATGTACGAACACACGGCCGTATTTTCGTGTATGCGGGCAGAAGTATACGCTTGATAAATCTTCGTTTAGGGATAAGGCGGCGCATCTGTCAAATAGGACGATTCAGGAGGATCATGCCAACGTGACGAGGGAGAATCGAATGGTCTTTGAAGATTTTATCGCGTGGATGGATGAGATTTTTTGCGAGCCGCGGATGCGGAAGAAAGCGGAACGCTGGGTGGAGCACGTACCTGAAGAACAATGGGAAGGTAAAAGCTTAGCGCGATTAGTCTGGGACGAGCATGTATGGCCGCAGATCACAGCAATCCTACGCGGCACCTTCCGCGCGGCCCGCGCAGCAGGTGTAGCCTTAACCCAGGAGACAGCAAATACCCTCGGCAGCGAAGCGAAAGGCGGGCCGAATGCATTTCAACTGCTCGGTTTTGATTTTGTATTATCCTCATTTGAAGATGATATGCGACCATGGTTGTTGGAATCAAACAGCGCACCAAGTATGGTGGAAGACTGCGGCAGCGGGGAGAAGGGGAGAAAACTAGCAAGTTGGGCAGATAACGCAGTCCAGCAATTATTTCAAATGGTATTTGGCTACCACGAACGCAGTATGGCCTGGCCGCGCCCTATGATGGCAGAGGAGAATAAAAAGCATTATGAGAAGGGTATGAAGATTCAAACGTGTAGTGATTACGTGCTTATAATACGCGATGAAGAGCACGACGAGCGGCAGCTAAAAAACGAATACACATGCCAAAAGCGTTTGGAATGGTCCGACCGTTTGCAGCTAGACCCAAACATGGCGCAAGCAGACCGCATTGGCCACGACATGGTACTCCGCAGAATGCTCTTCCCCACCGGCCAGCCCGACAAGCCGCGGGTCGCGCGGGAGGCGTCCTTGAAAGACACGGTCAATAAAGCGGTCGACAAATTTAAAGGTAAAGCATGGAATTCCAGCACGAGCAGGACCAGTGGTCGGACCATATGGGATACAACCAGCGGGTCGACGTGGACGAATGAGGTCAAGGAAGAGAAAACTCCGAGCAGTAGCTCGCAGAGTCCATTGTCCAAACGGAGTCAAACCTTGTCGGATGCGATCGACCGGTTAGTCAAAGCGGGAGAAAACGCGAGACGCGAACGCGCAGCGGGCCTCGGCCTACCTGAGTCGTCATTTTCTTCGCCAACGCTCTCGCCGGAGCCATCGCCTAGTTCCCCCATGGGGTACCGTTCCACAGCGAATTTTCGTCGCAGCAAAAGCGGTTCCCGCCGCGCTATCGATAGTGAATCAAGTGCCACTTCGGAAAGCAGCATCGGTGAAGTGATATACGATGATTTATCGGGCCGACCCGCGGAGGGGTTAGTGGACCGCATGGCGTGCTTCTCTAACAGGGGCAGCCCCCGGCCTCCCACTCGCGGTATTTCAAGCACGCCACCATCACTCCCTACCACCACGCCGCCTAGATTGAGCGAGCACATCCAAGGCCAACCCTTATGCCAACCTGGCCAGGAAGGTATGATTAGCCCAACCGTCTGCCAGCCTCCACAACACCAGCCAATAAAACGCGATCGACCACTCACGCCACTCAAACGCGGTATGAACAGCAATCACACCTTCTACCAACGCCCCGGCGATCAAAAAGATAACATCTACCACGTCACAGAATCATCTGGTGGCGTCCCCATCCGCGAAAAGCCCCGCATGCCATTACCCACCCGCGGTACCGGCAGCAGCTCAGTAGCTGGTGGCGGGTTCCTCCGCCGGAAGGAGGACCCGGTAGACCGACCAAAGCGAATCCGCGAGCGTAGAAAAGAAATTAACCAAACAAACCATGAAATAAATGCATCGAAACTGCAGAATAAGAAGAGTGTTCTCGTACCTAGTATCGTTTGCGTTTGCGAATCGGACGGTGATACCACAGGAGCGCAACATCCAATCCAATCTGAGAAGGAAACGGTACATGATCTTCAATAATTTTATATCAATTGCATCGGTTGAAACCCGAAGAATTCGCACTTTTTGAAGTTTTGATTTTGTTTTGTCCAGGTGCTTCCAAAGGTAACAAACACCGCGCCAAAGAAGCCAGCACCTCCTCCCAACATGCCAATTCCCGGCCAAATGAATGCAGCTAGTGGCAGCGTCTACCACCCGGCGAAGATGCCCCCACCAAGCCACACCTACATCCGCCCGGATACGCCTGGGAACTACGGTAAAATGCTGATCAGCACCCGCCCAGAAGATCCTGCTGTAGCACCTCGACGTGCGAAGACACCTGAAATCAAATCGGGTCGACCGACACAGTACCATTTTTGATATTTTTCTTTTCAAATATTTAGAAATTTTGATTTATAATTTGTAATTTCAGGCCACAGATTGCACGTCCTCTTCAGACAGAAGAAGCGATTGCGGCAGCTGTGTCCTACAGCCATCGGCTAACAAAAGAGGATTCACCGCAAATGCCAAAGAAAACCAGCCCGAACATGAAACGCGCCTCGGAACACCGGGCGGATTCAAACTCCCGTGTGAAGCAAATTCTAGAACATCAAACAACCGAGGAGAAGAACATTATGCTGGACTCGCGTGGAAATAGCACTACGCAAACACCGCCAGAGACACAATCCTCGTGGAATTCAAAGCAGTCACGCAATTCAAAACCCGACCCACCATTCCCACCATCCAAACTCAATCCCTCACCACCAAAAACCCGCAACACCACACCTCCCGAGCTCCTAGCCACCGGCTCCGCAGCTGCTCGCCCCTTCGACGATGGCAGCGAATCCCGCCCAACGGTGCTAAACTCCGTCACGCACGGCAAGTGGGTGAAAACCGTCACGCATGAAAAGCGCAACGACTTCAAACCAACGCACCGTATCAGCACGATTAGCATGCGTAAAAAACACTACCAACGGGTCAAACCCCCCACGGTGAATGAAGTCACACCGCTCCGCGCGCGACAATCAGTCCGCCCGGATGCTCCCGATCGGATGAACAGCACACCAGTATTGGCAAGTCGAAGAAAGGAATAGTATTATTTTAATTTTTGTAACATATTTTGTTATTTGTATGTTTTTGTGATTTTCTTTTATCAAAACTAAGATTTTCGGTTTTCAGGTAGGCCGTTGACCAGTGATAAAACATCAGCACGGTTTTCACACCCGAAGTCGACTGATTCGCCGCCGATAGTGGCTAGAGCGATTGTGGGCAGGGAGACGGAGAAGGACGGAAATAATTCTTAATTACGGCATAACCACAATACAATTTTTTAATTAAATTTTGCGCTCATGTAGTAGCGAATTAATTTTTTATATAACTAGTTTTGTAGTACATTTCTCATCATAGTATTAGTCACATATACTTCTGCAAGTACGGAGTGAATCTGCTCCGTGTGGAATCATTTGAAGTATGTTAATTCATTTTCTCATACAGTTGAATGTGCAGTTGGTTCTATTGGATGATGTTGGGTAGAATTGTGATCTTTTTGTTTGTGGGGTTGGTTGCTGGGCAGGACAGCACTGCGGTGGCCGATGTTCTTGGTGCGCAAGATAGAGAGGTCATTGAGCATGGTGCGCAAGATAGGGAGGTGGTTGAGCATGAGGAGAGGATAGTTGTGCCGTATGAGAAGCTGACAGAGTCCTTTCGAGATGCGGAGGCAGTGGATTTGAGCATGATTTTGCTAGTGGTTTCGCTGCTGACAGTAATGTTCCATTTGTTTTTTGATTTTTGATCACTAAAATGTTTTCCTTTTTTTCGAGGCGGTTACGGCGGCAGGGATAGTACATTGTCAGCGGAGGAGTGAGAGGGATACAAGGTCGCTGGAGCTTGACCACCTGAACGATTCCGAATCGGAGCATGTACATTTTTCAATTTTTTGTTTGATTATGATAATGTTGGTTCTGCCAAGATGTGGCCGAACCTGTATTCTTTGAAAGTTGGCAGGAGCATTGAGCTAGTTGCGATTTGACCTTGGCTAGCGCTTTCGGTCCACGTTGCCATAATCATCGAGTAGATCGTATCCGTCCTCTATAGCGGTAAGAGCAACCTGGATCCGGCGAATTTTCCGGCGCGCCGTAGCCGAGGAAATCGATTTTGATTTAAATTCATTTTTTAATTTGAAAATTTGAATTGATTTTTTTGCGGACTTCGACCAACGGCGATCAAGTCAACAACCCAGGACATAATCTCATCGGTATCACTTTTTGCATCGGCCAAAAACTTGCTAGGGGAATGTGGCTTGGAGTACATTCTGCAATGTAGTTGCTTGTTGGTGATGTCCCAGCTTACCTTGATCCTGTTTATGCTGCTTACATACGGTCCAAAGCATCGTCAATAAAGAATATTCCCTAGGGGTCCAAGGTACCCGGTCTGCGGCGGTAAATTCCGGCATATTTTGCATGGTGGTTTCGAATTACTCCTTGATTAACGCCCTTTTTGCGTTTTGCCTTTTCTATCTTCCGTCGTTCACGCTTCTTATTCTCGGCGAAGGGCAAACATGTCGCGCAGCAAACGCTCGGATGATCCTGTGGCCGGAATGGATATGACATCCAAACCGTGTGCTTGCAAGATGTATGTCTGCATAACCTCCTGGAAGAGTTTGGTTGATTCTTCGCCGCGGCTGACAGAACAAAACTCATCTGACATGTTCTTCCAGCATCAAACACCCCTGGTCGGACCAGCCGTCGTCCGCTTTGGAGGCCCATGGCTTGACGAAGGTGCGTTTGAATAACCAAGCGGGAGCGTGTTTTGGTATTACTCTCTCCGCCACATTGCTGAACGAGATAAACCGTGACACAATGCCCTTGGGATAGACTTTGCCAGTTTTGTAAAACTGTGCACGGGGCGTGTTTGTGGCCCCCATGGATCGGGTGTTTGCCTCTTTATTACCTTCGTGCAGTCATAACCCTGCAAAATGCGCAAGGACGGTCACGGCATTGTAAGTAAAGCTGGAAATATCGGTGAAGACCTGAGAGGACCGCATTGCACAGGGCGTTGAAACTCATTGACAAGCTCATCCAAACAAGCAAGCAAGAAACGAGATACTCAGTGCTGGCGTCTACTGCTATTTGCCATGCGTTCAAATAAAATGTATTCATCCACAGTTGACCGGAGCCAACCTCATACTCCTGCAGGCGGACAACACCCTTGGTTGTCAAGCGAAGATACTAACTGCACGCTGAATTTTAAAAGATTTGCAGTCAAACCGATGTGTTTGACTAGGTCAGCATAAATTACAATCCATGACGGGTGCAATCTAATACCTCGAATTACACTCAAAACATTCTTATTTCTTATTTGTTGCAATTTCGTTTCGATTATGGTAATGTTGGTTCTGCCAAGATGCGGCGGAACCTGTTTTCTTTACATCACGGTGGGAGGATTAGAAGGGTGGACTTGGTGCGGCGGACGGGTTTTTGATGCGCTGGCAGGAGACCCGGCTGTGATACATCCATGGGTACAGCTATTACCTTTCTCATTAGGGTGGTTACAGCCATGGTATAGCCATGCTTTTACGATTTTGTTCCACTTTGGTTGTACATATTTTGCATTCTCCATTATGCGTAAATTCCATACAAACTCGGTAAACGTCTGGCATATCTTCGATTCTAGCAAATTTAATTCCTCTTGGTTTGACAACTTTCAAGAAATTACCGGTATTTTGTTGGTGGATTCGGTGCTCGCAATCACTTGCTAGTATTTCGGGTGCCGATTCTCTTTCGTCGTTAAGTAAGCTTGCTGGGTTTATTTTGTCCATAGTTTCTTCGAGGGCATCATGTGGTACCAGCTGCTATGAATCTTTGATTTGAATTTGAATTGATGCGTTTGCCAAGGTCATCCCAAATCACAACCCATGACGGGTGCAATCTAATACCTATATAGTAATGTTTTTTGTTTTAATAGGACGTGCCGCTGCCGTTTCAAAAGACGATGTGGGCGCCAGGCGGAATCCAGTCCGGATATTTCCAAAATTCAGTCCCGGAGGACCATGATCAATTCTTTCTGCGCGCTTGATGATATCATCATTGATTTGAGTATCATTCGTTTTGTGGCTGTTGTAATTTGAATTGCAGTGATCAGCTGGTGTTTGTTCTCCGTTTAATTTACATAAGATTTATAAGTATGCATACCGTAGACGACGACCTGGCAGAGATCCAGCCCGAATTGAGCTCGGGTGTTCAAAGTCCCTTGCTGCTCAGTGAGGATGAAAATAAGGATGCAAGTAAGGTAGTGAAGAAATCGTTTCACCCACATCAAGCTGCGGAAATACAACTAAACCGCATCAAAGTTGGCGGTGCCCTCCTAGCTGGGCAAGACGTATCAGATCTAGCTGAAAAACCAGAGTACGCTGATTTGGTGGCTGCATTTTCGAGGGAGACACCACCGTTTATCTTCCGGTATGTACCACTCGGTCATGTTTTTGGTGTTTTTGGTGAGGCCTTGACGTACGGGAAGATACCTGAGGGGGATAAGCCTGATAAGCAGAGTGTGCTGACAGTCCAGAATGGGGAAGGGTTAGGTTTTGCCAAGGAATCACGAGCATTACCAGCTGGTTGTGAGTATTCCGCATTTATCTCATACCGTTGGTTGACGCGCCGATGGAAGCTTTGGTTGGGATTGTGCTATGAGTACAATTTCACAGCAGCGCTTGTTGTTCCTACAATAGGGTGTATCATCAGTTTTTTTCTAATGTCGCTGATCACAAATCCATGTTCCTGGAAATTCCCACCGGTTTTTTTCAAATGTTTGGAGGATGGACCGCAGGCGGGGAGGTCGATATGGTTTTTTAATTATTGGTTTTGGCCGACGGTTTCGCTGATTATACTGTTTTATGGGTCGTCGATTGCATTGTTTTATCGTAAGGTGTTTGTTGACAGATGGTCCGTCCACCAAAAAGATCCTACGTATAATGGACTCGCGCTACAGCATCTGTCTGATTTTTTAGCCCGGTCGAAAAGTATCGTGATCTTGTTCGATGAAAATTACTTTGATCGACTATGGTGCCTTTTCGAACTTGCCACCTATGCAAAGGTTCGAAAGAAGCCGAATATTAGGTTTGTGAATGTGTACAGCGGGATACTGATTGGAATTTGGCTCTTTCGTTGGTTTGTCCAGATGCTGATAGTTGCCGATCTCGCGGGGAGGGATGACAAAACAAAGCGATGCATGTTTATGTTTTGCGGCGGTGAACTTGCTAAAAGCGATTTCGGTCAGGAATTGCTAGACCTTTTGTTCTACATTCGTTTTATCTTTGAATTCGCTTTCATGTACGCTTATGTACGCACACACTCCATTTCCCAAGATAAGTTTTTCGATCACTTGCAACGGTTTGATGCGCGGCGTGCGAAGTGTGGCGCGCCGCATGATCGGGAAATGCTCCTGGCGGCGATTGAAAATCGATGGGGGGATGGGAACGTGACATCTGCCACCTTTGAGCAAGTTGCAGATGCATCGCCAGACAGCAGCGAGAACGATGATTTGGTGCCAGCGTCACCTGGCGTCCGCGCGTTTAATAAATTTACCAGGGGCGTTTTACGCGAGCAGATGAGCATGCGTTCCATTCGCAGGTATCAGGTTTTTCCGTACGTCTTTACCATTGGTTTCTTTGACGTTCTGACGTATAGCGAAACTTCTGGATTAGATTTTTATCCATTATGGGATAGGCGTAATGTGACGCATGATCCCACACGGGCTGAAGGGAAAACGTTCTGGGTTCTTTTTTACTGGAGCGTAGTGCTCGTGCCTATTGGCTATTACATCGTTGGGGTCATTATGTTTTTCGTTGTGCGCTTGTCGAGAAAATATCCGCTGAAGATAAATTTGCTGGGTGACAGGTTCGGTGACATCCCGGGGATCATTTTTTGGGGTCTGCTGGGAACGAGTTTTTGCGCTGCACTTATTGTGGGTTTGGGCTGCGCCGTGTGGTTGTTGAACACGTTTCTCGTGAATACTCTCTGTGAAGTTGGATTGGATTGTTTCGTCTTGGTAAGCCCATATTTTTTAGACTTGAATTACACCGTTAGATTTACAGCTTTCACTTGGCAGTTGACAATTGTCCTCTTCTGGGTTTTCCTTGCCATAAATTGTTGTGCGTGTTGGATCCTTTATGAGCCTCGTTGGAGCGAGCGCATGCGAGCGCGGATGTTTAGAAGTTGCCCACAGTGGATCAGATGGATAGGGTATTGACATCATTCTATTGCTTAACATTCTGTTCTGAGTCTTGCAAGTCGTTGGTGTGAATTCGTTTTGTTTGATTAGTTTGATTGAATTTTATTTTGATGATTTGTTGGTTTTGCCAGACAACGGCAGAACCTGATGGTGAAGTTATTATGGGTTTCACGTTGTGTTTCCTTCATGACCATGATGAAAATCGGCCAATGAATTGCCTTTGAAGTCGCGGTCGGAGAATCCAGGCATGCCGGAATTGATTTAGCGCCATCGTCAGGATCCCCTGCTGATTACCTTGCACCATGTTTTGCTGATCACGTACGCAACGTGGCACCCTTTGCAGGCAAAAAAAACCCTTTGGCAAGCGTTTTTGATTTTGCTAGGAACCCACAGCTTCCTGCCCAACGACTCTGCACTTCCTCTAGCCAAATACGATTTTCTGCAGACATGGTTGTGACGCATTGTTGTTGATGATCACTTTCTCGAGACAAACAGGACAGAAGCACCTCAAGCATGGTGGAATGGCCGCATGGGAGCCTGTAACTGTTGACCCGAATCTGTTCGAGACAGATGCTGCAATCATGAAAATCATTCGGAAGATGACGTGGTGGACTTGGGGGGCTTCACATACTATGTGGGCAAAGTATATATTTTTAAACACCGTCACGTGACAACGTCGACGGGGTACGACGTAAGGAATCTTCCCAGCGGCGAAGAGTGGCCGTCATATTCAAATGGTTCACTCGAGGCGGTGGTGCACGGACACGTGGTGGACGGTACTGAGCTGCCTCTGCGCGAATCGCGCGACGAGCCATCGTAGAGGCGCGCATGCGCTGGATGGGGCGAAAAGACGGTTCATCCACGGACATATCGGAGTTGCGGCGGTTTAGGCCGGCCCTCATTCTCTGTGGCCATTTTACAGTTTGTAAAATCGGAATTTGCACAGACCCAGAAAATTCGAAAGCATGACGGGTGCAATCTCGACTTCTAATTTCTTCATTTGCTATTGGTATGTACTATTGTGGTGCAATTTTATTTTGATATTTGTTGGTTTTGCCAGGATACGGCAGAACCTGATGGTGAAGTTATCATGGGTTCCACGTTGTGGTCGTCTGTGATGTAAGGAATAAACACGCCGTCTCCGTCCCATTCGCCCACGTTGAGCCCGTTGACCAGCAGCCATCTGCCGCCCGAAGGAGGTTGTCTTAACCCTGATGACCGCCGCAGCCCGGCCTTCCGCGGGGTTCACGCCGCCTGCGTCCGAAGTCGCCAGCCGGCCGTCTACAGCACAGCAAAAAAAAAGTTTGCGCTGCTTTTGAACTACTGTGATCCAGCAACCCTGTGGAAACCTCCTTCTCGTGCATTTCCACCTTCCCTTCCAATTCTATCGGATTTCCGCCTTCGGGCCGCTTAATACAATGATCCAATTGGTACACCAACACCTAGAATTCGAGGAAAGCGCTCTTCATGGATCATTATCTGTGACCATTTTGCAGTTTGTAAAATCGGAATTTGCACAGACTCAGAAAATTCGAAAGCATGACGGGTGCAATCTCGGCCTCTAATTTCCTCATTTGCTATTGCTATGTATTATTGTAGTGCAATTTTATTTTGATAATTTGTTGGTTTTGCCAGAATACGGCAGAACCTGATGGTCAAGAATTGTACGGGTCGCTTTGAAAAAGCCGCAGGACATGCATTCCAGTGCCCACACATGAGCGCGTCTTTTGCACCAGCCCGTGAATCAGACTAACCAAACTCGTTTGACCGGCGCGTTTGAGCGCCGTCATCGCGGGTGCGCGTTCGCGACTGGTCATAGCAACCAGGTCTTCGACGCGTTGATCTCGATAATTTGCCGCATGGGAGCCTGTAACTGTTGACCCGAATCTGTTCGAGGCAGATGCTACAATCATGAGGAGCATTCGGAAGATGACGTGGTGGACTTGGGGGCAACCTTCGCCCATTACTCATGGTGCCTCCAGCTTGTACGTACCATCTGTAAATCTCGTAACGATAGGGCGTACTTGGCGTGGAGATGGCCAGTAGCGAGCCATCAAAGTGGCGCGGAGAGTCTCCGCATCCCCTGGATAGCTGGGAAGTCGCGTTGGTAATCCGCTCAGAAGATTTTGCATTTGCTCTGTCCCAAGGACCGAAGGATCGGAGCTACCATACAAACGTGCTGTCTGGATGCCGAGATCGCGTAAGGAGTAAAACATACTGCTGGCTCGTTTTATATTATAAATTATAATGAACTTCGACTGGCCCAGCTCCAGACACTACCTCGCGTGTTCTGCTCAAAGTGATCTTTTGATCAAGGCAACCGCTTTCCTCGTCTTGTCGCCAAACTGGCGATGGAACGCGCCCCAGGATTGACCTGTGCCAGTGACCGTTTGTCTGATTTTGACTAGAGGTCGCTTGCTTTGGGGCCTTAATATCGCTCGTATTCTTCAAAGCAATAAAAATCTTTTGGTTTACCCTAGGTAAGTCTTCAATTTGCAGGGACTCATAAGATTAGAAAGTATGACGGGTGCAATCTCGACCGCAAAGTTGTTGGCGTTATTA
>JACLAD010007075.1_pt1 | contig 12501 bp, 7 predicted proteins | sample 8027901 | NCBI WGS metagenome assembly JACLAD01 (sample SAMN15725071, study PRJNA655200) | protist metagenome | isolation source: fluorescence activated cell sorting (FACS) single amplified genomes of... | place: Spain: Blaines Bay Microbial Observatory, Mediterranean Sea | collected 2016-07-05
AGGAAAAGTGAGATTTAGTCATGGTAGTGCAGATAGTACCTATTCGTTCTTAATGTTTGTAGTCTCGCGTGTAATTGTGAGTCTAGCAGTATCATTAGGACCCCTATTGGCAAACAAATTAATTGACATCAGTAAAGATATGTACTTGGATACGATGATGGGCCATTATTTTCATCTGTTAACATTGGCTCTCAAAGTAGTTGGGTTTATGGTCAAGTTGAATGGGTTATTGCTCTTTGCGGTCATGTATTCGTGGTACAGCTTCGATTATCTGTGGATCGCGAATGGAGTTATCAGTACACATAGATTTCAATTATTAGAGAAGTATTGGGAATACTTTGTAGGATTTGGGCTTCCGTTAGTCATCGTCACACGATTCAGTTCCTTCCTCACGGGATTCTCAATTCTTTACCTAGTCTTTCCTTTCCAAATTATACTCGCTACAATCAGTTCTTACGAAGAGCCCTATTTCGATATGAAGGATCATCTTGTTAATATTCACCACAATCCAAGGGCGCAGAGAAGGCTCACTAAGTTCACCATACAGATGGATAAGTCTCTCTCGGGCCACGAACCCAGTACGCACATCAAGAAGAACAGAATCTCCACACGTTGGCACCTGTTTTATCTTTCACACAGTGTGACCATCTTAATCATTGACATGTTACGAGCACGACCAAAGCCACCTCCGGGTGCACATTTACAGGCTCATGGGCATGCTGTGAATAGGAGGAGAAGTATTACACAGACGCGTGACGTCTCTTGAGAAGTCCTTGTAGAGAGAGATAGCCTGGGGAGTAGCACGGCCGTTTGCTTTACAAGACCAATTTAAGTTATATATATAGCATTTTGCAATTGATGTAAAATATTGATAAGCAGGAAAGTATCGCAGGAAGCATGCCAGCAGTTCATCCAAATGCGGACAGTGCCTTATCAGCGTCAACGGGGGGTGGTAGTTCTTTCAATTATGACTACCAAGCTGTACAGGCATGGTCGCAGAAGAAGAATGAACCTTCAGCATATGTGAGCCAGCAAAAACAGAAACAGCGCAATCGGGCACATTCGAGTAATAATATTATGAGCGATTCGCATACTCACGGTGATTTGACAGGAGCTTCTCTGTATAGTGGATCAATACTAGGTTCAGTAGCAGAAGCAGCAGCACCATTGCCTCCTATGAAGAAATATAATAATTTCAACAATGTGAATGTGCGCTACCTGGTGCCATTGGCGTGGAATCTTAGTGATCACATTGTGTCCAAAAATGACAGTATGCAGTTGAAAGGTTCTCTTTATGCTCCTTTTATAGAAAATACAGGACGTTCTAGTCGAACTACTGCTGATTCTACAACACAACGCAATAATGAGAACTCTTTTACTGAAGCTACTGTACTCTTGCCAGATTTAGTCATCAATACGACTGAGATTCCTTGGTCTTTGGTCGCCGAAGAGTTCCAAGTGATGAATGCTGAAGAACTAGACATGAAAGATGGTGCAAGTAGCACTTACACGAGTCCACGCGCTTCTTCGAGAGGAGGATCAGCACGCAACAGTTTCAGTGCAATGAGTAGAGAGAGCAGTCTGAGTGCTTGTGTAGAAGAATCACCACGCAGTGATATTACATTCAATAGTGCGCCTACTAGTCCTCGAGGAGGTTATCTAGTCCAATTTGCATCTCCTTGACTCTCTCGTGATAATTGTGGGATTCATCTACATTCTCTTGTTGAATTGCAGTCAACTGTAGTTGTTCCTGTTCTAATTCCTTCTGTGAGTCTTCAATGGACACGTCCATATTTTTGGAAGTGAAGATTAAGTGTTGTAGAGAAGATTCCGTTTCCTTCATCTCATTACTATGAGTTGTCAAATCTTCACAAAGAGAATCATAATCATTGTTTAGGATGACAATGCGACGATTGGCATCTTTCAACTCCATCTGTATCTTTATTCATTCATTCAGCATTGAAATTACCACCAAACGAATAAGACGACGGACAAGAAAGCATAATAATAAGAAGTAGTGAGAGTAGTAAATGAATTACTGTTCTTCAGGATTACAGGTCCCTGGCATCCGGCCGACCCGCGTGTGTCACTCCACATTTTCTACTCCTGGTGCGTATCGCCATGTTGGCCCTGTTGCTGATTCTTTTTGTGGCAGCCACATCACTCCACTGCAGATCATTATCTCCCTGTGTGCGCTTGAAATCTCGGTCTGTGTCTCTCCAGGCTCTGGAGTCAAACAAGCCTAATGAGGGAGAAGATGACGATCCTGATGTGGTTTACATCGATTCCGAGGACGACTTGCCCGAGAACGTTCGCTTTGAGATGAAAGGTCGCTATTCGGATGGCCCTGACATACCCATGCGTTTGAAATCGATGGGATTCACGCCATTGACCATCGCAGGCTATTTGATTGCCTTTTCCATCATAGGTTTGAACAACATTCTTGGAGACGGATGGGCATCGAATATGCTCGGTATGAGCAGAGAAGATCTTACTACAGGTAGTCGATCGGGTGTGGTCGTAGATCCGAAAGATGTCGAACAAGTGCGAAGTTTACAAAAGGCTCTCTTCGAATCCTACGGCAAGAGTAATGACGACAACCCTACACCAATTACATCCAGGTGATAAGAGTTTAAGAGAAGAGTATACTGTATAGATGTGTAGACAAGAGTGTTTGATTATGAAGCATAGTGCATAGTGTTGTAGTATTGTATTAAAATATTGAATACAGTGATACAATCTATATACAAATCTCGTCTATTTCTTCTTCTTCATTGCTCATTATTTTCATCTTGGTGTAGAACCACTTGGTAACGCTTCATATGCGCTTCCGCCTTCGCTGTTCACAAATTCAAGACTCATTCCTGCATTTGCATTTATCGGAGGGGGGGGACGCCTCGTCTTGGGATCCCTCTCTCTAGGTGAGGACGTCAAATCACTACTACTGATCCATAATATCTCGGCAGGATTGATGTCATCCTTCAACTCCAGTGCTTCTCCATTTCCTGCCGAGTATATATGATCGATGATGTCGTAAGCATCTTCGTCGTCTTCTACCATGTCTTCTTTGTGGTAGATGTAGTGGTCGTCTTGTTTGTGGTAATGATGGATCTCTGAAGGGTCGGCTTCACGAGGACTATAGTCGATCTCATGTTTCTCATGGTGAACTTCTTGCTTGTCGTGGATTTCCAAGCTATCTGTGAGCACTTTGTTTTTCGAGTGCAAGACAGTCAACAGCTTCTCGTCAGTTGTACTTTTTTGCAGACCTCTTTGATCACTCGATCTGGTGTCACTGCCATTGCTTTTGCTTTTAGTATTAACATTGCTATTACCAGTATCAGTATAAGTCGCTTCGTTACCCCCCTTTTTTATCGGATGGAGGAGAAGCCCATGAGGGTAGTGTCTCAAGCATCTCGTCTGTGCTTATATCAGGACCGTAGCTAGTATTGGTAGTGGGAGTACCAAGAGACGCCTTACTTTTGCTTCCTTCCGCTGCTTGTTGGTTGTTGTTTCCATTTTGTTCTCTGGTCGTCCGTGCCAAATCGATTATTCTTTTCAATTCGGTCAAATCGTTCTCTGGGATATCAATGGCCAACATACTCGCATCGACTTCACGACCATTTTTTGTTACATTATAAGTGTTGTTCTTATTGTTTGATGAGTGATATCTCTGTGCGCCATTGCTATTCATATTGTTCTTAGGACCATATATAGTCTCATCAGGAATATTTTGTAAAAGAGAAGTGGTATCAATGTGATATTTGTTCGCTGATTTGATCTTGAGATTTTTACGATTGATACGCTGAAAGGCAGGTGGCACTTTCTTTATACCTTTTCTGTATACATTATTATCCGCAGTCTCGAAGCTACTGTATAGTCCCTTGCTCGGATTCTTGCTGTAAGTATTATTGTTCTGGCTATTGATATTGCTATTCATTTGAGATTGAGATTGAGTGATTCGTTCACGAGCATTCTCACTCATAACCTCCACGAGCACTTTCACATTCCCAATTACTTCGTAGATTGTAGACTTATTGCTTTTCGAGCCGCAAGCAGCATCGTAGTACCCAAGAGCATTCTCAAGGCAATCCACTTGCAACAAAAGGATCTGCTCCATAGAAGCGAGCTGAGAACGTTGAAACTGCATGCTCATAATAAATCAAAATTTTATTGCAACTACACAGTAGTCGAATAGGTGCTGATGTACACAAAATGGCAAAGGAGATCTACTGTGCAAATCGATCGATCGAAAGAATCTTGTTTTGTAGAAGTGCCATTCTCTGGTCGGTCCCACTGGGGTCGGCGCACCTTATAACACTTCGTTCGGAATGTCCGAAGCATCATCAGAATCATCAGGTAATCTTGGCTTGGAGATCAAGATTCCGGCTGCTTTGTTGCAATTCAAAGTGTTGCCGAAGGACGATGAGGAGCGCAATGATGAGAATATTCCAAAAAATTTGGCTGAAGCCATGATGGTCTTCTACCGTACGAATGCCAACAATGGCGAGAATGCAACTCGCATGCAAGCTTGTCTGGATGCTGTGCTTGATATGTACAAGACCGGTCCTAGTGGCAACAACAGAGTGGACATTGGACAAGCCATTGTATGTTGGGCATGCGGGTTTGTTGGCTTACCTGAGAATTTGGATGCAATCGGAGGTTCAATTGCAGAGATACGAGAAAACATGCCACCCTTTGCTGCATGTCGAAATTGTCACATGAGTGACGAGACCAATTTCATCAGGGTAGAGCATCCTCAGGATAAGACGCAAGCAATGCCCTTCGTGGCGCTAAAGGCTGTGTAAATCGTTGAAATTTTGAAGTAGAGTGTGTAGAAATGCATAGTTATTGTGTCTTCTTTATATATATATATTTCATAAAGCATTCATGTGTTTGATATCTCATATATCTACAATTTAGTAAAGATCACCTTCATGTGCGAGAATTAGTTTAGGAAGACGAAGTACTCTCAATTCATTTATCTCCGCCCCTTCTTCTTGCTGACTGTGTGGTCTGGTCTAGTTCGGCTCGAACTTCCACTCGGGTGGAACCTATATAAATCAGTGATGGTGGATTCGTAGCAATAAGACCAAGTATAGGTTAGTTCTCAATCCATACTAATGTGTTGATGCAATGGTAGATGAATACAGCTGATAAATGAAAGGATGCAATACTTACGGCCATGGCCCAATTGAACTTGTCTCTGAGTGTCTTGGCGAAGACCTTGTCGATCGGCACTTCTACTCGCTTGCACCAAGCTACCGAAATACGCGGATCCATGTAGTTGATCTTCGATGTACCCAAAGAGACCTCTTTGTTGTCATCCTTGTTACGAATATCTACTTCCATCTTAGCGATTTTTTCGTCCCAAGTCTTGATCTTCTTCTCCAGCTGCTCGGCACCAGGTTTGGTCTTGTACTGATGTTGCACACTGAACTTACGAGCCTGATCTGCTTTTATTGCTGCTTTGGCCGCATCGACTGCTTCTACAGCAGCAATCTTCTCACCATCAGTGACAGCAGTGTTCTTCATTTCTAAAGCTTTCTTGTTATCACTCGCTAGTTTCTCTATCAGCTTGGAGTCATCTTTCTTTACAGGAATCTTATCCGATTTGCCCTTTTTAGCCAACGCTAACCAGGCCTGCAATTCTTCCTTCTGTTCTCGCAACTGTTCTAGTTTGGCATTGGATGCTTCTAACTGTGTTTCTTGTGCTTTTGACACTGTTTTTTGATGGTTACACAAAATCGCCACTTCACGATTAGCATCATTGTATTTGATCACCTTTTCTGCAATGGTCATTCCTGACAATTCTGCAGGAGTAGGCAATTCTTTCTCTAATGTAATAGAAGCATTGAATGTACGGAACACTTTGGCACTCAATCCAGGCATCAAAGAAGATAAGTGAGAATTCAGAATTGTGGGGGTCAGCTGATCAAAGACTTCTTCGTTAGGAGACTTGCCTGCATTGAAACTCACCAAGCAGCGATACACCTCTTTACCAATATCTCCAGAGGGATGGTTGATCTCTGCAAATTTGATGGTCTGTTTGAATTGCATACTATCTTTACCTAAAAACTCAAGATCTACTTCAAATGTTTCTGGATCTGCATTGAAAGTAAAGTGCTCTTTTCTCAAACTACAACAACCCACAGTGTCTGCTTCATCTTCTCCTTTCTCGCCACCTACACGCAGAGCCAATACATCAATAACCCACATAGCAATACCAAGTTGCCTATCTAGTTTATCAGAACTTCGAATTTTAATCCTGTAATCTTTGCGTACAGACTCTATACATCTTGCCAGCTCTATTGCTTTAGAATATTTGTCTCTATCACTTTTGCCTTTAAAAGAAGAAGAGGCAGCTAAGTGGACATACTTGTTGGAATCCTGTACATTCTCATTCCATCCCATGAGCCAAGTTACGGAAGGATCATGTTGTACCAATTTCCAATTACTACCTGGTAGATCACATCTAGGTACAGGAGCATCGTAACCCATATTCAATGATACACTATCTCCCAAAGTTCTACGTTTGACTGTTCCTTTCAAAGGATGTTCGCCACGTCCACGGAAGAGTCCTGGGGGTTCCATATTGAAATTGCCCATTTTTTCCAACCTTCCATCGACAATCGCATATCCTTTAGCCAGCACGTTGGCATCTTTCGCTGCCTTGTTCAAAGCTTTTTGTTCGTCAGTAGCAGCTTTCTTCAATGCCTTTTGCAAATCCAAATGTTTGCGAATCTCAGTGAAATCACACTTCGAAAACTCTTGAATTTCATGACTAGGACCTAAAGATTCTTTGAAATCCTTGAAGAAATTCTTTTGAAAAGTTTCTCTCGAAGAACCACCCAGTTGAGGACCATCTTCTGGCATAGCAGCATAGAAAGTAGCAATTTCTTCCAATTCAGAAGGCAGATGAATAGGCTTACCATCATACAACAAAGGTTTGTTGTGACGAATATACTCTTCAGGAAAGACGATGCCCGCATGCTCTAATGTTCTCCAATTGATATCCTTGGGTAATTCAACATCTTCCCACCATTTGTACGCTCTACGAGCTTCCTCCATGCGATCTGCTTTGGTCAACTCTTTCGGTTTGCGTGCAGGGGCTTCTTTCTTGGGGGAAGCCTTTGCTGCTGCTGTCTTCTTCTTAGTTGTAGTCGTTGCAGTCTTTTTGGTACTCGTCTTACTCGTCTTGGTGCTTTTACTCGCACTCGACTTGGTTGACTTGCCATCATTGGCTTTGGTTTTCTTCTTCGGTGGCGCTTTCGCTTTGGCTTTGGCTTTGGGTTTCGCTTTAGCCTTAGACTTCGCTTTACCTTTAGAATCGCCATCTTCTTCCTCATCCATTGCATCTGCATCCTCATTGTCATCACCACCATTATCTCCATCATCGTCGTCATCCGATAAACCATCGTCGTCTTGGCTCTCATCCAAATTTTTCAAGGTGCGTGGACGCTTGCCACCAACCACAACATCAGATGAATCGCCAGCGGCTTTGACATCACCTTCATCTCCACTGCTCATAATTAATTGATATATTTATATTGAGCTATCTGTGCACGATATCTACTTATGAGAACCTCAAAGATAGCTATAGCAGACAACAGAACCCACCAATAATTTACACGACACCACGATGTGCAATGTAAAGGAGTCCAGTTGATCGAAAATCTTGCAGTTCGAGCCTTTTTACGATCGTTCGTCCGACCCGCAGCCATCCCGTGCCGCTCCAGATAGCCGATCAGACTACTCAGCTGAAAATCGATTTTCCATCTGGTGCGTGTGTGTGTGTCGAGACTTACTTGGCAACAACACGGTGTTAGAAAAATCATCTATAGATACGCGCACCTCTTCTAATTAATCGTATTCAACGAAATGAACGTGCTTCGCGAAGTGAAGCTCAAACCAAATGGTAAACCTGTCGCTAGCAACACTCTGAAGAGTATCTCTGCCGTAGACGAGAATGGTGGCATTGGCAAACGTGCCTCTGTTAGTGGTGCGAGTGGTCGCAAGTCTCCTGTGATGAATGTTGCGGACATTTTGGCGATACAACCGCAACAAGGAGAAAAGATGAGTAATATGCAAGTAGACATTGTGACTGGCGATAAATGTGTAGTTATCTATTTCGATCCCAAAACAGCAATTGGTGTAGATCCTCATATTGCTACTGAGGAATGGTATCAGAAGCAATTGTATATGCCTGCGCGGGTTGTCAAAGAAGACTTAGCGAACAATGTTTACATTGTCAAATTATCCAATGGTGAAGTACACAAAGTGCCTATCAGTAAATCTGTTTGCAAATTGACAGATCAAGATCAAGAAGGTGTAGAAGATATAATGAAATTGAAGGATTTCTCTCCCATGTCCTTTATTCAAAGTCTCCGAGTACGTTATCAACGTGATGAGATTTATACCTTTGTAGGCCCCATTTTGATCAGTATCAATCCTTACAAGTGGTTCAAAGACTTGTACAGTGAAGAAGTGATGATGTTGTATAATAACCAAGACAGAGGCGAATTATCACCGCATTTGTTTGTTGTGGCTGACTCGGCATACAAGTCCTTGATGAAGTATACACGCAAACAGAGTTCTCAAGTTAGAAATCAAGCTATCATCATTTCCGGTGAAAGTGGTGCAGGTAAAACCGAAGCGACCAAGGTCATAATGACTTATTTGGCTCGTATTACCATGATTGAGCAGAGCATGATGAACAGTGGTGGCCATGAGAAAGAATCCCTAGATGAGAGTTCTGTAGAACAATTGGGCAAATTAGAACAGAAAGTGTTGAATACCAATCCTATGCTGGAAGCATTTGGTAACGCACGCACTTTACGCAATGACAACTCTTCAAGATTTGGTAAATTCATTAAAATTCAGTTCTCTTCTACAGGTCGTATCATGGGTGCTTCTATGGAAAAGTACCTATTAGAGAAGAATCGTGTTGTTCATCAAATTGAGGCAGAAAGAAATTTCCACGTCTTCTACCAGATGTTGAAAGGTGCGTCCAAGGAAATGAGAGCATTCATGGGTATATCTGAAGATCCCAATGAGTATAGTATCACTGCTTGTGAGAGTCCCGAAATCACCAATGTCAGTGATGCAGAGGAATTCTTTTTGACTTGTGAATGTATGGGTAGTGTAGGCATTGAAGAGAAGACTCAATATGAGATATTCTCTTTGATTGCCGCCATGCTTCATTTGGGTAATATTGCCTTTGTAGAAGATGGAGATGATGAATCCACTAGTCCGAATGAGATTTCCGAAGAGACTTATACTCATGTAGCACATGCAGCGAAACTATTCGGATTGCCTGTTGATGATTTGATTGCTTCATTCACACAACAGAATCTATATATTAATGGAAGCACCATTGTCAAGTACTTGAATCTTGCCAAATCTTATGGCCGTCGAGACTCCATGGCCAAGAGTGTGTACTCTATGATCTTCAATTGGCTCTTCGATTCCATCAACAGTACCATCTCTGCCAAGGAAAGTAAGATTTGGGGCATCATTGGTGTTTTGGACATATATGGTTTTGAAGACTTTGGTAACAGCAATGGTTTTGAACAATTGCTCATTAATTATGCCAATGAAAAGCTGCAAAATCATTTCAATAAGCACATCTTCTTGATAGAGCAACAAGAGTATGACCTCGAAGGTATCGATTGGTCCTATATCGAATTTAATGATAATGCTGCTTGTGTAGAATTGATTGACGGGAAACCATATGGAAAGACGGGTATCTTCTGCACATTAGATGACAGTATCAATTTCTTAGCTCAACTGAACCAGCAATTCTCAACTGTCAGCTCTAATTCACAGGGCAAACATTCTCATTACATTGCTCCTCGTTTCAATTCCGATAAAAAGTTTGGTATCTTGCATTATGCGGGAGAAGTCTTCTATGATACGGAGGACTTTGCTTTGAGAAATAGAGATAGTACTAGTTCCGATATGACCGAGTTGATGAGCAAGTCGTCCAATAAATTGCTTAGACAAATAGCATCCAATGTCATTAATGCTGAGAATGTTTCCAATGCTGCTGCTGACAAAATGAATGCGCGCAAGAGCTCTTTGCCAAAGAAAGTAGGTTCATCCAGTAATAGCTTGCCATCACGCGGTTCTACTATGGTGAATAAACTCAAAGAGGATAGCATTTCCAAGCAGTTCTCGCAGTCATTGGCTCAATTGTATGATATGTTAGATTCTTCAGAGCCTCATTATGTGCGTTGTGTCAAGCCTAATAGCAATAAAATTCCTGAAGCATTGAATTCTGCACTAGTTTTGGAGCAATTGAAGAACGCAGGAATGATGGAAACGATTCGTATCCGTCAACAGGGCTATGCTATGCGCATGAACCATGCAGAGTTCTTTGCCCGATATAATGTTCTGGCTCCTGCATGTAAGGCATTGAGAGAATTAGTGGCCTCTCTGTCCAGATTATTGTCTGTAGGCAATGATTTATGGCAGGTAGGCACCACCAAGGTCTTCCTTAAGAGTGGTATGAGTGAGAGTCTAGACCGTCTATTGTATATTCATTACTCTCAGGCGGCTAGGAAGATCCAGAAGGCATGGAAATTTTTGATCTTGGGAAGACAAGTAGTACAAGTACAGAAAAATGTGCGAAGATTTCTAGTGTATGTCAAATTCCAACGAATCCGTAAATTTGCAGTCATGAATCAAAGTATGGGTCGCATGTACTTGTGTTGGAGCAAGTTCCAAGAAATGAAACTAGCAGCCGTATTACTACAAAGAATTGCGAGAGGCTTTATTGCTAGGAGACTTGCACGAGAGTTGAGAAACCCATATAACCGTATGAGTTTCGATGATCTGATTGATGAATTGAATAGACTGGACGAGAAGCTCGCAGATGCCATGGAATCACAAGATTTCAAAGCATGTGATGACTTCGCTGGCAAAATTGCAGAAGCAGAAGGAGCTCAATCCAAGGTGCCCATCCCTCCAGTTGAGATCCTTTCTCGCAGACACCTAGACCATCTCATTATGGCCACTGAGTTTGCTATCACATTCTACCAAGGCCGCCAAGGTGAAGTCAGTGAGCGATTCATTGATAATTACCAGGCATATTTGTCCTCTCTGACAGGACTCAAGGCAGTGCACTTGACCAGTCAGGAGATTAATACTTTGATTGTTGAGGCTAAGCATGATTTGCAAGAGGCTGTGGAAAAGAAGGATTTCAAGGCCTGTGCTACCTTGAATGCCAAGGTCACCAAATGGGAATCCATGCTAAACGAGATGGCTGACAACAGTCATAGCCAGCTCTCTTTGAAGGACTTGAAGGTCAGGTCTGAGGCTTTAGGGAATGAAATTGCCGAAGCTTTAAAAAACAAGCAGTTTGATAGGTGTGCAGAGTTGCAGCCTGAATTAGACGCAATCTCTGAAGAAATCATGGACAGAGATGTGTCTCCTGAACGTGCAAGAAGTGAAATCGAGAGTTTACAAGTGGATTTGGATACATACAAGAATAGTACGCGACCACCCTTTCATTTGATGGCGGAAATACAAGAGTCTATCTACGATTACGAACGTCTACTGGATGAAATGAATGAGTCTGGTGCTCTTTTGCAACAGAAGTATGCCGAAATTGAAAGCAAGTCTTATGAGGAACTTTCGATTCTAGAAGACTCTTTAAAGCAGAGTATCACTACAGCATCTGAAAAGAATGACTACCAGCAATGTAAAGAACTAGATAGAGAACTGCAATTTGTGCTATCATTCAAGGACCAATTGACGCCCCCTCCTGCTGCAACTGAAGTAGTAGAGGAACCCCGTTCTCGTCAAGAATTGGATCAAGATATTCTAGCTGTACAAGAGGAAATCAAGCAGGCTTTATCACTGAAAAAGTACACGCTTTGTGAAGAGCTCAATATCAAGTTGGAAAAGTTGACTCTTTCGCGTGATTCGATTCCTACTGTAACCAGCACGAAGAGCCAGATCACTGCTTTGGAAAAGGAATTGGCTACTTGTCTGCAAACAAAAGCGTACGCTAAATGCGAAGAAATTGAAAAGCGGCTGGAGACGTTACGAGCTCAACATCAGAAGCTGGTGGCTGAAGAAATGTCCAAGATGCCACCTCCTTCGACTCTTGCTTCCATGGGTACCCATGCAAATAAAGTCAAGAGTGGTAAGATCTCTTCCTCCTCTGCCTATGACTGCATGTCGGAGACATCTTCCTTGACTATGCAGACCAAAACTATTGCTACTCCTTCCAGAAAAGGAACGGAAAAGCCTGTGATTAGCACTCCATCCTCTGGTGTTGTAAAGAAGTCAAAGACGACTGCAAGGAAAGAAAAGAAGACAGCCTCTTTCAAGAAGGTGTTGAAATTGCGACCCAAGGTTCCAATCACTGTCTCTGAAGACTGCTCCATCTTGGAGTGTGCCAAAGTGATGGCACAGCATAGAGTTGATGCAGCTTTGCTCACTACTCCAAATGGTGGTCTCACAGGTATCATCACAGATAATGACTTGACTCGTCGC
>JACLAD010009626.1_pt1 | contig 12500 bp, 7 predicted proteins | sample 8027901 | NCBI WGS metagenome assembly JACLAD01 (sample SAMN15725071, study PRJNA655200) | protist metagenome | isolation source: fluorescence activated cell sorting (FACS) single amplified genomes of... | place: Spain: Blaines Bay Microbial Observatory, Mediterranean Sea | collected 2016-07-05
AGATGTCTACGTGCATCTTATGGCAATATTTATATCCCTACACATGTAAGTATATATATATATATATATACATTCAAGTACAGCTGTGTCCATGTGTATTTACATGTATGTATATACACACATATATATAAATATATATATATATATATATATACAATTATAGTAATATATATATATATATATATATCAACTATGGGAGTTTCTCGTTTGTTGGCGTGCTCAATTAGCCACAGACACGTGCAAGCCCAACTCACCAAGTTGGCTCAAGTAAGAAAACAATAAAGGAAAGAGAAGGAAAACAGAAGGAAAACAACGGGAAACCGGAAGGATAACAGTAGGAGATCAATAGGAAACAATAGGAAAACAGTAGCCCCCAAGTTGGCAACTTGAGAGGTTGGTGAGATTAGGGCGACCAAGGGAACGTCAATATGGGAGATCTAATCTATACACAGCGAGATAGCAACAAAACCATGACCCTGCTCAAGGCCGGCTGACCCTGGGCGAAGTGGCAGACCTAGAAGCCAGCTTGGCTCGAAGCCAGCTCCGCTCCAAGCCACCTCGGCCCCAGGCAGGCTCCAAGTATGTTCCAAGTAAACCCCACGTAGGCCCCAAGTAGGCCCCAAGCAGGGCCCAAGGTGGCCCCAAGGTGACCCCAAGCCAGAACCTTGCAAAACCGATGAAAACCAATTGCTTTTTGTTGTTTTTAATTAGTCCCAAGGTAGCCACAAGGTGGCCTCAAGTGGGCCCAAGTAGGGCCCAAGTAGGCGCCAAGTAGGCCCCAAGTAGGCGCCAAGTGGGCCCAAGTAGGCCTCAAGTAGGCCCCAAGTAAGCCCCAAGTAGGCCCCAAGTAGGCCCAAGTGGGCCCCAAATAGGTGCCAAGTAGGCCCAAGTAGGCCCAAAGTAGACCCAAGTAGGCCCCAAGTAGCACCAAGTAGACCCCAAGTAGGCCCCAAGTAGGCCCAAGTAGGCCCCAAGTAAGCCCCAAGTAGGCCCCAAGTTGGCTCAAGTAAGAAAACAATAGGGAAAGAAAAGGAAACCAGAATGAAAACACCAGGAGACCAATAGGAAAACAACAGGAAAACAATATGGACACAGAAGGGAAACAGTAGGAAAACAGTAGACCCAAAGTTGGCTACTTTAGAGTTTGGTGAGATTAGGGCGACCAAGGGAATCACTATATATATATAGAGAGAGAGAGAGAGAGATACGTATTGTAGAGAGAGAGAGAGAGGTCAGCTGGCATACATACATGTAAAGACTTGCACATGTGTATAAATATATAGGTATTCGTATTATTTATTGCCATTTCTATATCCCGATACGTAAGGCTACATAAAAAAATAAATAAATAAATATATATATATATATATATATACGTATACGTATACGTATACGTATACGTATGCGTATGCGTATGTGTGTGTATATACATATATACACATGTGTATGTATGGGTACAATTGTTTGTTATGCATGATATTACATATATGTATATATATATATATATACACATGTGTATATATGCTCATATACAGCTGCCCGCACATATGACCAAAAAACTTTCATATAGGAATATAAGCTAAAACTAAAATATGTATACACACGTATACATCGGTGTGGCCATATATATACATATATATTTATATGTGTGTGTTTTCGTATGACCGTAAATGCAGATGTTTATTGCTACGCATCATTGGAAAGTATCAGGATCAGGATCCTCCGTCACTTGTTCAAACCCAAAAACAATAAAGGTTATGCCCAAAGCACTGAAACAACAAAGGTACATGTATGTGTGAATCACTTAGCACATCAACATATAGAATTCTCAGGTAACATAATGAGCTATTCATACATGTTCCTGATCATATAAGTATTAAGTAATGCTTGATTAGGGATTTAGCAATCATTAATTAATTGCATCCACCCCCCCGGGGCCTTCCTTGCGGACACACGGGTGTAAGCGGGCGGACATGCGGGGTGGGTGGGACTTAATAAGTAATTGACTGATAATTTCCGAATTGGCCAATCGTTTATCATTAATTTATTGATAGCAATAAGAAGAGCAAATATATTCGATCTCTCTTTTTAACTTAAGCTGGTCCATTTCAAGCTATGTTGCATTCATTTTCAGCATTGATGCGAGAATTACTGCAGAGTGGTGCTTGAAAAGTATTTTTCTTTGAAAAATATGTTTGGGAGGACACATCACACGTCAAGTCGCCTAAGAAAAGTTAGGCCATTCACTGCCCACCATCTGTTCCCCACCATGCTTGAACCGGGTTTGTGGCTCCCTCAAGTTTTAAACTTTAGCTGCGCAGGTATGAGACGAAGAAAGAGGCGGATGCAGCGGGCAGAATTCTGCAAGACATGCCATGGGGGGCCACCTTGCCTGTTCCTCTGAATCACCCTTACACAAACCACTCCATCCGAATCCACCAACCCACCATGACTAAAAGTCACGACGTGGTCTGACATATGCCTTATGGGGGCTATATGGGGCCATGTTTGGGCCATGATTATGCTATATAGAGGTCATATACAAGTGAAGGGCTCACGTGGCAGCTTCCAAGGGCAAGCAGGCTTGGCCACCAAAGGTGACGTGTGTGGCGATACGAGCAGGTGAATTTGCAGGATGGTTCAACTGATTCTGACCAATTCTGATAGGTTCTGATGAATTCTAGGCAATCTCAGCCCATGTTATAATTGGTGGATTCTTCAATCGATGCATCCACTGGCAGTTGCTGCGTTCATGAATTCATGCATCCAATACATGCATCTGTCACTTGATGCATCCATGAAGTGATGGATGCATCAATCAATGCGTTCACAATTTGATCCATCCATTAATTGATGCATCTATCAATTGATGCATCTATCACCATATCAATTGGAAAATACATCAATCGATTTCATGCACCAAGTCATGGATGCATTAATTGACGGATGGTGCGCCACTTGATGGACGCCTCAAATGATGTATCCAACAGTTGGTGCATCCAACAATTTCTGGACGCATCAACTAATGCATACATCACTTTATGGATCATACACGGTCCATATATAGCCATGCACTATATATGGACCATGTATAGAAAATATGTGGATCGTATAGTGTGATTCAAATCATCAAGGAAAAACAGGCAGGACCAAGTAGCAACTTCCGACTTCGACATGTTTTTGACCACACGTCTTGCCCCCACATAAATCGGCAGAAATATTAAATTCAATATGAACTCAAACCAAGACCATTTGAGGATCAGTTGGGGACTATTTGGACCTGAAAATCCAAAATGTTGATTCAAATAATTCAAAAGTCAATACATATATATATATATATATATATACATATATATATATATATATGTGTGTGTATGTATATGTGTGTTGTATCCATGTATGCCATCTACACTACATAGATATATCTAATATACATAGACAATATACCAGGGCAGGTTATACCATATGTAAATATATACATATATATATATATATATATGGTGTATAGTATATGTATGTTTTTGAAATTTTATATATCTTATACATACACGTGTTATTAGATATCTATAATATGATATGCCCTCTGACCGGTGACCTGACACATAGATCATATACAGTCGCAATACATAATATTATATAATATCACTGGGTAGACCATGATATGTATATACATACTATAGATTGTTCTATACATATATACACACATCATAATATGATGTTTCTTCTGCCCAGGTATCATACCATATGTATATATCTATGTATATATCTGTAAAATGATATGCCCTCTGCCCAGTGGTATATATAAATGTGTATAAAATCCATGTAAATATTTCAGTAGAGGTTCTTCCAGTTAGGGCTTTGGGGCCTCATGGCCTTCCGTCACTCGCAGGGCCCGAGATTTCCTCAGATTCCCTGAAAGTCCCCATTTCTTGTCAAATTTGATTAGAATCCCTAGCCACAATGGCATAGGGCTCAATTGGGCTCGCAAATTTGGCCCAAATCCCTGGCCAAAATTATATATATCAGGCCAAATTGGGCTCCCAAATTTGTTCCGAATCCCTGCCCCAAATCATATTTGGCTAAATTGGGCTCCAACATTTGGTTAACGTCGCTTGGCGATATTGAATTTTCTCAAACTATCTTCGAATCCCCGGCCAAAATCATCCTCGGCTAAATTGATCAATCCTAAATTTGGCCCTAATCCCTTGCCAAAATCGATTTTGGCCAATCTGGACTCCCACATTGGGTCAACATATTTGGCCAAATTGGTTTGTAATTGGGTTCGAATCCCTGGTCCCAAATTTAATCGAAACTCCTCGGCAAAATCGTATTTGGCTGCAACAAATTTGGACGACCAAATTTGGTGACAAAATTAGGGGGGCACGTTAAGCTTACAGCTAATTTCTGTTATGCACATTCATTTTGTGCCGTACCCCTTGCTGTTGCTTTGAAGGGATAGGTGCGGTCTAGTATATGTTTAGATTGGAATTGGAATTGGAATTGAAACTTACACATGAGGAGGGAGTTTGTCCAAATTGTCCACCCTGTACAACTGCACAACATCAAGCAATGAGAAGAAGAAGAAAGGAGAAAGAGGAAAGGCGAAAGGAAGGAAACGGAGGCTGTTAGAAACCTCCAGGCAACACGAGTGGAGATACCGCAAGTGACAATGAAAACAGTATCGGGGCAGAGAGCGGAAGTGGACCGCATGCAACACCTTATAGGCACCGCTGTCCCCCTAGCATGGGGGCACTAAGAGATCTTGGTACATAGGGAAGGCAGACGATGGGCCAATCCCCTTTCTGTACAGCCCTTTCATTCAAAGGTTTCTGCTCCCGACTGTACACTGCAGAGGCCAAACCCCCTGAAGTGAAGACATTACAAGTATTTAGCCAACTGAACACCAAGTTCGCAACATCCCATGCATCTAAGAAGAGCGTCACCCTCTTCTGTCGTGCATCTCATTCATTCTACTTGGTGCTCTTGTCACTGATTGTGCCTTTGTCTCTTGTGAAGCATACAGTTTAGCCATGGAGGTTCGGCCCTCTTTTTTTCTGCGCGCTGTGAGACTGCAGCTTAAGAGATAAGTTGCTTAGCTGGTGGGAATCTGATCTTTTTCCTCTTCATGGTTCCCTTCACAACATCCTATGTCCAAACACTCCCTTCACAACATTCTATTTCCAAACACTCGTGTCTAAAACATCCGTATGTAACACCACTCAAATTCTCTACATCTCTGCTGCAAATCTTTTCTTGATCGTCTGCCGAAAATCTCTTCAGAGCATATCTTCTCCAGGTAACTTGTTGGGGTGGCAACAGTTTCTGCCATCATGCGTGTTCGCGGCCATGGCAAGCAAATCAAGGTTTATACTTCTTGTGAACTCTGCCCTTCACCCAAAACAGAAACAACAACGATCCCTCCCCAATACAAAAGAGAGGCATTCCCTTGATCCCCATACCCCCCGTGACTCCCCTTTCTCGGCATCGTCCACAAGTGTATGTGCAAAAACGCATCTGCCTGCACCCTGCGTGCGAAAATACTGTTGAATCGAGGGCCATAGATCTATACATATGTATCCATATACATATGAACCCTGGTCATGAGCATCATAGCTTTATATGTGTTATTATATATCCAACATGGTATATAAATATATATATATGTATACATATATATATATATATGTATACGTGCGTGTATGTAACGTATGCCAACACTATGTGTATATGTATTATGTATATGTATGTATGTATGTACTTATGTATGTATGTATGTACGTACAGGTCACCACGCAGACAACATATGACATATACCATAAACATATATGTGTATATACCGTTGTATATATACCATATATACTTTTTAAACAGGTAACATATATATGTATATATACATATGCACGCCATATATATCATGGATAAGCCAGCTGTACAATGCCCATATGTAACAAATATATATATATATATATATTTATTTTTTTAAATTTATTTATATATATATCTATATATATACAGATATGTACAGATCACTGGGCAGAGGGCATATCACATATACCATGTATACCACATATACATATATACATATCTATATATATATATATACAGATATTCACACTATATATTCCATATTTGCCACAAATGCCATATGTACCACACACATATATATATATATATATATATTGGCTCAAGCTCAAACTCAAGACACAGGGAGTTAGCTTGCTAGGTGGTCTACGGCGTGCAATGGTGGTAGAAAAGGTTGTTGTATCAAAGCAAGTTCAGTTCATAGTGATTGAGCCACGAGAGTTCATAGTGGTTGAACCGCCAGCCTTAAGGGTGCCAGAGGTGGAAACAGCTGCTCCTACCTCTCAAGAAGAGCAGTGCAGCCTGCTGCTAGGTGCCTTGCAGCTTGCATTACAGTTGGAGGGTGGACCCCAGATTGGTAAGGATACGAGCTATGCTGAGGAGCTTGTTGCTCTTCTAGCTACTAGTTCAAGGACCCACAATTGCTGGGCTAGCCTCAGCCCACCAGACACTGCACAAGGAAAGAAAGCTCCTGGGAGAGCAGTGCAGGAAAGACAGAAACTCCAGAGAGAGTGCAATGGCAAGTAGCCAGCAAGAAATGAGCTAGCCAGTGGGAGGCAGCGCCAGGGGAGAAGCGCTTGGGTGAGTAGTTCCAGCAGGCTGAAAGATCTGAACAGGCGCGCACGGTTGCAGTGGTTAAACTGCACGCTGCTTTTCGAGGCTGGCTGGTTAGGGCAGGCACAAGGGAAGAGCTAAAGGTGCAGGAGGTTGTGCTCCCCACAACTCCCAAGCCTAAAGCTGCTTGTGCAAAAAACACCAGATGATGAAATAGCTTTGGCTGAAGGAGTCAGAATGGCAAAACAAGAAGGAAAGCTGGCTGAGGTAGAGTTGGCAACCTTGCTGCCTCCTGTCAAGAAGGTCTTGAAGAGGTTGAAAGCTTGGTGCCCAACTTGCAAAGCAGCTTTAGTTCCGCGAGCGACGCATAGCCTGCCATGCGTTGATTGTGCGGAAGTCAGAGAGTCTACGGTCATGGTCGGCTACAAGCGGTGCTCATCAGAGAGATGCCTGGCGTGTGGCGGGTCTATTTTCTTGCAGTGTTTGGCTCAAGAGGCAACATTGCAGGAAAAGGACGTTGCACACAGGTGGCTTTCTGATGATGTAGCAGAATTAGCTGATCATGACCTTACAGGTGCAGCAGGGACAAGACAGGCTGCAGACACAGGAGTGAGTCTTAAAGAGGCCAAGGCAGTGATGAGGCACTTTGCCCAGGGCCTCTAGATCAACACTTGAAAGCAATGTACCTTCGGAGTGAGCAGTTGACCAAAGGTATAAGTGCTAATTTGTCGTAGTTCTACAGGTACTGCGAGGGGCAGTGCCCTTTTTCAGCAGCAAGGGGCTGTTGGTGCTGCCAAGGGGTGGCATCACAGGCCATGTGCCACATGTGAGTGACTATGCTGGCCGTATCTGCCTTGCGAACTGACTGCTAGTGATAAGAGGCGCCCTAGGGTGGGTTGTTGTGTTTTATTTGTTTGTTCCATTGTCATGTTGTTGCTGTGTTGATGGGTAGCGCAAATTGGCGGAGGAACATCCTTGGATTGACCAAAACAAAAAAATAATATATATATATATATATATGTCTATATACATATCAGATATAAATTACAATATATGTACCATATGACCATGTAGATCAGAGATTCCATATATTCATATATTTATATATATGTGCCAGATTTATGCAAATGTTTTCCGACCAGGTGCAAGATTTGGAGCTTTGCAGGCTTTGCCAGTGAATGAGGCCATCTTGGGCCTGCAAAACTCCACGAAATCCATACCTGTGCGGCTTGTTCGCCCATCCATCCGTCCCGCCTGTCTGTCCCGCCGGTCCATATGCCCCGGAGGGTTCAGGTTCAATCTGTATATATAAATACGTATTTATACATATATATATATATATATACATATATATGTATATGTACACGCCATATATTCCACAGATATACTCTACATAACACGTATACCATATGTAGACCATATGTACCACATATGCCAGACATGCCACAGATACCATTTATACTACACACCGTGCACACATCAAGTATGTATATATATATATATACATATATATATATATATATATATATGTATTTACATATGTATACATGTATATATATATATATATGTGTGCGTGTGTACATATACAAACCACATTATACCGTATGCATGTACACACACACGCATATATATATATATATATATATATACTAGGTATGCATATGGCGCCTTACGGCGCCAGTGGGGTTGAGCGAAGTGAAGTTCGAAGCAGTCAAAGTGACTCCGAATTCAAAGAAAGCCTCGTGTTTTCGAGCGCGGGACCATGACTGAGGGTCAAGGGTTGCAGGCTCACAAGCTATCAAAATTTATTCAAAAATAGTCCCAACATGGTCCCAAAATCGTCCCAAAAGGGTCCCAGAGGGCGCCAAAAGGGTCCCAAAATGGACCCTGGAGGAGCCAAAGTGGTACCAGAGGAGCCACAGAGGAGCAAGATGGACCCAAGAGGAGCCCAGGGTGAGGCCAAGATGGTCCAAGATGCCCCAAAGGGGCGCCCAAATGTCCCAAGATGAGCCCAAGAGGGCCCCAAGGGACGCCCAAGGGACCCCCAAGAGGCGCCCAAGACGCCCCAATGGGACCCCAAGGAGGTCCAAGATGGACCAAGATGAGGTCCCAAGAGTGCCCAAAAGGAGAAGATGAGCCAAAAAGTAGGGAAAGCAAAAACGTTAAAAAACCATTGGTTTTTATGGCAAATTTGAGGATCTGGAGCTCCAAGTTGGGGCCAAGTTGGCGCTCGAGCAGTGTTTTTGAACGCTCAGCTGCAGCCAAAGTGGTGCTCGAGCAGTGATTTTGAGCGCTCAGTGCCTCTGAATGGGGGATAGGTGTGCTCGAGCTGTGATTTTGAGCGCTCAGTGGAGCCGGCTGCAGCCGAAATGGTGTTTTAGCAGTGTTTTAGCAGTGTTTTGTGGTGCCGGCCAAGCAGAATTCCCCAAAAGGGTTTCAACTGTTACCGCAATATTAATATTATTATATCTGTATACATATATCTAAGAATAAATTTGCGCGTGGATTTTCCTCTCGGGCCTCTTGGAGCTCTTGGGGCCTCTTGGGAGCTCTTGGGGCCTCTTGAGAGCTCTTGGGAGCTCTTGAGCGTTCATGCTGACTTGGGCGCCCTGGATCCACCGCTGCCAGCCGCTTTCAGGTGCTCCTGGCCGCTTCCAGCTGCTCCTGGCCGCTTCCAGCTGCTCCTGGCCGCTTCCAACTGCTCTTGGCCGCTTCCAGCTGCTCCAGGCTGCTCCCAGCTGCTCCTTGCCGCTCCCAGCTGCTCCAGGCCGCTCCCAGCTCCTCCTGGCCGCTCCCAGCTCCTCCTGGCCGCTCGCCGCTTCCAGCTGCTCCTGGCCGCTTCCAGCTGCTCCTCGCCGCTTCCAGTTGCTCCTGGCCGTTTCCAGCTGTTCTTGGCCGCTCCCAGCTGCTCCAGGCCGCTCCCAGCTCTTCCTGGCCGCTCCCAGCCGCGCCCTCATGGCCGCGCCCAGCTCCTGGCCGCGCCCAGCTCCTGGCCGCTTCCAGCTGCTCTGGACCAGGCCAAGTGGATCCGGCCTGGCTAACTGGCGGGCTACGTCCAGGGCTACGTCCAGGGCTACGTCCAGGGCTACATCGTTCACGGCTACATCGAGGGCTGCGCCCAGGGCTACGTCCAGGGTTACGCCCAGGGCTACGTCCAGGGCCACGTCCAGGGCCACGTCCAGGGCTACGTCCAGGGCTACGTCCAGGGTTGCGTCCAGGGCTACGTCCAAGGCTACAGCCAGAGCTATGTCCAGGGCTACGTTCAAGGCTACGCTTGGCACACTGCATCCAGTTGGTTCTTCCTGGTCCAGGCCAACATCCAGGTCCAGGCATACGTCAGGTCCAGGACTACGGGTCAGGGCTACGTCCATGTCCAGTCCTACATCCCATGCCCAGGTCCAGGCCTACGCTCAAGTCCAGGTCCGCGCCCAGGTCCGCGCCCAGGTCCAAGCCTACACCTTGGTCCATCCAATTGAATGATAAATTTTACCACGATCGAAATCGTTGATCCAATTTAGTGATGTAGACGATTCTGATAAGATCCACTGCCGATTGTGACCACCTAAGGATCTCGATCCTCGAAACTACTGTCCATTTAAATGGACGGGTTCAAGGCTAGTATATATATATATATATATACATATCTCTCTCTCTCTCTCTCTATATATATATATATACATATGTGTGTGTATATGTGTATATACATACGGTACTTATACGTATATTTAAAGGCTGACGCCTCTGCCACCGACCCTTTTTCAAAATATATATGGGCAAATGCGTGTATTGGGAAACTGCTTAACTAGCTTGATTTGTTGGTTGACCTCGAGACGCTGGTTGCCTCTGGCTCCTCTTCTCCTGCGATTTCATGGTTGCATCAATGATTGTCATCATTGGGCTTGAGAAACGTCGTAGAAATGCTCGGAGATCTTTCTTAGTGGCTCTTGAAGATGAACCAACATGGTCCAGCATGAGCGAACATGCCCCATCTTGGACCCAAGTCGACGCAACATGATATCACTTGCACTTAACGGAGGCATCATGTTTTCAACATGACCTGCATTGGGAGCCCGTGCACCTCTAAAAACTCAGCAAAACTGTTGTTTGATGTCATGTTGTTTGTGCTACCACATCGTGCGTGATCGTTATTTGTGCGCAACCCCAATATTTCTATTTTGAGCCTAACTTAAGTTCATCTTCTTCTGCTTCTGTTTTACCTTCAATCCACATGCAGCCATCCGTAGCATACGTCTTCCCAATCGAAAACCAGCGCCTCTTGTGATCCGAAAATAACAAACAATGATGTCTTGTCAAAACGGTTTGCCGCGCTGTGTGTGGACATTTGCATACCGTAGGTCTCAGTTCCCGTTCGTAGATGCCCCAAGATAAGGCCAAGATCCATCCATGTGAGGCCACGACCGCTTCAAGATGAACCAACATGGTCTAACAAGAGTGAACATGCCTGATGAGCGATTGTGTATATGAATTTTTGATTTTTGTATAGTGAGGGAAAATTAGTTTGCTAGTGTGCCAGTAGGACTTGTTCTTTGCAGTACGGCGTCTACACGCCTGCAAGGCAGAGGTTTCGGCGGATTTTGATTTTCTTGGAGGAGCTGAATTTGTAGGCTGGTGGGTGCAGTTGTGGGTGAGTTCATGGGTGGTTGGCTGGGTGGCGATTCTGGATAGGGCAGGTTTGGAGGGTGGTTGGGTGTTAATTTGCTGTTCTGACTGCAGAAGGCTCAAGTTCAATCTGTGACCCAAGTCGACCCAACATGAGACCACTTGCACCTTCACTGAGCTATCATGATTCCAACATGATCCCCATTGGGAGCCCTTGCACCTCAAAAAACTTACAAAAACTGTTGTTTGTTTTGATGTTGTTCGTTTTTTATTTGTCCATTTCTTGCCTCGTTGGCCACCCTTTGGTTCCATGTTGATCCTTTATGCACGTCTTTGGAGTTGCATTGGTCTCTCTTGGGTGATTTCTGAAATCTCCCAGGGTTCTCTGGGGATTCCCCTGGGTTTATTGTTGGGAAACATCTTGGTCCATCTTAAATCCATCCTGCACCATCTTGGATTTCGTCTGGGCTCCTCTTCGCCCCTCTTGGCTTCATTTAGCTCTTCTTTGGTTTCCCTGGTGCCCATCTAGCTCCAACTTGGATGCCTTTGCCTTACTTTCAATCCACATGCAACCTTCCGTAGCCTACGTTCTCCCTTTCGAAAACCACATGCCCCTTTGTTATACCAAAATAACCAACACTGATGTCTTCTTAAACCGATTTGCCACGTTGTGGGGGGACATTGGCATGCCGTAGGTCTCAGTTACCGTTCCAAAATGTCCCAAGATAACCCCAGCGTCCATCCATGTGAGCTCACGATTGCTTCGAGATGAGCGCCATGGTCTAAGATGACCAAACATGCCCCATCTTGGATCCAACTTGACCCAACATGAAACCACCTCCACCTTAACGGAGCCATCATGATTCCAACATGACCGACATTGGGAGCCCATGCACCTCGCAAAAGTCATAACAATTCTTGTTTCATTTGATCTTCTTCATTTTGTACTTATTCATTCATCTTCGCTCTTTGGACATCTTTGGTTCCATCTTGGTCCTTTGTGCAGGTCTTTGGGGTCCAATTGGGTTCTAGAGAAAGAATGTCGTCCAAACAGGGTCTCACTGGAGGCTTTGCTGGGCGTCCTGTGGGGCCTGAGAGAAAATGTCGTCCAAACAGGTTCCCGGTGGAGGCCTTGCCGGGCGTCCTGTATAGTAGTCAATAGAGAGAGTGAGGTTCTAGAGAAAGAATGTCGTAACAGGCTCCCGGTGGAGGCCTTGCCGGGCGTCCTGTATAGTAGTCAATAG
>JACLAD010006386.1_pt1 | contig 12498 bp, 6 predicted proteins | sample 8027901 | NCBI WGS metagenome assembly JACLAD01 (sample SAMN15725071, study PRJNA655200) | protist metagenome | isolation source: fluorescence activated cell sorting (FACS) single amplified genomes of... | place: Spain: Blaines Bay Microbial Observatory, Mediterranean Sea | collected 2016-07-05
CTGTCTACCTGTCTGCCTGCCTGCCTGCCGGTCTGCCTGTCTGCCTGTCTGCCTGTCTGCCTGTCTGCCTGTCTGCCTACCTGCCTGCCGTGGAATCTTTCAGAGTAGAAGCAGCGAAATCAAGAAGAGTAGCAATCTTGTTTGTTTTCGTTTCTGAGACAAGACAAATTTAAAAAGATAGACGTACGCATAGTAGTGGTTGAAAGAAGTATTCGTTATTGATAGAGAGGATAGAAGATTGGTTGATAAATGAGAAGGGAAAGAAAATAAGAAAGAAAAGATTGCATTGGGGAACTTCAACAACTGATTGAAGAACGAAACGAAAAAACTTTTGTTGAACTGTTTTATTAACGGGTAAAGTCTCGTTTCTGTGAAAAGAAAAGAGACTCACTAGATTGAAGATTGTGAGAAAAGAAGGAAGGACGGAAATAAAAAGATGCCGAAGAAAGTTTCTCGTCACGGTACTCTGGATGAAACGGACACTTCAGACGCTGTAGCGATCAAGGTGAATCAGGTTCTTGAACATTGTGATACACCGAATACATCACACGTGTTCGGTGCGGCTGGAGCGCTTCCCCCGAAAACGGCACAAAAGATCGAAGCAAGATATATGCCATATCATGTTTTTAGGGACGAAAAACAAGGTACAGATTGGATCGGATTAAATTTGCTCAGTAACAATGAAAAGGGGGTTTTGCAGCCGGTTGTTCTTTCCCCAGGAGAATACAAAATAGAACTTAAACTGTCCAAGAATCTCAACAAAAACTTTGCAGTCGACAGTATGGGCACCGTAGTTGGAGGCATCGGGTCTTTGGTCGATTCCGAAAATAGAGAAGAAGTACGTTCTCGGGGAATGCCAAACTCTTACATTGACATTAGTTTGAACGTACAAGCTAAACGGTATGCAATAACCTCAACAAGTGGAATTGTAGATCTAGGTGTACATCGAGAATTTGTGAGAACTTTCACGGTGAAAGAGCAAGACGGCATGTCAACCATGAATCTCACTTTGAAAAGTCACTCTGTATTCAAACGGCTAAAAGTGGAGGGGGTTTTGTACCGGCGCGACTTTACTCCCGAAGAACCTGAAGGCAAAGTTCAGCGGAGAAGAGCTCAAGCCGGCAAAGAAATTCTCCGCAAAGCGCTCTCTTCGGGCCAAACTCGCTTGAATAAAGGTGTCGATATGCAAACGGTGGTGCGTGCTTTTTATTCCGCTGTAGCTCCTGATCGGCTCAAGAATCTTGATGTTGTATTTAAACATTTTGAAGGTCGCGATGATGATCTCATTAATACGCTTGAAGCGAAATACCATTATGTAATTCTGCCTGACGGCACTTTTCATCCCAAGTAAACTTAAATAAAATAGCCCTTCTCTCTGATTTCTTTCTTCACTCGGTTTTTTCTTATCTACAAATTAATCTTTAATTTATGGGTTAAAACTGACTGAGCAAGTCTTGTATAGCAGTTTGAATGGACGCACTCTTGGCTTGAAACACATTCAAATTTGAGTCTTCAAGCACAAGTTCTTCGTCAATAGTACCATCTTCCTTTTCCGTCCTCACTTGCACGAAACCCAGTTCCTTTAATACCTGTACAAGTGTGCCTTGTGCAAATTGTACTATCATAGTCTGTATTTTCGGATTGTTCAGTCTCAAGCGGCGGAATTTCTGCTCATCCGGTTTCTTTTCAATATTTGCGAGGACTTTGGACAACACGCGCAACGAGTCTTTTCCATTCGCGTCCACTGTTAAAGCAGCCATTACCCTATCAAGAGCAGCAGCTAAAGGGTCAGGGTCGTCTGGTTTACTACGCAACGCTTCCAACATTTGTATAGCACTAGCTAGCTTTACAGCAAACTGTTCACTTCCATCTTGGATTGTACTACCATGTTGTATAGCCCTTTCTAAGCCTTGGATACTTCCACTATCTATGGCATTATCTAACATTGCTTGCGCTTTCCCCTCTGGGTCCAGGTCTGGAGTTGTTTCGTTGGAAGAACTTGTTGCTATTGTTGGCGCTGCAGGTGTTGGACTAACGATAGGTTCTCCTGAAACTATCGCTGACCTGGCCTGAGAGGATGACGATATTACTGTCTGACTCACATCAAAGCCGCTTGAATTTAATTTCGCAGCGTCAGCCTCGAGTCGCTTTTGCACAACCGAGTCATCAATGTTTTTCATATTTTCTACAGCCGAGTTAGCGGCAGTACCGCCCTTTGAGAGTGCTTCACTTTGTTCCGACTGCGATTTAGCTGCCTCCTGGTTGCGCTTTGTCCTGTTTTTCGCTAATTTATCATCCCACGCATTTGCACGCTTCTCAGCAGCGTCTTTGATCCTCTGCGCACGTGCTGCCCGTTCCGCTTCACTAAGAGCGGGTGCAGCTTTTGGCTTTTGTTTCGATGCTTTTTTCGTCGCACCAGCCGTTGAAGCCATACTCTTTTCCGGATCATTACTCAAAGTATGCCCAGTCCCTTTGAAAGCACGTTTTTTATTACTTGAACTATTGCCCTGTTTTGAAGAACGTTCATCACAACAAGAGTTAGACCCACCCTAAACGTTTTCAATTAGTGTTAAAATCTTCTTCTTTTTTTTATTCCGTAAGATTGATACACACAACATTTCACTTCATCCATCATTGTATCAATTATCTAGTCATGAATAACAACATCCATCCTCAACGCGAAAACAAACTTACCATCTTAGATTTGAAGAACTTCAAAAAAATTTCTTTTCTTTTTTTTTTTTTTTTTTGGATTCTTTTTTTTTGTTTTTGTTTTTTTCGGTCACGACCCAAAGAGAAGAAGACCCCTGAAGAAATGTATTTATTACGATTCATTTTCTTAAACGATTTCAGTTCATACCATTTCTTTTCATCCTAGCGAAGCTGAGCACTGATGGGATGTACATGTATGTATGTATGTATGTATGTATACATAGATCATGGTTTCCAGTGGCAAGTATTTGGACGGATGGGAATGTATGTTATAGCATACATCCACCATGAGACAACAACAAAAAGAAAAGAAACAAAGAAAAAAAACATGAATTTTTTCAATTTTGAAATTTGAAAAAAAAAAGTTTCTTCTTTTGACTGTGAAAACGTTTTTTTTGGTTCGTTTTTTTTTAGTTTGTTTGTATGGTTTTTTGTTTCTCTTTGTAATGAATGATCTTGTACGTTTTCTACGTTCTCTCAGTCGTATAGATTTAGAAGAATTGGCAGAAGGAAAGATTGCACGAGTTCAACAACTTGAAAAACGTGTTAAAGACTTGAAGGCGAAGCACAAGAGTGCTTGGGATGTGATTCGTCTTCAGAAAAAGTCGATTACAGGATTAGAATTAAAGCTTGCGGAAAAGGGGGAGGAGTTAGAATCCAAGTTTGCGGAGAAGAGAAGTAACGAGAGCACTTTGAAGGAATCCACTCCAATCAAGGAAGATCCCCTTAGTCCTGATATATTTACACAAGATAGTATCCAAAAGCGTGGCAAACGAAGAAGACTAGCTGAATGTAAAGATAGAAATGATCCACCTGTGTTTCACCGATCGGCCAAATCGCCTGCGCGAAGTGCACGTACAAGGAATAGCAAGGCTGCACTTTCCCCAAAACCGCTGAAAACTATTTCCTGGCAGTCTGTCCCGGAAGTTATTGCAGCAACACCGCAGCGTTGCGGGAATCAATTCATTGGGAAAAAAGGGATAAAATATGGCTCTGAATCAAAATACAAAGAGTCACCTATCTTCGTTTCATCGTCACTGGAGTCTATCAAGCACCAAGATGTTCAGTCTCCTCCTAGGCTAAATTTGGAAAAGAAACCTTGTCCCAAGAATGAGCCCATTTTCGCTGCAGCAACAAGGTCGCAGGAGGTTTTTGCTGAGGGTACACAGGAATCATTCGTTGAATCAACACAGCTCGAAACCAAATACGAAGAATCCCCCGACAAAGCCATGGCAGTGATCGGTGAAAGTACAACAGAAAAGAGCGCCGAGAAGCCCAAGAAAGTCGAGGAAAAGGAAAGGAAGAAAGTCAAAGCCAAGGGGAAACCGATGAAGAAACCGAAAGCCAAGGGAAAAGAAAAACCTAGCCCACAGGTTGTTTTGGAACCCTTAGGCAACGCGCCTCGAGGCAAAGCTCGGAAAGATTTCAAAGGGAAATCGTGTCCGGAATGCGAAAAGTTCTACAAAATGGCTTTTGGCTCTCAAACGTCACTCTTGGTTCATGATTGCTCCCGTCACCGGGGAAACTTCCGACCGCCAGCAACACCTGAGGGTTTTTGGGACATAAGCACGATGACAACAACGCCCCCGAGCTCGCAGGATTAAACTTCATTCAGAATTGATTGTTACTATTATTTGTAAAAGTAGGTCTCAAAAGCAAGCTAGTCTTTTGTCTTCATGTTTTTCAGGGCTCCTGCTAGTTCCCCAACAAAGGCTTGGGATGGGATTTCGCTCTCCTTGATGGGGCGGCGAATACTGTTGACAACCTCGCGCGTTTTTTGGATGTAAAGACTGTCCATTTGGTTGCGCACATCGATCTCCATCTCTTCAATCATAGATCCTAGGTTAATAACGTGTTCATCCTCTGACTTGATTGTAAATTCTTTATCCTTTGCTTGTCTAGTAAGACTACCGGACAGGTTGACAGAGCCAGCCTCTCCCTTTTCCGTGGTCATACTAAGCATGACCGTCGTTGTCAGACGGTATTGGAATGTGCCTTTATTAAGGGTTGCTCCAGCCGAAGGAATCACTTCTACAACATGGATAGAGTCCCAGCTACCTTGATTCACACGCCGCTGTACCTCCACGATTTCCTTTTTTATGATAAAGCATCCTGCAAAAGATGCAGGAGAGTCCTGGTCCCAAAGATACACCGAAGAAACCCCACCTTCGTAATACAAATTTCTATAAGAGTCAAATACGGCGTTGCACTTTTCTTCCAGCACGCGAAGCTTTGCGCTGGGTTTAAAACCGTCATCGATTGGAGGTTCGTACTCATTACTCCAAGGGGATCGATACGAGTCCCCATCACGGTTATAGTCACATAAAAGATATTGTTTCCCAGTTTCTTCATCTTTTGCTGTTTGAAGAGGTTGGTCGACACGTTGAAGAAGTTCATCTGTCAGTTCAGGTACCAAGTTGACCAATCCAGACAAATTAAACTCGATCCTAGAAGGAGGCATCCGCCTCATTATATTCAAAGCAGAATTCAGTTGAGTTTCCATCCTTCCTTTCTTTCTTTATTGATTTCTTTCTTTCTTTCTTTCTCCTGGTTAATTTTCTCTCTTTTTTGTTTCTTTCCTCTCGTTCTTCCAACAAGATACTCGATTTGGTTAATGGAACAAGCACAAGGGGGACCTTTTCGTCTCTCTGAGGAAGGCCCGAGGGACCTGGCGACTTGAGATTCCTTTCAAGTCAGTCTTTACTCTGTAGGGAAAGAACGCTGGAGAGAAAGAAAGGTAGTAAGTAAGAACCAGAGGGGAAGACTTTACATTAATTAAAGTTGGTGGTGTGGTGTGGTGTGGTGTTGTGTCGTTTCGAGCAGGGAGGGAGGACAGGAAGATATGCTTTTTTTTTTTTTTTTTTTTTTTTTTTTTTTTTCGGGATTTTGTCCAATTTGCAATTTCCAAGTTGACGAGATGTGAGTGATTGATTTCCTGAGGGTTCGTTTCAGGAACCACGAGCGGTGGATTTATTCTTCACTTACTAATCCAGGTTTTGTCGAGATAACGGAATGTTCCTACTTTTATTTCTGCTCAGGACTGATTTGAAGAAACTTGGAACTATTTTTTTTTTGATTTGCGCAAATTTGCAAGTTGACGTGGTGATTTCGGTTTCTTGTCAGGAACCACGGGGGATTTATCCTTCACTACTGGACCGGGTCTTGTCGAGATCACGGAAAGTTTCTTCTTTCCTTCTAATCCTGATTGACCTTCGATCAAACTAATCTTTCGGAAACTCATATTTTTCAAGATGTTGGTACGACTCTCCCTGTTGGCAAATATATCTGCACGTGACTGACGGCCCTTTGTACCTCCTGCAGAACGAAGTCGATGTAAGCTGCGTTGTCGTTCTGTGAAATTGAAATTTGAGCTTTCATTATGTGACGATAGCAAACCGACTTGTTCAGATTGTGTGAGCAGCTGCTTAGACACGATTTTCATCTCTGATCTAGACAATGCACATTTCATCAATGGCTCTTTGATACAAGTTGCGTACAACTCGTCAGGTGAAATGGCTTCTGGCTTAAATAAGTGATACCGGGTTTTGCCGAGCATCTCAAACAATTGACGGTTGTGCTGGAAAAACTCCATTTCCACCGGTTCTTTTGTTTCTTCTTCGCCATCTAGATTGGAAGCCGCGGAAGATTGCCCCGCTCTATCACTACTACTTTCATGCCCTGCTTTTTTGATGGTAGCGAGCTTTTTGGCCAAGTTTCCAACGATATTTTCCGCGCCTTCAACGAAACCGTAGCGCAGAAAACGAAGCGGATTCTCGTCCCAGTCTTCATCTCCGTCATGGAATCTATCGCCACTTTCCTCAATACTAGAGGCCAATTTTTCGGACAATGCTCGTTCTAAATCTGAATTCAAAGAGGGATTGTTGGCTATTAGCTGTGGCGCTTCCAAATTTTGTGGATAAACACGAACGTTTCCATTATCGTTTGGACTGCACAAAGGACTTCCTGGGTCTTCCAAGACTTCGACATTGTTTTTATCTCTAGCTTGTCGAAAGATTGCGGCGAGCTCTTTGACAGAAACAAGAGCATCTCCTGGGGCCAGATTAAGTAAATCGCTATCCTGCGATTCACCTGGTGCCTCAGTTTCCTCACCATCTTTGGGGTCCCCCGGCACTGTTACCATTAGTTGACCATTTGCAGCATTTAACTTTGCTTGGCGCTTTGCGGGGGAAGAAATCTTGGTGGTTTGGTTCACTCCAGGTATCTGCGACACAGATATGAACGCAACCGACAACCTTGCGCTTTGAGACTGTTTGGGCTGCTCCAACACGTGCATCACGGCTATCATGCGTTTGACGACTTCACGGCATACATCCTGCACCGAATTGCAATACATTGAGACGTAACTCTGATTGGCGAGGTCACGGAGATGCAGCGATTTGAAAAACTCGAACGAGTTTGGGATGAACAAAAGGCGAGAAAGTGGGGCAAAACCTTCGATCAATTGGACCACATGCTTGAATTTTGAGTTTAGTTGCTCTTGGGCTGAATGCATTGAGTTTGCTGCAATCCTAGTATCTTCTTCGAGCTTTGACACCGGGATTCCAATCCTTGCCGAATGTGAATCGTAACCGAACTCGCGAATAGCGACCAATTTGGAATGCGCCATCTTTAAGCGAGATTCAAGGTCGAGCTTTTTGGTTTCCAAGGAAGAAAGCTCGAATTCTAAATCGCGCGTTTTTCGACCTTGAGATGCCCAACGCTCCACCACTGCATTAGCAGTTGTTATCCCCGTGCGGTCTTGGATTGCACGGATCGTTTTTTCGTATTTTGACAAGTTTGAGGAAAGGTTTTGCAAAACGCCACCAATCATCGACTTGCGCTTTGCGACAGAATTACGATGATTGCGAATATTATTGCGTTCCTGTTTCTTTACAATGTCACCCCGAACCCGAACTGCAATTTGACGACGGCGCTTGATAGTTTCCAGCTGTATACTCTTCAACTCTTTTAGCTCCCGAAGGATTTTCCGGCGATCCCTCAAGCGCACTGCGTATCGAGTTCGCTTATAGTTTACCTCCCTTGATAATTTTTCTAATTCAATTAATTGCAATTCGTGCTCTTGCCTCATCAACTCGATTTTTTTCTCTAGTTCCACGAGAGAGCTTCGTCGTGCGATATCTTCGGGAGCTTGGCCCAAACTTTCAGCATATAGCTTTTGGATGTTTCTACGATCAAAGGCCTGCAAAAGCATGTGTTTCAGAGTCTGTGAGTAAGCAATGGCCTTTGTGCAATCAGCCTTCTTGATGTCCAAGACTCCTTTCAACACACGTATTTCTTCGCTCAAAAGTGATCTTTCATATTGCAGTTCTTCGACGATACCTTCATTGTGGTCGTATTCAGCACCAAGTTGCTCCAGTTTGTTCGAATTTTCCGATGTTATTTCCTCAAGTAGCGCACAGGCCTTAGCAAATCGCGAATTTTCTTCAGTTAGCCTTGATATCTCTTCATCTAGAGTCTTTTGGTGCATAGTACCCAATTTTTTAACCAGCACAGATGGTGCTCGAACAAGTCTCGGAGAAGTTGGAGTTCGGGTCAATGTTGGTGGCATTCTCGCTCGACTTATTCGAAGATGATTAGGATTACTCACAGTTTGAGGTTCAGTTGGTCGCGATGTTTGGACATTCCTTTGCCTTTCTACTCGCTCACCTTCCCTGCTGATTTCATTCGTGCGCTCCGTTTTAATAGATTTGTCATTACCTTTCTTACACTTGGCTAAATCAAGCTTTGGTACATCTGTACATTTATTGACAGTATTCCTGCCCTGAACAAACTTGCGTTTATTCCATGAATACTTTGGGGTTGGATGGTTCCTAATTCCATGTCTTTTCAGTACTTGTGTCACTTTCTCAGGCTCTTCTGTTGGCAGCATAGGTCTTTGAAATTTAAAAATTGGATTCACATCACTAGTATGTGGACGACCTCGCTTCTTTACTGTCGTTGTCGTGTCAACTGGCACCAGCTCAGATGATGACATCATCTCATTTACTTATACTTTCCTGAATATTTTATCCGGTAATTTTTTTTTTCCTCTTTTTCAAGTGCCAGTGTCACCGATCCTCGGGAGTTCTCGTTTCCCGGGTGATCGTCCCAAACAGAGTTCTCGTAAACTTCCTGGGCGATGGTCCAAAATAGAGTTCTAAATGACCATCTGATGACCAGGTCAAATATTTGGAGCCGATGAGATGTACATTTCAATTATTTTGGGTTCTTTTTACCGTCGTGAAATAATCAAGAAAAAGTGGATTTACAAAAAAGGTTAATAAGTTGGATGTGGAGTTATCGTGTCTTGTGTAGCTGTCTTTTGCCTGTAGGGAAGCGATGCACGTTTCTTTCCATCCACTCACAGGCTTGCTTTTCATCAAACTTGGAACGGTCGAAAATTACCGAAACGACTTGCTCTGTCAAATCGTCTTCCCTTGTCCCCATGAGTAAAGAAACCCCCGGTTTTGCTGAACCTCTATCTCTCTTGCGATAATATGTGTTGAGCTGGAATTCGGTGTAATCTTGTAGCTCAATTTTGCCCTTTTGATCCGTCGAATTTCCAGCAAACCTGTATTTCAACGGCGCCTCTTTCGGGGATGGCTCTTTTGGTGTAGGCGGTGCTGGTTCGTCAACTACGACCTCGGTAAGCATTGATTCAGTTTTTTCTTCTAACTTCTCCCGTGATTCATCAAGAGCTTGTTTACAAGCATCAAGTAAATGAGATGTGCCTGCTTTGCTTTCGAGCTCCTTGTAGAATGATTTCCGCTTTGTTAGGGTAGGGTTTGTGCGTTGCCTTGGCAATGCCTGCTTGTCACTATTCAAACTCGATTTTGCCGGCTTCACCACAGAAGACTTGCTCTCTTCAACAGGGAACTCCTTGTGCGAACCTTCCTTCTTGGCATTCATGAGGTTCTTGCACTCATCTAAAAACGAAGGCTTGCTCTCTTTGATACTCGAATTACTCACTATTCGGCTAAGCACACTTTTACGAGGCGATTTTGCGTCATTTCGTTGCTCACTTTGCTTTGATTCCGAAGGGATTGACAAAGTAGTAGATGATTTTTCTGGAGCCTTGGGTCCAAATCCAAAGCGTTCGAACTTGTATGGGCTTGTTAGCGGGCTCTCTCCCCATTTGGCATTCTTCTGTTTCTTTACGATGCTATCCACGTTGGAAAAACTACTCCGTCTTGTGAATGTTTCCGGCTTGTATGTACATGCCTCAATTTCTTTTTCTTCCTGCATAGCACGATGTCTCAACGCTTTTTCTTTTCTCAAGTTTAGTGTGTATTCTTGACGCTCGATCATGCTCATGCTAGTAAGACTCTTTTTCCGTGTCAACACGGCATTTCCTGTTGCCTGCGCCTGTGAGCCAGAGCCTTCTTTAGTGTGTTTCTGGAGTAAATCGGAGTCGGTTTTCCTTCTGGTTCCCCTTAGCGTATTTTTACTCACATTGGATTTTATAGGACCAAGTTTTGCTCTGGATGAAGCCTGGTTTCGTTTCTTGGATTCTTTACTTTCCATAACTTTGGCACGCGGTAATTTTTCATGCGGTATTCCAAGGCTCTCCCTGGATTCGCTTCCATTGTTGTTATTGTTATTGGTACCGCCGAGCTGTTTTGCTTTATCGACTTCCGGTGAGGCCTTTGGCTCCTCTTCGCTCGTTTCGGGAAGCCCTGCAGCTCCTGGCATCATGGACCGTTCATATTCAGCTAATTCATCGTTACTTTGGTCAACTTCATCGGAATTTAATGGTGTTCCTGGTACATCTGCCATTTCGATACAGATGTGTGCCCAACATTTTTTCTGTTTCTCAAGGGTTGCGCCCTTCTTTGAGCCTTGAAACAGCATTTTTTTAACCAAGTCCACGGAATCGTCGTTCATACCTAGATGTAATGGGTTACATCGTAACCAATCTTTCACTCGTTCCGTCTTTTCAGTCCACCACGAGATTTCTTCCGCATTACCGTCGCTACTTTTCCCGTTCCCAGCAGCCCCTGCAACAACCCGAACTTCCTCTCCATTTTCATTAATACGGATTTCCTTTTTAAACAAAAACGGCCTTCTTCCTCTTGCATATCGCAGCACACTCACCTCTCCGGTCTCCTCCATCATATAATGTCGTCTTCCACTCTTGCCTTGCTGCTGCTGCTGCTGCTGCTCCACCTCCTCCTCCGTCCTTTCGAGTATTATTGATCCTGAACTGATTTCGCCGGCGCGATTTTTCGTCAACGGATATAAAAATGTCGGCTCGTAATGGGGATCCCACACCTGGCACACCCGGTACACCGGGCCACATGCCATGGCACACACGTGGCCACATTGACAAATCCCAAGGTGAAACAATTTCTCGTGAGATTCTACGGTACTATTTTCACGATTCGCCATGCATCCCTTTACATTCGTGTACTACAAATGTTTTTTCGAGTCCTAGGAAGTTGCTTCCTGACTGATTTTGATCCGAATCGACAGCTTGGAGGTTCTTCTTCTGTCTTCATTTCCCTTTTTTGGGGCGTTTAAATGAAAGTTGACGGTACCATGGACTATCGCAACATACAAACGGCAGAAATTTGAACTGTAGATGTTTTACTTATCCTTTCTAGTTTCATCGTCGTCGTCTGACTCGTCATCAGAACGCTCGTCATCGTATATTCCAAGTACAGCATTGTAAGCAACACGAAGAGCTAAACGGAACCAGTACACATGAAGTGGGAACAGAAGCAAGAGGGCTAAGGTTAAGCATGGTCCTGCTGTGTAAGTAAACTCGCTCTCCACCGAAACCCACTCGGACGGATTTTGGGACCACGGAAATGGACCATCTCTAACGCCGACGTAGTCCCTTGTGTTCCAGCCTCTCCAAAAAACACAGATGTAAATCATGATTGGATACAGAACGAGTCTACCTACACCAAAAGTGATCAAAAATATGATAAAGAAGACTACCCCCATGGCTTCAACGATCTTGAAAGTTTTGCGAGTGAAGTTGGCCCGCGCGTGGTCTTCTGTGTACTTGAAACATTTAGCTATCGGGAGAAATATATCACCGACATCATGAACAATAAGCACCAAGAGACCAACTTCTTGCTTGAAGGCCATGTAACTAAAACTGATCAAGAACCAAGTCAAAACATGATGAATAGCATACACAAATGCATCCGAACGTGCTCTCGCTTTCTTATCCAAAGCCAATGTACCTAATTCAAGAAAGTAGAATGTATACTGTAACAGGTAGCACAACTTTACCGGCATTAACTCACGATTTGCAAAGACATCTTTTTCTGACATTACTAGGTTTACTCGACTTTGCTCATTGGCCATCACAGGCCATAGATTCGTATGTGTTCTGATTACGTATATCTCTACTGCAACAGCAACCGTGTAATGTACAGCTAGCCAAGCTTGTTCCAAAAATTTTTTGTACGTTCCAGTACCCGCTTTCAATCCAGCCGCTCCAGTTGCTACAGGGTGAAACAGAGATTTCACGAATCCGCGCCAGAAGTGAAGAGGTATCGCGAGTACAATCCCAAGCAAAGTAAATGGAATTTCATTCATCAAATGTTTCCCAAAAAGCGTTGAATACTGTATCCCTTTTGGCCATATTTCAAACGCATCGCGTCCAGGATACAACAGATCAGCATAATTCAACGCCAAAATCGTTGCCCACGTACCGAAATAATAAAGCGAAAACTCACCTAATGGACTCTTCTTTTTCTTTTCTTCTTTTTTATTATATTGTTGAGCAGCCGCACTCTTTGCATTCTTTACACCACCTTTTCTTGTGGTAAC
>JACLAD010006726.1_pt1 | contig 12498 bp, 12 predicted proteins | sample 8027901 | NCBI WGS metagenome assembly JACLAD01 (sample SAMN15725071, study PRJNA655200) | protist metagenome | isolation source: fluorescence activated cell sorting (FACS) single amplified genomes of... | place: Spain: Blaines Bay Microbial Observatory, Mediterranean Sea | collected 2016-07-05
GAGATGATCTCGCTCAAGGAGCACCTCGACCGGGTAAAGCTCCCAGAGAGCGCGTCGAGGGAGTTCTTTCAAGAGCTCTCCGAGGAGGACGAGTGCGTGTGCGGGCGGCCGCTGGATGACGAGACCCGGGCGGCCGTCGTGCGACGAGCCACGCGATACCTCGGCTCAGACGACGTCTCGCTCCTGAACCATTTGAAGTCGGAGGCCGCTGCGGCGCTCGGGGATGACCCGGCGGCCTCATCCCGCGAGATCGACGGGCTCCTCGACGAGCTGGGACGGGCGGTGAGGGCGGAGAACGCGGCCCGGCAGGAACGGGAGCTCGTCGAGCGGGAGGGGTCCCGAGACGACCCGGCGCTCGAGACTGTAGCGACGGAGATCCGAGAGTTGGAGGCGCGCGTGGGCGGGCTTGAGGAGCAGGTGGAGAAGTACGACGCGCCGACCGAGCCCGCGTCCACGCCAGACGACGCTGTCTTCAGTCTCCGTGAGCTCCGACGCCGGAAGGAGAAGGCGGAGACGGAGTACGCCGAGGTCGCGCAGACCCTCGCGCTCCGAGACAAGCGAGACGCGCTCGTCAGGCTCCTCGGGGACGCCCACGACCTGGCGCGCCGGGCCCTCAGCCGTCAGATCTGCGCCGAGGCCAACGAACGGATCGCCTCGCTCATGCCCCACAACGACATTCGGATCCGGGCCGTCGACCGCTCGATCTCCCTCGTCGGACAGCGGGAGGGGAGTGAGGGGGAGACGCTTGCGGTCGCCTACGCCTTCCTCGCCACGCTCTTCAGCCGGGCCGACTTCAAGCTCCCGTTCGTCGTCGATAGCCCGACGGGGAAGATAGACTTCGCCATCCGGCGAGAGATCGGCGCGTTCATCCCCCGGCTCGCAGAGCAATTCATTGCGTTTACGACGTCGAGCGAGAGGCCTGAGTTCGTCCCGGCCCTCGAGGCCGCCGCCGAGGACGTTCTCTATCTCACGCTCTTTCGAAAGGGCAACACCGGGCTCGACGGGCGGGCCCGGCGGGCGGGGGCCGTGGACGAGACGGACGACGGGCTCCTCGTCCGGGGCCGGGACTTTTTCCACTCGTTCCAACTCGACGCGGAGGGGCCCGATGCCGTTTAGACTCCGGAGGGACGCCCGAGCCTGGTTCTCCCACCTCGAACGAGAGTTCGGGAAGGGGGACGCCGGCGCGGCCGAGGCGCCCCTGTTCGATATGTACTACCTGTGCCTCATGGCCGGGCTCGCTGCCGGCGAGCCCCGCCCGGGTATTCCGACCTCCGAGACTTCGGAGCTCGTCGACACCTTCCCTGGGGAGTACCGGGAACGGGGGCGCCTCGTCATCGGGTTCTTCCTCAGCCGCGAGCTCCGCCAACTCGGGGTCCGGCTGACCGAGCGCGACGCGCTCCACGCGACGATCTCGAGGCTCGTCGATCCCCACAGTCCCTCGCGGCTTAGCGACGAAGGGATCAAGCGGATGAACGAGTACGCCCACGGCGGGTTCGACGTCCTGTACGCTCGATTCGACGACAAACCACGGCACCTCGAGACGTTCCTACCCCTCTACGTAGAGCTAGTCCGTGAGGTCGATGGTCCCCTCTGAGGGGAACGACTGGATCAAGTCTCCTCCCAGCGTGGACTTGCTGGTCTCAACCTCGGAAGGGGACGGTTTATAGCGCGTCGGCTTCGAAGGCTTGGTCGAACGGATCGACGAACGTGACACCCTCGACGGTCGAGCCCGAGGCGAAGTCCTCCGAGAGCACGACGGGGATCTGGTTGAGCCTCGCGGCCGCCCAGATCTGCGCGTCGTAGTACGAGAACCCATGGTCACGGAGCCCGCGGACGGCCTCGAGCACGACGGCCGGGGTGAGCGAGACGACCGGGAACGCCCGCTCGTAGAGCCCGACCTGGCGGTAGACCTCGTCGGCCGGGAGCGGGGGCCGGAGCCGGCCCGTCGCCACGCGGGCGAACTCGGCGAGGGCCTGGGCGGGGAGCGCGGCCGACGGACCCGACGGTCCAGGCCGACCGACGCGGGCGACGACGTCGAGCGCCCTCGCCTGCTTCTCCGGCTCGGCCCCGTCGAAGCCGTAGACGAGGACGTTCGTGTCGAGGAGGTACCGGGCCACGCGCTACGCCCGGCCCCACTGACCCCGCCCCCCGCGCTCGTAGAGCGAGTCGCGATCGAAGTGTCCGTCGAGCCGGCGGCCCTCCGCCAGCCGGCGCGTGTTGGCGAGGAGCTCGTCGAGCGGCGAGCCGGGGGGCGCCGCGGCCGTGGCCTCGTCGGCGAGGGCGGCGTCGAGCGCGCGCCGGACGAGCTCGGCCTCGGACACGCCGAGCTCCCGGCTCCGTCGCTTGAGCGCCCGGTCCTGCTCGGGGGTCACGCTGAGCTGCTTCCGGACGTACCGGCTGGGGGAGGAGGTAGGCATGGGGCGGGGAGCGCTGGCGGGTAACATACGGCCCGCCTACATCAGTTGTGTCATCGAGGGAGCTTAGTCCCTACAGCCCAATCCCTTCGGAGGCGTTCTCGCCGAAGAGCCTCCCTTCGCAGACGTACTCGGCGGGCATAGCGGCCGACTTGTGCCGAGTCTGCTTCTTGATCGCCTGGTCGCTCCTCGCCGAGCGAGGGCTGATGTGACGGACGGGCGGCTACGTCGGGTCGTCCGGGGGCGTGGGACGCTGCTGGAGCGCATCGAGCGCAGGGTTGGGCGCCCAGGGCGCTGCGTTCAGGACCACGACGGACGCCCATTCGTCGGCACCCGCACGAGTCCCAATCCCGAGCCACCGGTCGCTCCGGGTCTCGTACTTCCGCATCGCGACCATCCCACCCACCTGGGGTATGCCCTCCTGGTCTGGCGTCTCCGGCCGGAGCATGAGATGTGTGAGCCCGAGGCTCGCGCCCTGGATAGGGAACGAGGCCCCGGCGTCACGGCCCTCGGTCTCAGCCACTCGGCGGTTCTCTCGAATCCGCTCGGCGATGGGCTCTCGAAGCTCGTGCGGGAGGTCGTAGATCACCGACGCGATAGCCGTTCTCCCCCTTGGTGCTCGGGCCTCAATCTCGTCGCGGATCTCTCGGAGCGGTTCGGGGAGCGGCTGGGCTGGCTTCGCAGCAGGCGTCTGGCGCCCGCCATAGGTATGCATGAAGTAGGCGTCCATCGAGGTGGTGTAGCCCATGAGTTGGACGCCAGCGTCGGGGTCGCCGCCGGTGGCGTGCTCGAACCCGGTCCCCTCAAGGAGGTAGTGGCCGAGCCAGTCGAGCTCGTCGTTCGCCTTCGCTGAGGGATCCCCGGCCACATCGACGCGGTGCGCGAGGAAGTGGAGGAACTCGGTTGGTGAGTCTACTAGCTCCGCGACCACTTCGAGGTCGGCGAGACTCACGCACCACGGCGTGTCGTCGGGGCCTGCGTTCTCGGCGAGGAGGCCCGCCTCGGCCAGCTCGGGGAGGTCGGTCGTGAACGCACCGAGGTCCTCCAGCGTGACGACGACGAGCGCCATGTCCTGGACGTCGCCTGGGGCCAGATTCACCTCCGACCCGTCCTCGCGTCGGAACCGGTCCCCGCCCTCGAAGAACCGTTTCGCCCGGACAGCCTGGTAATGGCCCTCGCCGACGAGTCGGTCCCGCAGCTCTTCCCGGAGCGAGTCCGACGCGCCCCGTCTCGCGGGAGGTGAGAGGACGCCGGCCTTGACCTCGACGAAGAGGAGCGTCTCGTCGTAGCGCAGCAAACCGTCCAACTCTGTCTCGCCCACCTCGCCCGCGCGATCCTCCGCCTCGTAGGTGAGGTTCCGCTCGACGGTGGTGCCTGGAAGGAGCCCTGACAGAAGCTCCATCGCGCGACGCTCGGCGTATGACGCGCGCGAGCGTTCGTAGCGGTCCCAGGCCGCTTCCGTCGCCTCTGCAGCCTGGAGCGGGCGGAGCTCTCTCGGCGGGTCGGGGTTGAGAGCGCTCTCGATGTTCGCTCGCAGAGCCCAGAACACCGACTGGGGCACGGGGCAGAAATATGCGTCTCCAGCGTGCGCCTCGACTGAGTGCTCGCCGGGGCGGAGCCGGATCAGGGGGCGAACGTGGAGCGGCGGCGTCGCCGAGGGCTGGGTGAAGAATTGCGGTGCGACGTCGCCGAACCCGAGCGCCATCCGCTCCGCGAACGCGGCGGCCCGGTCGGGAGCTACGCCCGACGTGACCGCCAGTTCGTCGGCTGTGAACACGAGCGCGTCGCCGATGAACGTGTAGGCCCACGGCATGAGCCGGTACAGCGCGCGTTCGCGGCGTTCGTCCGGCGGGAGCGCCGCCCCCTCGCGGTAGAAGGTCTCGTCATGTGGAGGGGTCATTGTCCCGTCTTCCACGTACGCGTCGACCCCAGCTAACAGACCGTCCACAGCCTCCCGGAGCCGCTGGAGGTGCTGGTTCAGCTTCTGCTCCGTCACGGCTTCCACGGCCACGCACAGAGCGAGCGCGTCGGTCCCCGAGAACCCCAGCACGTCCAGGAGCACATCGTCGATGGGCGTGAGCACGCCGCGCAGCATTCGCTCGAGATGGACCGGGTAGGCAGCGTACCGGGTTGCCGTGCCCGTGATGAGGGCTTTGAACCGTAGCCACGCGAACCTGGACTGGGGTTCGTCGGCCTCCAGGTCGATGCTCTTTGCCCCATGCAGTCCAACGACCGAGCGGAACAGGTCCTCCACTCGCGCCTGGATTCTCGCCATCTCGGACGGGAGGTGGGGCACGAGCCCGCCCCCCTCACCCCGGTCGAACGGCTGGGTCAGCGCGAGCGTCGCCACGTACTCGGTGAATGCGTCGTTGCCGTGGTGGAGGTATTCGGCGTAGGTCTCGCCGTCGGTGATCGCATTGGCGAGCCAGAGCGAGGCGATCACGTTGAGCGGGTTCCGCTGGGCGAGCACGTGCTGGATCGCCGCTACCTCCGCCTCGATCTCGCCCTCCACCCGTGGGATCGCCTCGACCAGAGGACGGAGCGCGTCGCGCCGCTCCTCCAACGTCATGTCCAGGTTGTGCCGAACGATCCGATCTCCTTCGTTGACGAGTACGAAGCCGGGTCCGACGAGGACATCTTCGCCGTGGGCAGGCTCACCGGGCTCACGTTCAGCCAGCTGACCGTGTTTGCTAGCTTCGTCGTCAGACATGGCGTTCAGTGTGGGTGAAGTGAGGGTAGCGGACCGACCGGCGCAAAATCTCGCAGGAGCGATGACGCTCCCCGCCTCTCCGAGCGGAGCCTGACGCTCAGAGCCCGATGCCCTCGGAGGCGTTGTCGTCGAAGAGCCGGCCCTCGCGGACGTACTCGGCGAGCATGGCGGCCGACTTGTGACGCGTCTGCTTCTGGATGGCCCGGTCGGGCTTGCCGGCCCGGGCGGCCGTCGTCGCGAACCCGGCCCTCAGCGAGTGCCCGGCGTAGAGCGTCGGGTCGAGCCCGGCCGCCAGCGCGTATTGCTTGACCACGTTGGCGACCGTCCGCCCCGTGATCGCCTTTTGCCCGAGCCGGCCCCACCGGTCCACCGACCGGAACACCGGCCCCGAGAGGGGGGATGGTCGCCCCTGATCCGCCAGCTCCCGACTGGCAGCCGCGAGGTACGACCGGACCGCGCGGACCGGACACGTCTCGGCCCGGCTCCCATAGGCCACCCCGACGACCTGGCCCGCCCCTTCCTGGTCGCTCTTCGACTTCGGGATGAGGAGCCTGAGCCCGTCGGGGGTGAACGAGAGGTGCTCGGTCCGAACGGCCGCGAGCTCGCTCCGCCGGAGCGCCGCCGCGAATCCGAGGAGCAGCATCGCCTTGTCACGCCGCGCCCGGAGCGCGAGCCCCGGCGGCGCGTCCTCCACGGTCTCCCCGAGTCGGACCGCCTCGTCGCACGCGGCGGCCATCGCGACGACGTCGGCCGCGAGCGCCGGGGCCACCTTCTCGCGCGCGGCCCCGAGCGTGCGAGTGATCCCGGCCCAGACGGAGTGGAGCGGCTCGCGGGAGCGGAGCGCCGGGCTCTCGACGCCAGCGAGCTTGTGGGCCTGGGAGATCGCGGCCATCCGCCGCTCGAGCGTGGCCACCTTCAGCGGCGCCGTCGGCCGCCCGTCGTCGCCGTCGGGTCCGGCCTCGGCGCGGGACGCTATATATAAGGCGACGGTCTCGGGTGTCGCCGGCATGGCGACGAGCTGGCGGTCACCGCACCACGCGGCGAAGTCGGCCCAGTCGGAGCGGTAGGCTCGGAGCGTGGCGTCACTCCGGGCCGCTTGGGCGAACCGGCGGGCAGACTCCGCGTCGGCCGCGAGCGCCGTGGGCAGGTGGTCGGCGCTGAGAGGGACGAGGTCGATGGGCACGTTGTATTGCTGTTATTGCATGATGAGCCGCTCTCATCTAACCGGCTCGACCTCCGGAAAGTAGCCCTCAGTGGCTGGTCCATTTCCGATAAATTGTCCTTATCGGAAGCCATGGGCAGACGTCGCTTACCATGCTGATTCCCCCGCCCGGGTGGCCCAATTCCAACGTTGCTGAGCTGGATATACAGGCGGGACGATTTTGCAATAACGGATCAGTCGTACACGCTCATCCACCACGGCCGCTCCATGCGGCCAAGTCCTTCGACGTCCTCTCGCGTGATCTCCTCCGTCTCGCCGAGCCGACGGAGCCGGCGCTCTCGCTCGCGTTCGCCCCCGGCCCGCCGTCCGCCCATCGCTGGAACGCTCAGGTTGGGCGCGAGTGCGACCACGGGACCGCCGAACAGCCGGATCCGGAGATCGGCCCCTCGAACGTCCACCACCTCACCGTCGAGCTCCGCGTATCCGTCGTCGTACTCCTCCCGGCGGACGTACCGTCCGTCGATGTACCCCGCCTCGTCGCTATCGCCTGTCGCGCCGGGACCGCGGACTGGGAACGGGGCCAGCTCTTTCAGTCGCAACAGGACGAACTGCCGCTCCGCGGTCGGGCTCCTGTAGACCCAAGCCTCGTCCACCGGGCATTCGTAGTTCCCGATTACCCACATGTCCGCCTCCTTGAACATCGGACATGCGCCGGATTCCCCCCTCTTCGTCAGGAGGTACAGCCCGGCATCCTCGCACGTCGAGGCCAACGCTCCGAGCATCCGGTCGAGCTTTTCCGTCGGGATCGGAGTCGGTCCCCAACTCCCCGGTAGGCCTCTCGAGAGCGCGTCGTCGAAGGTGTCCTGCGCGCGCCGCATCGCCCAGTAGCGCTCTTCCTCGGGGTCGCGTTCCGGGCGCTCGACCAGAGCTCGAACCTCGTTTAGAGTCGTCGGTCGCGCGGACGGGTCCTGGCTCACGAGGGCATCAATCAATGGGTCGAACCTCCCGAGCGCTCGGACGACGCTACGCATAGGCGCGTGGGACGTGCCCCGAACGGTCGTCCCCGCCACCGCCCAGTACAGGACCTGCCCGAGCGCGTAGTAGTCCATCGAGGGAACGGGCTCCGCGTAGTCTCGGCGCACCTGCTCCGGAGCGGAGAACGCGAAGTTGCCCAGCCGGTCTCCGCCCCTCGTTTCGACATCGCGGTCGTACCGGTCGGGGTCGAACCATGAGATCCCGAAGTCTGCCAGCACGCGGTCCCCGTTCGGGCGGACCAGCACGTTCTCCGGCTTGAGGTCGCGGTGCACGATTCCCGCACGGTGGATCACCTCCAGCGACGTGACCAAGTCGTCCAACAGCTGCACAAACGCCTCCTCCGTCCGGACCGGGTCCCCTCGGAGTTGGTCCTTCAACGTCCCCGTGCAGCGCTCCATCAGGATGTACGGTACGCGGGCCTCGCCGACGTCCACGACCCCGAACTGGTAGAGCGGCACGACACGCCCGGTCGGCACGAGGCGCACGAGGTTGAGGTACTCCGCCCGGAACCGACGGAACCGCTCAGACTCGCCCCCGCGGACGTCCTCGGCCAGCAGCTTCACCGCAACCTCCTCGGGACGGACCGCCTCGTAGACAACGGCGTTCCCGCCCTGCCCGAGCTGGCGGCCCAACTCGACCGGACCAATCGGGGTGGCCAGGACGCCGCCCTCTTTCTTCCAGGTGCGGAGGGACCTCAGGATGTCTTCGCGGGCCATTACCAGTCGCTGATGGGTGCACCGCCAAGATCCGTCTCCGGAGCCCGGTTCGCCCAGCGACGAGATGGGAGACCGTCACGCCCAGTTCGACCACCAGACCGCCCAGCTCTTCCTCCGCCTCGACGGCGAGCAGCTCGACTCCGTCCGTGCGCTCCCCGACGCGCTCTACACGTTCGACCTCCAGCTCGCACGAGCCGCTCTACTCTACGCGCTCGGACACACCGATGCGATGGTGGAGTTGGCCGAGGCCGAGGGGTCCAGCGTCTCAGCTGACGCCCTCGCCGAGCGCCTCGCCCTCCAACGCCCCCTCGGCTGGCCGGCCACTCCCCACCTGTATTCCGGCGACGCGCCCGTCACGCTCACGTCCCGCGTCCTCGGCTGCTTGTGAGCGCACCCATCCGCATCCGGACCGAGTCCGTCCTCACCAGCGATGTTCTCGACCGGTTTGTGTCGATGCGCGACAAGATGGGATCCTATTTCCTGGTCCCCGCGACCTCGGACGGTCGCGGAGGACTGACCATCGGATGGGACCTCATGATCCGCAAACGAAAGCTGACGGTCAAGCCAGTCTGGCAAGTGTCCCTGGATGACATCGACCGGGTCGCCCTTCGGCCCGGCGACCAGCCCGTGATCCCAGACGATGTTAAGCGGCCACCTGTCCAGGATGTCCTCGACCTCCTGAGCGGAGAAGCTCAATAGGGGGACTGGAGGAACGCCCAGCGCCGCCTACTCCCGTTCGAGCCAGGCGGCCATCACGTCCCGCTGGCAAGCCGAGGCGCATCGGTGAGGGCCGGCGCCAGCTCCGCGGTAGCCCGGCCCCGACCGGCCGCTCGACGACGCGCCACCCGTCGTTCCGCTGTCCCGTCGAAGAGCGACGCCTGGTCTCCTGGACGGCGGTCTTAGGCTCCCTTCTCTTGCTCGCCCTCACGCGCGGCTTCCCGTTCTTCGACGATCACATGGACGCGCTCGAAAGCATGCGGAGTGACCGAGAGCCCATCCTCTGTTGGGGGGCGGGTGCGTTCTTCGAATAATGCACCGAGCGCGACACGGCCCACGTGCTCGACGGTCTGCTCTATCCCGCGCCGAGCCACGCCGGGGCGACCTGCGCGAGTACGTTGAGCGCTGCGTGGAGCGTCCCGCCGACGATCTCCAACTGGTTCAGCTCGCGGATGGCCCCGACGACGTGGGTCGAGTCGGTCCGCTGGCGGCCCCCGCCCTCGACGAGCCCGCGCTCCCGAAACAACGTAGGCTGGGGTTTGTGAGTAGGATAGCAGCGGTACTATAACCCGGGGTCGCTGCCCCTTACCTCCAGCACCCGACCGGCGATGAACCCTGTCGACTCTAGGCTGAATGAGTTTGCGCACTACTGCCTCTCGTCGAGGGACCCAGGCGGCAGGGCGTGGGTGTTCTCCGATGGACCTCCGTTGCCTCTGTCGTACGGGAGCCGCTCGTTCTCCGCACCTGAGTCCAAATTCTCCGTCCACCTCGTCGACCAGTACCACGGGCGGACTCCTTCCCTCGTGAACCTCACAACGCTCACAGAAGGCCCAGACGTGCAGATCGGGTTCCGGCCGTTCGTCATCCTCGACTCGAACGTCGTCAGCTACATCGACCGGTACTTCAGAGGCAGGCTTGAGGCTGAAGAGAGCGAGACGGTGCGCCGCTTCATCTCATTCATCTTCGACAACAACATCGACCCCACGCCGGTCTTCTACTACATCGAGTCCCTGTCGAAGACCGACCAGGAGCGCTGGCGGGGGTTCGCCTCGCTGTTCGCGGAGACGCACCTCGCGCTGCAAACCCTAGACCGACACCTCTTCCTAGAGCAGGGGCGGCTGGCGTCGTCCCTCGAGCGTCGCGAGACCCAGGTGCGCTTCCACGGCGCCGAAGACACGTCCCACCTGATCGACTCGTACCTGGACTCCATCAGTCCGGACAACGCTCAGACCGAGTCGAACGCCGTCAGTCTCTCGTACGCCGCCCTGTTAAAGATCGCCCTCATGCGCGTCGCGGGGCCGGAACCGCTCGCAGAGCGCTTCAACGAACTGGGTGATTACATGGCGAGCCACCTCGGGGCCGTGCTCGGCATGGAGCGGTTCGCCGCGGTCCTCCATTGGGCGGCTCCAGAGCGGTTTGCCAAGATGATCCCCCCTCTCCAGAAAGGCCTGAGCACAAAGAAGTTCTTCGGCAAGCTGGAGTCCACGGCTTGGGACCTCTACCTCGGGCGGATGCCCGAGCAGCTCGGGCGGTTCGTGTCTCCCATCGGTTCCGATGGGGTCGAGGCCGTGTGCGACCTGTATTACATAGCGACCGGCGAGGACAGCCTGGCGGAGCTCATCCGTCACAGGTCGATTGAGCTCTTGGTCCAGCATGCAGACTCCGAAAAGTCGGGCAAGGTCGTAGGTCACCTCAGCACCCCTTTCGAGGACTACATGAGCCCCGACGAGCTCGCTGACTTTGCGAATCGTACAGGGGAGCACGACCGACACCTCATGGCGACAGCTTCCCAACGGACGTCTATATCTGGCCCCGCCCTAGACGGTCTGATTTCAGACCTAGAGTCCCAGGTCGTGGCCACGTGCCGCTCTTGATTCACCCCTGGACGAAGCGCTCGCGGCGTCGCGGGCGTCGGCGCTGGTGGAGCCGCAGGCCAAGCCGTAGCATCCTTGCTGAACCCCGCTCCCATACATGGCAAACGACCGAACCGTACCCGACGACTTCACGCCCATGACGAGGGAGGAGGTCCTCCGTCTCGCCAAACTCCACGCCACGCCCATCGACTTCGACGCGCTGATCGAGCAGGGCGTGCTGGAGAAAAAGGGGGCCTGGTACGCCATCCTCGACATGGATCGGCTCCCGGAGCACGCCAAGCGCAGGGTGAAGTCGCTCAAGACGCCCAACCTCGTCAAGTTCTACCCGGCTAAAAACATTCTCAAGTAGGCCCGACGCCCTCCTTGCTCGATCCTTCCTCGCCCGATGAACCACCTCGAACAGCTCGCCGCGGAGTGGTACGAGTACCGCGGCTACTTCCTTCGGCGCAACGTCAAGGTGGGACGACGGGACCTTGGCGGCTACGACGGCGAGTTAGACGTCGTCGCCTTCGACCCGGTGGCGGAGCACCTCGTCCACGTCGAGGCCTCCCTAGACGCCCACTCCTGGGCCCGACGAGACGAGCGCTTCGGGCGGAAGTTCGCTCTCGGGCGCAAGCACATCCCCGCCTTGTTCGAGGGCCTCGACCTCCCTAGCGATATCGAACAGGTCGCGCTTCTCGGCTACGCGAGCAACCAGAACCGGCAGACCGTGGGAGGTGGACGACTGCTCCTCGTCGGCGATCTGCTGGAGGAGATCGTGGCCGCGCTCGCGCCCAAGCGGTTCTCCGCCAGCGCGATCCCTGAGACGCTCCCCCTCCTCCGCACGCTCCACCTCGTCGCCGAGCACCGTACCCACGTCGTCCGGGCGCTCGCGGAGTAGCCCGCGGACAGGGTCGGCTGGTGCCGCTACACAGCGTCCCCGTTGATCCCCAGCCGGACGTCGGTGGGCGTGAACCGAAAGGCCCTCCAGAACAGGTCGGTGTCCTCAACGAGCAGGCGCTCCCGCGCCGAACGCTCGATCGCCGCCCGGTCGTCCGCGTCCAACGTCGACACGACCTCGCTCAAGACCTCGAACGTCTCGTCCTCGTCCCCGAGCGCCTCGAAGACCCACGCCCCCGTCTCCTCCCGAGCAACGGACCGCGCCTCGCTCTCGACGAACCGCCGCAGCAGATCCGGCCGCGACACCAGCCCGCTCAGCAGCCGCCTCTGCAGGCCCACCCACTCCCACGTCCTGGGATCGCTCGCCGCGTCGGGGTCGCCGCTCTCGGCCGCGAAGTCATGAACGGCGTCTTCCGTGATTGAGTCGATCTCGATGGCGAAATCAACGGTCAGTCGGCAGTCGATCCTACGGAGCGGCATGGCAGCGGAGAGCTAAGGGGGGAGCACAAAGCACGTTACCGACGGCGAGCGGTGCAACAGCGAAGCAAGCCCGCGGTTGAACAGCCGGGGATCTCACCCAGCCAATACCACCCATGGAAACCGAACCACACCCTGTCCTCCTGCACGCGCTCGCCGAAGTCCGGCGGCAGCAGATTGTCCAGGCCAAGTTCAACGAAGCGACCCGAGACCTCTACCCCGACGCCTTCGCCTACGCCGTCGCCAATTCCGTCTGCCCCGTCCTCCACGAAGACGCAGGCTTCGACGACCCGGGCGAAGGACCGAGCACACAGCACCCGTTCCGCTCCACCTACCGGGTCCCGTACGGGCAGGTCAAGGAGCTCGCCGAGCTGCTGGACGCCAAGCAGATGGCGAAGGTGGCAATCACGTTCTACGACGTAGAGGACCACTACGGACGCACAGTCCCTGGCAAGGCCACGTGGAAGGGGGCCGACCTCCGGATGGACCTCATCAACTGCTGCCGCTACTTCGT
>JACLAD010000400.1_pt1 | contig 12493 bp, 7 predicted proteins | sample 8027901 | NCBI WGS metagenome assembly JACLAD01 (sample SAMN15725071, study PRJNA655200) | protist metagenome | isolation source: fluorescence activated cell sorting (FACS) single amplified genomes of... | place: Spain: Blaines Bay Microbial Observatory, Mediterranean Sea | collected 2016-07-05
TTGGGATAACCACCAATTTAATTGCCTTTAAATATCTAGTGCATAGATCACTGTGGGTAAATGAGGTCACTTACTCCAATTAGTCCGATGAGCGCCCGGAGTAGCTTCGTCTTCTCATTTTCGTGCTCGATCTGCCGTGTGTATTCTTCTGATACCCAAGGATTGCCCTTTTCTTCAACTTCCACGATCTAAATTTGTGGGAGGGAAACGAAAATTGAACATTGTGTTCTCTCCATAAAAATAAGCTCGTCTACGAGCATAGTGGGAAATAGCAAAGACCTCCGTATTTATTTTCTCCAGATAAATCTTGTGTTCCAGTAATTTCGCTGTTAGAGTGCTTTCATTCATGTAGTTACATCCAAGTGCTTTCTCGGCATCGTCCAAAATCCCATCAGATTTCAATTTTATATATTCAGCATCGTCAGGGTGAAGATGTGGCGGTCGCCACTTCACGTTTTTTAGCGCGTGTTCCATTTTCACATCTGCTTCTCTGACAGATTCAAAAACAGCTCGTCGAATCTGCGCAAGAGCCTGTGATAATGCTTGGACCTCAATATCGTGCTGGTCCTGTGCGACATGCTGAGAAAATCTACTGTAATCAAGAACTCGAATCTGTCGCAATCTTTCCGGAGATGTCAAATGCATCGAACGCAATGATGCCGTCGAAGAACTAGACGATTGCAGCTGGCTTAAACTAAGTACTGGTTTTTCCGGGAAGCTTTCCTCTTTCAGTGTAATGCCTTCAATGTATTGGTCTTCGTCGTCGTCGAATTGATCGTTGTCCACTCCTATGTTCTTATTGTCACGTAAGTTACTACGTGAACTTGTACTTGCAGGGCCTACAGATACTTTCTTCGGGCTTTTGAGCCTTTTGCGAGATTGGTTAGTTTCCTTGTCCGTTTGTCTGCCGTGTGAATTTCGACGCCGATGCTTTGACTTCAATTTAGACCGGAGTTTGGGCAGGCGCGGTGAGGAACGTTTTGCAGGTTGCATTTCTGTATACCCGTGTCGTCCAAGTAAAGATGAGCAGGTCGAACTACTTCGAGGTGTCGATTCGTCTGTATGTCGCATACGCCTGGTCCGCACTGACGGTTCGTGAAATCCAATGCATATGCACGTGCTCTTCGCGCAATTAGTTTTAGCAATGCTTTATTAAACCCAGCAGAAGGCGAAGATAACTCTGATCTGGTTGATTCTTTGTCAAGTGCAGACAGCACTAAGGGTTTTGAGGCCACAGCTGTTGAAGCTGCTGCCCAAGTTGAGTCTGAGGCTTTGTCTGGTCGTCTCCGATCCATACAAAAAGCATTGAACGATAAACTCGAAGCGTCTAATAATCGCTTGCAAGATGCACTGAATGCTAGAAAATCCAATGATAATGAATTTGAAGGAGATGCGCGAAGCATTCTCATGAAAGATATTGAATCTTTAAGCTCCGATTCTGACCTTGCAATCGAACAGTCCACAGTTTCACCGTTGATGATAGAGTGTATCTTACAAAACGAACCTGACCTTGTTAAAAAACTTGCAACCGTCGGAGCTGATATCAATTTCTGTGGAGGGGACATTTCTTTGTCACCACTGATTATTGCGTGTGCAAGTGGCCGTAAAGAGTGCGTACAAAAACTTTTAGAACTCGGTGCAGAGGTCGACGGGAAGGGAACTGCGCAAGAAGACTTGGCAGCAATTCACACTTTGAGTGGTAGAACAATACCTTTTGAGAATGGTGCGCAGTATCAATCCAAAGATAAGCAGATCCTCAAAATTTTAATTGAAGATGGTGTTGATGTTTCCTCTGTGACAAGTGATGGCTGTAATGCATTGTGGCATGCGGTTGATGCAAGTAATAACGATATTGTAGCCATGTTGTGTGAGGAGATTATTAACCAGCATGAACAAAACCGCTTGGATGGAACAAAAGTATTAACATGCCAAATGACTGACACTCATCCACAATGCGCTCCACTCCCAGGCGGTAAAAAATTTGGTGTTTTGCATGCTGCAATTGTACGTGGAAATGTTGATTCATGTCGTATTGTTCTTGAATGCGCTTCCAAATTGAATGGAATGCAAGTAAAGTCAATGCTTAGTCTAGAAGCTGAAGGCGGTCTTACTGCCATGCAGCTTGGTGATCTACTTCTGGATGGTGATGCTGATGAAATAGATCCTCTAACCAAATCCCGCCGTGATTGTTTAGAAGTAATGCATACCATTGCAAGAAGAGAAACAAATTTGAGTAGAATACCGACGCAAGAAAAGAAAAAAGAGCCGACTGAAGTACATATACCTGGTAAGAACAGTGGAAGTGCCTCGAACGTTAGGCAAGATAATGCAGCTGCCTTAATACAAAAGCTCGTTCGGGGTTCGCTTGCTCGTGAAGAACTTGAGTTAGAACATGATGCTGCAAAATTGATTCAGAGCCAAGTGCGAGGTGCTATTGCTCGCGAACAAATCGGGCTAGAAGAAGAAGCTGCAAGCATAATCCAGGCCCAAGTGCGAGGCATAAACGCACGTTCTGAAGTCTTGGGAATGCTTGGTATGCTTAACAACGAACATGAAAATAATGATGAGCTAAATAAAGATGTTGCTGATAATAATATTTCAAAAGATGGGACAATCAAACATGCATTGCATGCATACATTCAACAAGAGGTCGAAACTGCACCGAATGTTGATGGAAGTCAGAGATCACCGGATGATTCCAATGAAGAAGGAAAAGTTTCGCAGATTCTTGATGGTGAACAAAAAGGTACTATTACCGATACCCCCTTGGAACCAGAAAATAAATCAGCCGAATCGGAGGAGAGCAGAGCAGTGCGGGTAAATGATGAAGCAAAAATCACGAATGGGACAGTAGCAGACAAACTTGTTGGGCGTGGTGTGCATGATGATGGTAATGGCGCTGATTATGCCGAAGAAGAAGAGGAGGAGGAGGAGGAGGAGGAAGAGGGGGAAGACGAAGAAGATGAAGAGGAGGAAGAGGAGGAAGACGAAGAAGATGAAGAAAAGCAACAACAACGACAAAAACAAAAAGAAATAAGCAATGGCGATGACGGTGTTGACGATGATGTAGAGAACGAGGAAAATGACCCGAAACACGAAGATGGTATTCGCCCAAGGGAGCATCAAGATGATAGTCGTAAAGGCGATGATGAAGAAGAAGAGGAAGAAGAAGAGGAAGAGGAAGAGGAAGAGGGAGAGGAAGAGGAAGACCAGGAACAACTGCAAAAAAAAGAAAATCATCATGATGATGGCGGTGTTGATCCGGAACATGAAGATGATGCGAAACTTGGTGATAGTACGGAGGCAAATGGAGAAGATAATACGAATGTAGATGACGAAGAGAATTTAAATGATGATAGGGAGTATTTGGACCAAGAGGAGGAAGATGATGATGACGAAGAACATGCAGAAGAACATTTAGAAGAAGGGGAAGAAGACAATGATGATGTAGAACATTTGGAAGAGGAAGAAGCTGGGGAGGCGGAAGACGAGCATTTGCAAGACCAGGAACATGATGAAGATGGAGAGTACAGGGACGACGACGAAGAGGAGGAGGAGGAGGAGGAGGAGGAGGAGGAGGAAGAATATGGAGACGAACCTGGGAATGCGGAAGATGAGCATTTGGAAAACGATGAAGAATACAATGAAGATGGTGAGAATGGACAGTACAGGGACGAAGAAGAAGAAGACTATGGAGAAGAAGAAGAAGACTACGGGAACGAAGAAGAAGACTATGGAGAAGATGATGAAGAGTACGGGGAAGAGGACGAGGAGTACGGAGAAGAGGATGAAGAGTATGGTGATGAAGACACTGAACTTGATGAAAATGAAGAATATTAGAACAAACATAGCCAAGGTTCAGATTCTTTGGAACAAATTGAAGCTGAGAAGATGATGATGATCAGCTGGTACCCGTCAGGTCAGTCAGAACAGAACACAAAACCAACATTGAAATCATAGTATGTAATGGAAGGGGGCGACGCTTCTGTGAATTGATTGGATTAGTAGAATGAAACGGTCCAATCAGATCTCTGTACGTGTCTGAATGGTGCGTTATCGTGTCGAGTGTCGTGTGTAGCGACTGTTTGGGGATAAAAACGTATTTTTTTTTGTATGGTTTTGTGGTGTAACAGTGGTGTGTTTATGATTACTATACAATTGTATAACAATAATTAGTTAGAAAGAAGAACCGTTTCCACAAAAAATAAGAATTAAATCAAAATTATGGCGATATTGGAAGCAGAAGACAGTTAGTACTAGTACTAGATTCTAGTAGTAGTAGTACCGTACAATTCTTAACAGTGCAAGTAATTGGGACACAGACCAAAACATTGCAGCAACACCATCCCCCACCCCAAAAGTAAGAGATGGTTTAACGCACTTCAAATCAATTTATAAAAAAGAATGAATCATCATCACCACCACCATCATCATCATCATCATCATCATCACCATCTCAGCTGAACTGGACACGGTTCTTAGACTCATCATCACCACCACCACCATCATCATCATCATCATCATCATCATCCAACTTATGTATCTGAGAACTGAGCTTAAGTCAGTAGTATATTACCAGAGTATCGCATATACTATACTACATACCTAAACTGTCTGTCTATATAGGCCTACTTCTTACATATCCCACAGATCTTAGGCTGGTTCAACCTAGATTTAAAGTGCTAGCCCAAACAAACAGTACAGTAACAATAAATCCCAAAAAATGGGGCCAAAAAAAAATGTTGACCTTAAAATTACAAAGTAATATTACAGTACTATCATGCAAGTCAAAACCTGCAGTCATATTCTTTAACAACGAGGAAACATTCCTACACTAGTCTTGTCTCCGCTCTACTACCGGAGGGAGTATACATACTCCCTCCGGCAGTTAGTCTGCGGCAGGCCTCGATCAAGTCAGTCAGTACCATGGTGCAAGCGGTAGATTTTTGAGGTCAAACAGATTGTCACGTGCAGCAGACAGAACAATTTGGTAGATACTCCCTCGGCACCAATTTGATTATCTGTAATTGCATTGTCAAAACATACGTTACAAGCCAGTTGTTGATATATTTATCATCTATTATACACATAGTCATTCATCGTATGGGAATATAATACGATTTCGTTCCTCTGTTTTCGAAATCCACAAATGCGAGGATTTTATCAACATCAAAAGGTACATATTTCAGGATCGTTAAAATTATCATGTTTGCGTTTTATTTTTCAAATCCCACTGAGCTCCTTAAGTGCCATCTCCAGGCGCGTTATGCTTTCCTTAATTTCCTTCCTTTTTCCCACTAGTCCTTGGTCCACTGGGAACAAAATTTTCAACTTCTGGTCGCTCACATACCGAAGCTTTTCCATAAATTCGCTTTTGAACAGTTTGAGGACAAAGGTGTTAATTGTCTTGGGGACACCATCGATAAAGGTTTTTGAGGCCAACTTCCAGTACGCACCGAGCATAATCTCCATGTCCAGCACCTCGAGCTTGTCGTTGGACTGGGTGTTGACCAGCTTACCTGTAATCGCGTGCGCCAGCTCCCCCATGTCCAGGGGAGGACAGGGGATCTTCCCCTTGCTTTCCCCAGCACAAAAGCACCGGGACCCGTACCCCTCGAGGTCCCCACGCCCCTTGCGAAGGAGGATGCGGACACGGGACAAGATGACATTGGAGTAAAAGTAGTGATTTAGCGTATGGGGCCGCATCTCGTCGTGGATTCGCTCCTCGACCTTGGCTTTGCCGCGCTCAAGAATCTTCTCTTCCATATCGAACAATTCATCGTCTAGGTACGCATGAACCTTGGAACCTTCGGGCGCATGCACCTGGTCAAAGATCCCTCGCATCATGTTGAAAAGGTGCTCGTGCGTATTGGTCAATAGGTCGATTGCGGGAGGGCGCCACTCGTCCTCGATCTTGTCACGCATCAGTGTCTCAAACACGTTGTAGTTGAGGAACCCAGGCAGCTGGTCCGGGCGGTTGAATTTGAGCTGTTGTGCGATGTGATTGCGGAGGGTCTCGTTAATCTCACGGCGCCGAATGTTGTCCGGGGGCACATTCTTGGCGAAACATTCAATGTCATGACGTTGGTGGAATGTTAGGGTGCCTCCAGTATTAGGCTCTTGCAAGATGTTCGGGGTAGACACCTTCATCTTGCAAGTCCCAGGCTCTTCAACCATCGTAAAATGACCTTCTACAATATCTCCGGATTCTGATGTCCCTTTCGCCTTGGTAAACTCATGGTGCGTATCTTTCCAATCGTTGATGCCCTTAAAGTGCCCCCTTGATTCATCGAAGATGGGCGTGAACGACACTTCACAATTGCCCCGAACGTCGCAGTGGATGATCCGTCCCTTGGTCCACTCGGTGCACCCGCTCGGGTGGTCGGGGACGAGGACCTCGATTTTTTCTCCAGGCGCGTACGAGTCGCCGCACTTGAAATATGTTTTGGCGATTTCCTCCTGAAAATCGTTTTCATGCTGCTGCACATTCAGGCGAAGCCTGAATTTGTGGTCCTTGAACAATGCTCTTGATTTGTCCGTATCGGCGTACCTGCCCTTTATGCCGTTATCGATAAGTTTATCCACTTGTTTGAGAATATTGACCCATACCCCCTTTCGCTCCTCATCGGTTTCCAGTGGAATATCAACTGTCGTGAGTTTCTCCTTCTTCGCCTGGAGCTTCTCGCGGAGTTTTCTCTTGAGAGCCGGAAGGGTTTTCTCAACGTGACTCACGAACAACTTAGAAAGTTGTTCGCAAAGGCTATCGATTCCACGATTAGTCTCACGAATATTGTCACGCCACAGCGATTGTTCGAAGAAAATTTTCTCTGAATCATTGGCTTCATTGTCATTCATTCCACCATCAAGTTCAGCCTGTCCTCTACAGCGGACGACGAAGTATCCGTGCTTCAGCTCAATCGTCCTGTTGTTTGCGAGGTCGAAAACCCCAGTCTCCGCCCCTTTATCAACAAGGTCGGGTTTCGTGATAATTCCGAGAGTGCGTGCTCGCTCTTTGTCAAATTCGCCAGCGATATCCAAAATTTGATTCGTTGCCGCGTCCTGATTTGCAGGAATAGTGGCCAAGATAACAGTATTCTCTTGTTTACAAAACTTTTCGACCAGAGACTTGGTTTTAGCGACAAGGGATTTATCTTGGCCGTCAGTCACAGTATGAACCAAACCCGGGAGGTCGATAATGGTTAGACGTGGAAGGTCAGGTCCAGATGTTCGCACCACAATCTCATCTTCGCAAATCTCGCTTTTGGACTCGGACGTGATAAACTCTGAACATACCGCAATAGCTTTTCCGATATCACTAGGGTCCAAAGGGACTCCATGTCTCTCATGCGGACTAGGCCCATCTTTAACTAACGATGCCTGGCCAAGGCGATTCACCAGTTCCGTGAACAGGGGAGATTTGAAATCAATGGATTTCCACCGGATATTGACAAATGCCTCCGGTTTATCTGACTTCCCCATAATGATTTGCGACGGGCAGCGGGTTCCCAGACCACACTTTCTAGGGAAGGCGATTTTGGAGACACGCTCAAGCACCGAACTCTTTCCAGAACTCTGGTCTCCCATAACGACCAGTTGGGGGAGTGACACATCCTTTTCAACACCCAGATCACGCAACTTGTCGAGAAGGTCCTCATAATCTTGTGAAATAAACGCCATTATTTTATTTATTGTCGGCCTGGAATTTGATCGTCAAATATTGTTTTGATCGTAACAATATTAAGGCACACTTATGATGGAAATATAGAAGTAATTTGATTCACTTAAGTTGAACTGTTGTTGGTTAATATACAACGGATATCATCAGCCCTGAGATAGTTAGTATTTGATCTTTTATAATCAACCCAAGGGGTTTTTTTTTCAATAAAAGAAACAGTTTGAATTTTAAAACCAAACACTGGGTTGACCAACAATCCTCCCAACGTCGCTAAAACACTTGGTTTTAGCGACGTTGGGAGGAGACTTGGTTGACCAGAGACTGGGTTGTCGCAGTCTAACTCCCGGACACCCCGAGTATACATACTCGGGGTGTCCGGGAGTTGAACATAGCTATTAAAATTCTAGAACATGCACTACACGTACATGGCATACCGTATATTACATACAAAAATACACATTAGTGATGAGGATAAACAAGTTCTTGCATAAATAAAGTTGCTGTAACGGAAGGCTCTATCGAATAACTCTTGGAGTTCGACGGCAATGGGCTCGGCTATAATTGTAATACAATATCTGAATCACTCCGTACAGTATATACTAACTAATATTGCATAGTGGAACTCCAACAGAGACACCATCACACAACCAACATCCCTTCTTTGGGAGCACGAGGTGCTGAACACAGAAGTTTACTTTTTTTTCTCGTGTCTCGTAGTCTAGGAATTCTTAAGTAAGCATTTGCCATGAAAAGAATGGTTTTGTTCGCTGTTTGTTGCAAATACATTGGGATTGGGTACTTGTGGAACGCGTTATGTTATCTATCTAATCCATCTCTGCCCACAGAGAGATAGAGCATTACGCAATGGCATAGATGGTATGGGCCAGCGTTAGAAAATTTATCCTGCGGCTGTTCATGCTTGAGTATGTCACATGCACACTTGTGGTGCATCGCAAACACAAGCACCGTTACGAATTTCAGCGTAGAATGAATTGACTGGTAAGCCTAAGTTGGCAGCGTAGAGAGGGCAGCGTCCTGGATAACAAGGGGACCATCCACGGACGGAATCCGCTTGAGGACAACATGTATCTACATTCTCTCCTATACTTCTGTCGTTAGTTTCTCAGGGACAGGCCTGATAAACCCTGGAAGCGAAACACTTGTGTTACACTTGTCACTTTTGCTAGTGTACTAGTAGATTGGAATATGATCATATCCTTTTGTTCCCCCGAGTTGATGTACATTACCAATAATAATAATAATAATAATAATAATAATACAGAGTCATACACTAGGTGGTAAAACTCAGTAACCCCGGGTTTTTCTGAGTTTTTGCTACAGTACAATTTTGCTGAGTTTTTGTTGCGGGTTAAAAACTCAGTATTATATTATAATACTGAGTTTTACTGAGTTTTTCACGAAGTTGTTGACTGAGTTTTTACCAAGGCTAAAAATCACTGAGTTTTAGGTAGGGGGGCACTGAGTTTAACCACCTAGGTCATACATGTATCATATCACCATCCCTAAATCTATATACTTCGGGCTAACCTGATCGGACTGGATCACACGCGTATCTCAGCATCATGCCTCCTACCACCTTGCAGCAGCCCGGGAATTCCTGGAACCACTGCAGGAGTACTCGGGTCTCCGGTGCCACTCCGGGAATTCCCAGAATGGTGACCTCGGTCCCTGTGTGGTCGGCTGCCAGTACTCGCGCCCACGCCCGCAGGTAAGCGCCTGAGCACCAATGCCAATGGTTGATGACTGCGCGCATCCAGAGCAGCAGGTAGTAACTCAATGTATCTATTTTACCTACGCGCTGTAAACTCAAAGGCTCAAGGTATTTGTGCAGCAACAGAATCTGGGGGAGCTTAAGCACCCTTGTGGGGTCGTAAAGCATCATGAAATAGTAGAGTTGGCGGTTCGCCACGAATCTGCGGAACTCCTGCCATCCTTTAAACCTTTGCCATTCTTGTTCCATATCTACTTCATTCAAGAATTCTTTCCCGACGTATCCGAACATAAACAAAACAGCTCGTGCAAGTTTGGCACACACCACTGGGGGGTGCACAAATCCTTTCATTTCACAAATGTGATGCCAGCGCAACCCCTTGTCTACCAGAGAGTGGGCCTCCTCGAGCGATGGATGCCGGTCCCAGGGAACTGACGACAACTCCTCAGGCCTTAACATGGCCTTTCTCCACGCAGCCCGAGCCTCTTCAGCTTCCGCCTTCTTGCGCGCGGCCTCTCGTTTGCGCTCAGCTGCACGCTGGGCCTTCACGGCTGCTCGCTGGGCCTTAGCCAATGCCTCCCGCTCCCGCCTGGCTCGGCGGCGTTGTGTTCTGTCGTGCACGCGCGCCCTCGCTAGTTTTTGGTGCGAGGAGCATAAGCAGCCGCGTTTGCCCTCACATCATCGCAGCGGACACTTGGGCACCTCCGATGTGGCGAGCTGACAGACGGTGGAGTTGTCCCTGAGATATTCAGAGCGGGAGGTTGTCGCAATGATCGCGGGCCGAGCGATCACTCCTGACATTTGCATGCGGTTACTCGCCTGAAATAGACTATTATCTCGTTTGTTCAGTTCAAAACCTGATAGAACATCTGTTGCTATTGCCCGATGTGGAGCATATCTACCTTTTGCGTGGGTTATCTTTCGACTTGTCGGGTTCCTCTTTTCTACTCTGCGGATCTCATTTGTGTGATCCTTTACCTTACTCGTTACAATCATCGCGTTTGCCAGGTCTCTGACATATGCCGAGTTCAGTTGGCGCTCAATTTTAGTTTGCGAGCAATTTGTGGTGAAAGAATTTGTGCGTCGAAGCCTTGAACTGGTCCTGGGTCTCATTGTGTTTACAAATCTACACATGCGGTGTAACAAACACTTGACAGGACAATTCACGCTGAATTAGGAGACTGTAAAACTTACTTCGTTCCAGTTAATATCTGATCATGTATACATGTCTTGCCTGATCCTCTATTTTTTAGTTTCAAAGTCTTATTTTTAGTTTCAGCCACAACTATTGGCCCGTCATATTTTCGATGCTGTGCAAGCAAACACAAAACTGAGACTTTATATTGAAAGATATTTGTTGGTATGAAACATTTAGGATCACCGGTGTTGTGATCGGAAGCGACAAACGCTCCGAGATACTTTTTTTTGCGGTAGAATCTTTCGTTGCCTGCACAAAATACCAAGAAATCTAAAGTACCTGACAGATAATTTTTGGGATTGATTGAAAGAGAAATGAACGAACCAATTGTTGAAGCCAAGCCGAATTGACACGACGGCGCCGGTTTTTTCTACAACAAGTTTACAGGTGCAGTGTGAAAACGTCGGGGCAATTCCAAATCTCAAAACAACAGTATCAACCTGCATGTAGTCAACATGTTGCGTCCAATACAGAAGATGTCGGGGCAATTTCAAATCTCAAGAAAACAGTACGGCATTCTACAAGCGGGCATTGAAATGGAGGTGAGTTGAATGAATCCTGAAAAGGTCGAGCCGGTGCACACTCATTTTTTATTTGCTTGTGCCACGTGCATTAAATATATATCCATTAATTATATATATGAACAAGCTTAGAAATATGGGATATCAACCTGCGTGCAGTCAACATATTGCGTCCAACATGGGCTCTTGTCAGAGAGAGAGAGAGAGAGTGTGTGTGTGTGTGTGTGTGTGTGTGTGTGTGATAGTGTGTCTGTGTGTCTGTGTCTGTTTGTCTGTGTCTGTGTGTCTGTGTCAGTGTGTCTGTGTCAGTGCGTGTGTATGTGTGTGAGACCAAACCTATATAAATCGGATTGCCAATGGAATTCCTACCTTTCCAAAACAACAAATGCTAGACGAGTTTCCATTCGCTACAGATGTTTTCTCTTATTAACCCATTTCATTGGTGTAAATAGGGTGATTTATTTTTATCGCAATTTTTTTTATTTGTTTTCCACAGGGCCGATCGTGGTTTTTTCATTTTTAAACTTCCCAAAAACGACCACGATCGGGTGATTTATTTTTTGCGATCGGAATTTTTCAGGTAATGCCATGCTGTATATACCCATACGTACATACATACATACCCAGTTGTTGATACACATCAACGAGTAAACATAGTATATATTCCCCTCCCAACGCATTGTCTACGATCATGACACTCATCGACAAGTATTCTTGTTATCGCCCGCAATGAAGTATGCTCTTTGCAATAATTAGACAATTTTTTCATCTCACTTTTCCACATGATACAATCATACCCAATCCATATCCAGTTAGAGTATTCACATAAAACAAAACTAAAACCACTAATCTTGATTTGTGATGTGTACAAATTCTCCAAGATTTTCAAATCTCTTAAGTCGAGAACACGTAGACCAACCAGTGTATTCACAAACAAAATCAAGCTTCCTATATTGTGCCTGTTGTGGCAGCGCACCCCTTCAAACACGCGCACGGTCGACCTCGCTCTATATAGTAATTTAGAGGTGCTTGTCCACATGGCCATATCTTTCGCATCGAGATAACTCGACACCTTGCCGGCCCAGCACCTGAACACCGCCTGCTGATTGGCTGCGGCCATCGGGTCCGATCGGTCCATCCAGGGGGATGAAAATGATAAAAGAAGATTAACCCAATGGCAGCTCATGGTAAGTGCTCGGATACCCTGGTCCATCTTCTTTTATCCTGGAAACAATGACTACCTTATGATAAACTGGAATTCCAAAATATTTAGGCGCAATGTTCACTGTTCTCGCAGAATTGTGATATATTTTTAAAATAAACATGTTCAATAAAGACAAAAAAGTAAAAAGAAAAAGACAAAAATA
>JACLAD010002412.1_pt1 | contig 12493 bp, 13 predicted proteins | sample 8027901 | NCBI WGS metagenome assembly JACLAD01 (sample SAMN15725071, study PRJNA655200) | protist metagenome | isolation source: fluorescence activated cell sorting (FACS) single amplified genomes of... | place: Spain: Blaines Bay Microbial Observatory, Mediterranean Sea | collected 2016-07-05
TAAAGTATATTCTGGAGAAGAAATTTATAATGAAAATTTCGAATTTTTCGGGAATAAAATTGATAGTTCAGATTTGAAATTATTTCCAAAACAATATAATGCTTTTGATAATGGTAAAATAGAAACTTATGCAGTTTGTAAGTTCAATATAGATGAAAATAATTTAGGTTTAATTGCTAGAACTCCATCTGAATACTGGCCAACATCTTTGAAACTCTTTGTTTACAATAAAAGCCAAGAAAGAATTATAGATTTTATAGAAATTGCTGAAAGTTGGGGAGATGCAGGTGATGTTCTCACTAAAAAATCTTGGATTTATAAAGATAAAAATAATCAACTGAATTGCTTTCTTTGGAGGTATTATGCGCATGATGATAGTATGGACGTAGATAATGAAACACCAAGTTTTATGGAAAATCATTACTTTCTTTTACAGTTCAATAATGGAAAATTAGACACGATTAGTAAGAACAATAAACAATTAGAAAAACAATTTTCTAAAATTATTAAGAAAGAAAGTTTGTAGTTTTTTGCAAAAAAATGCAACTTTACAACTCATCAACTTTACAACAGATATGACTTGGACAGAAATTCTTGCCCCAATAAAAAATACTGAATATTTTGAAACGCTTTGGCAGAAAGTAAAAAATGAATATGCGACTACCAAATGTTTCCCACCGAAAAATCAAATTTTCCGAGCGATTGAACTCACGCCTTTTGATGAAGTGGAAGTGGTGATTATAGGTCAAGATCCGTATCATAATGATTTTCAGGCAAATGGTTTGTGTTTTTCGGTTTCTGATTTGGTAAAAGCGCCGCCTTCTCTCAAAAATATTTTTACAGAACTGAAAGACGATTTAGGAATTGTAAAAACCAGTAACGAACTGGATTCTTGGGCGAAACAAGGCGTTTTATTGCTCAATGCTACTTTAACAGTTCGTGCACACGAACCGAATTCTCACAAAGATTTGGGCTGGGAAAAATTCACAGATTTTATCATCAAAGAAATTTCGGATAAAAAAGAAAATGTGGTTTTTGTTTTGTGGGGCGCTTTTGCACAAAAAAAAACTTCGCTCATAGATGAAACGAAGCATTTTATCATTCAGTCGGCGCATCCTTCTCCGTTTTCGGTGTACAGAGGTTTCTACGGAAGCAGACCTTTTTCTAAAATCAATGAATATCTGATTTCTAAAAATAAGAAACCGATAAACTGGTAGTGAATCTTATGATTTATCGTTCTTTTGCGTGAGCGATTGCAGTGGAAATCCTTTTTTTGGGTGGCTGAGCTTGACGAAGCCGCCGAAAAAAAGATTGTAACGGAAAGCGCGGTCTTTTTTCGGTTGTTGGCAAAAGTTTTGGCGAAAAAGACACGCCCCAAAATTATTCTACCTTAATATCTACCACATATTTTCCTTTCAGTTTTTCAAAGTTTACGTCTGTAGAATTGGCAGGATAAAAATTAACAAGCGTGTATTTGTGACCATTAAAAACGAAAGAATTTTTAAGGTTTTTTCCGGCATCATCTATTGTAGAAACGATGAATTTTCTAGGTCTAGAATGCAAACTCATCACTTCTATTTCTGCAGAAGCATAACCTGCCCAAACACAACGAGCGTTCATAGGACATCTGTTGTCTTCGGTCACTTTATTGAAGGTGATGTTTACTTTTTCGTTTTCTAAAAAGATATTCTGTTTTTCGATCAAACGAGTAACGCCAGATTCTGGTTTTTCTGTAGGATAGGTAGAATTTACTTCTTGAGAGCTGGTTACAGGCATTTTCATTTCTGTAGATTTTTGTTGGCAAGTGCATTGAGTTACCAAAAAGGTAGCTGCTGCTAATATTAAGAATTTAGTGTTCATATTATTAAGAATTGAAGATATTAATAAGTACTACCAAAAACATTGCCAATCCTACCATAAGATTAAAACCTGTTCCGTAGATAAAGCCAATGAAAGCACCTTTTGTAGCTTTGAGTGCTTTTTGTTTATCGTTTCTGTCATGCAAGAGTTCGCCTAAGAAAACACCTAATAACATACCAATAAGAAAACCAAGTGGTGGAAAAAATAAACCTACAATCGTCCCGATGAAACCGCCATATTTTCCATAATTGCTGCCGCCATATTTTTCGGTGGTTTTGATAGGAATAATGTAATTAAGCACCAATGAAATGACCGTCAATATTCCAAAAATGACAATGTACCAAATAGAAAAATCTGGATTCCCAGCGAATTTATAAAGAATTAATCCTAAAAAACTCACGGCTAATCCAGGTAAAACAGGCAAGAAAGTTCCTAGAATTCCTATTCCTATGATGATAAGAGAGACAATGGTAATAATATTTTGCTCCATAAATCCTTAATTAGTTTGGTTAAAAGTAATAAATAAAAGCAAATTCCCAATGATATTTTTTATTTTTGCGTAAATTTGGCTTTATGGGATTATTAAGAAAATGGAGTTTAGAAATTGGTCAGTTTGTAAAAGAAAATTTTACAGAGGAATTGACTTTGCCGGCTACTATTGGATTTAAAATCCTTTTTTTATGCTTGGTTTTTATCGTTATTGATTTTATTTCAGTAATGTTTTGGAAATTTTTTTCTAGATTTTTGGTCAATGTTTTTAAAAATAAACCCATTCTAAAAGAAGCATATAAACAAAAAGCTTGGCGTTCTATTGGGCATTTTTTCTCTTTGTTTTTTGTTTACCTTATATATGATGAAATTTTTGCGGTTATTCACCCAAAAACGCATATTTATGTAGGAAGATTAATTGTTTTTGGGCAAGTAATGGTCATCGCTTTCTTGGCTTATCGTTTCGCTAAAGCTTTAGAAAATTATTACATTCAAAATAAAGATAATTATAGAATAACTGCTATTAAAGCGCTTTCTGAAACCATTAGGATTTTTGGAACTGTTGTTTTTTCATTAATAGGAATTTTTGTAATTTTTGGAATAGAACTTCAGACTGTTTTAGGCGTTTTAGGAGCTGTAACAGCGGTAATTTTGTTGGTTTTCCGAGATACCATTTTAGGATTTGTGACAGGAATTCACGTTTCTACTTCTAAAAATCTTAAAATTGGCGATTGGATTGGAATTCCGAAGTATAATATTGAAGGAAATATTCAAGATATTAATTTATTGACGACTAAAATTGTCAATTTTGACAAAACCATTTCCACAATTCCTACCTACGATCTGCTTTCTACGGAAATCAGAAATCACCAAGTAATGTACGAAGGAAGCAGCAGAAGAATTAAACGTTCGATTTATTTTAATATCAAGTCTTTCAAATTTGTGGATGATGAATTTTATGAAAAAGTAAAAGATATCAACTTGATTTCTGAATATCTAGACAGAAAACTTCGCGAAATTGCAGAAAGCAAGAAGAATATTCCACATGCTGAAAGAATTATCAATGGTCAACAGTTAACGAACATCGGACTTTTTAGAAATTATGTCTTGAATTACCTCAAAAATAATCCAAAAGTAGATCAAGACGAAATCGTTTTGGTTCGTCAGTTAGAAATTTCTCCTCAAGGAATGCCTTTAGAAATTTATTGTTTTGCCAATAAAGCAGAATTGGTAGATTACGAAAGAATTCAGGCTGATATTTTTGACCATATTCTTACCGCAGCACAAGAATTTGACCTTGAAATCATGCAAATAAGTAAAGTATAATTTTGGTTGATAGTTGATAGTTTTCAGTTGATAGTAAATCATTGAATCTAACAACCAACAACCAACAACCAACAACTATATAATGACAAAATTATCAGTAAATATCAACAAAATCGCGACCATCAGAAATGCAAGAGGCGCAGAAACCCCAAGTGTAACCGAAGCAGCGATTAAAATTCAGGAATTTGGTGGGCAAGGAATTACCATCCATCCAAGACCAGACGAAAGACACATCACCAGAAAAGATGTGTACGATTTGAAACCTTTGGTTTACACAGAATTTAATATCGAGGGAAATCCTCATCGTCCATTTATTGATATGGTTTTAGAAGTAAAACCAGAGCAAGTTACCTTGGTTCCAGATGCAGATGATGCCATCACTTCTAATGCAGGTTGGGATTGCGAGAAAAATCTAGATTTCTTGAAATCAGTAATTTCTGAATTTAAAAATGCAGGAATTAGAACCTCTATTTTCCTAGATCCAAATCCAGAAATGGTGAAATTTGCCGCAGAAACAGGAACAGACAGAATAGAATTGTACACCGAAGCTTACGCCAAAAATTACGAAACCGATAAAGAAGCAGCCATAAAACCTTATTACGAAACCGCTGTAGAAGCTACAAAATACGGTTTAGGAATTAATGCAGGTCACGATTTGAGTCTTGACAATTTAAAATATTTCGCCGATAATATTCCTAATTTATTGGAGGTTTCTATTGGTCATGCTTTAATTTCTGAAGCGTTGTATTTAGGTTTAGAAAACACCATTCAAGCGTATTTGAAAAGACTAGCGAAATGGTAAAATCAATTGAAAATTGAGAATTGAGAATTTTAAATCTGCTGAATCAGCAAAATCAGTGAGAAAAAATGAAAAAACCATTTATACTTTTCATTCTTTTTTTTGTTCAATTTTATTTTGGGCAAAAAATTGTTTTGTATGAAGGAAAAGAACAAACCATTTTTATTGATAACATAAACAATTCTGAATTTAAAAATAAAAGAGCAGATTTTTCTTTTAATGAATTTGATAAACAAGCCTATCAATATTCTTTGGAAAGTATTAAAAAGAATAATATTTTTCTAAATAAATTTGATGCTAAGGATTTGCCAAAAAGATGGATTGAGCTGTTTCAATATAAAGGAAAATTTTACACTTATTATTATTGTGATTTTTGTGGAGATTATAGATTAGAGTTTAGGAAGAATATGCTTTTAGAAACAACATGTGAAGGTCCTAACATAATTTCTATAAATTTATTAAAAAAAGAAAATTCCAAAACTTTTACATTTGAAAGAATAACTGAATTGAATGATAAAAGAAAGGTAATTATCCATATTATTGATAAAGAAAAAGGAATTGCTGTTTTTGAATCTGAAATAAATGGTGAAGTTTCATATAAATTAATGTTAGATGTTACAAAAATAAATCAGTATCCAATGATAGTGAATGATTGTAAATCAAAACAAAGTGAATTTAGAGATTTTGAAGAACCAGACTTTAAAAAACTTTTAAACCAAAATTAAAAAGCTGCTCAATCAGCAAAATCAGCGAGAAAAATTGTATTCTAAAAATTGATTTTTCTTTGCGAGCTTTAGAAATAAATAAAAAATTCTGCGCACTTTGCGTGAAAAAATATGCAAATTTTACACTCAAAAATATACGGACAAGAAAAAAACGGAACGCCATTACTAGTTTTTCATGGACTTTTCGGAATGTTAGACAATTGGGGAAGTTTCGGAAAAGAATTTGGAGAATTGTTTCCAACTCATTTGATTGATTTAAGAAATCACGGGAAAAGTTTTCATTCAGACGAGATGAATCATCAAGTTTTGGCAGATGATATTCTCAATTATATGAATTTTCATGGCATCGAAAAAGCTAATCTTCTCGGGCATTCTCTTGGTGGAAAAGCAGTGATGACGTTTGCGATTTCTTATCCTGAAAAAGTAGAAAAACTGATTGTAGCAGACATCGCTCCAAAAGCGTATCCTCCACATCATCAAGGAATTATCAAAGCGCTTCAATCGGTAAATTTTGATGAAGTAAAATCAAGACAAGACGTAGAAAATGTTTTATCTCAGTATATTCCAGAGAAATTTGTGATTCAGTTTTTGACTAAAAACTTGTATTGGACGGAAGATAAAAAACTCAATTGGCGTTTTAACATCAATACTTTGGCCGAAAAATACAATGATTTCGTTGCCAATGCCATAAAATTTGGAAAATTCGAGGGCGAAACCTTGTTTTTAGCAGGTGCAAAATCTCATTATATTCTTCCGCAAGATGAATTATTGATGCGCCAACAATTCCCGAAATATCAATTGGTTTCTATTGCTAATGCAGGACACTGGCTTCAAGCCGAAAATCCAAAAGATTTCAATCAAGCGGTAAAAGAGTTTTTGACTTAATTTACCGTTGCTTTTACAAATTTCGAGTTATATGCATTTCCCAAAATACAATTGGTGGTAATGCCGAAATTGTAATCGCCAGCTTTTAGTTTTTGCGTGTTGATTTTAATCTGAGTTTTGAAACTTTCGCCAGGTTTTAAAACGGTTGGCATTTTTTCAATTTCTGTAGGAATATCCGTTGTTTCTCTGTGCGCCAAAAATACAGCAGTAATGGTCACTGGAATTTCAGGATGATTGAAATCAACAGCATTTTTGGTAAGATTATAAATCGTAATCGGAATAATTTGATTGTTTTTGAGTTGTTCGGAAGGAAGCTCAAATTCTATTTTTAAACGGTTAGGTGTTTGGAAATGTTCTACATAAAAACCATTAAAGCTAATGTGTTCTTTATCTAATAATTTTATCGCTTTTGGAGATTCTGGTTTTTCTACAAAAACTCTTTTTCCAAAATAGTTTTGTTCTCTTTGCCAAATGTCAAATTGTGTTTTTTTAACATTTAAAGAACCTAGAGTAGAAGATTCATTTCCTGTAAAATAGTTGTACAAAGAAGTCGATTGGAATGAACCGGTAAATAAAACGGGAGTTTTTCCTATTTTTTTAGCTAAAGCCTCATATTTTTGTTTTTTGCCAGTAAATTCTAAAGTTTTAGGAAGAAGGTTTGTTAAAATAACTACTCTAGCGAGAAAAACTAAAAATATAGAACCCAAAACATACGTGCGCACATATTTTTGCCAAGATGGTTTTTCTTTGATAAATTGTAAGAATAAAATCACCATCGGAATAGAGGCAATAACAGTCCAATGTGGTTCTACATGTCCTCTAAGACTTGTTAAAGCAAAGAAAACCAAGAAACCTACACTTACAAAGTAATATGCTTTTTCTTGAAGATTTTGGTATTTATTTTTAAAAAGTAAAATCACAAAAGGAATTAAAATAAACGGATTGAAAACCGCAAACTGATTCGGTAAATATTCAAGGAAATATTTGATTTTAAACTTTTCTGAACGGTCTACTAAATGATATTGAAACGTAGGGAAATCATGCTGAATATGCCACATTAAATGCGGAATCATCAATAGAGAAGTTACAATTCCTGCAAGATAAATGTAAGGTTTGGTAAGCATTTTTAAGTTAGAAATCACCACAAAAAACACCAATAAAACCGCTTGATATTTACTGTAAAAAAGCAATGCTACAGAAATTCCTAATAAAACTGCATTCCAAAAATTTTGTTTTTCGGTAAATCTTTTATACAAAATAAAAAATACAGTCCCAAAAAATAATAGAGGAACATCTGGTGTGGTGATGAAGGAATAAGCATTCATCATGACTAAGCCTAGTGATAAGATGATAAATTCATTTACATAAGAGGCTTTGTCTTCTGGCAAAAGGTATTTCCAAATGAGGAATAAATTTCCAGAAAATAATAAAACGGTTAAAAATCTTACTCCCAGATTTCCATTAAAAAAAAGTTGAGAAATCTTAATCACCAATGCTACCATCGGTGGATGATCATAATATCCCCAGTCTAAATCTCTCGCATATTGGTAATAATAGGCTTCGTCTAAAGTAATTTCAGTAAAATATGCCTGTAAAAGATTTACCAAAGTGATGAGAATTAAAAAGAAATAAAATTTTTTATATGGATTTTTGAGGATTTCAGACATATCTTTTGCTTTTTGCAAAAATAACAAACTTTATCGTCTAAATTGCAAACTTAAAATTCTTTAAATTTCTATATTTGCATAAGTTATGATATTAGTTACAGGTGCAACAGGAATTCTCGGAAGAGTAATCGTTTTAGAACTGCTAAAACGTGGCAAAACAGTACGCGCTACAAAAAGAAAATCCAGCAATCTGCAGGAGGTTAGAAAATCATTTCAATTTTATACAGAAACTCCTAATGAATATTTTGATTCCATAGAATGGATAGAAGTAGATTTCGAGGATATTCATTCACTACAAAACGCCTTAAATGGAGTAGAAGAGGTTTATCATTGCGCTGCTAAAGTGAGTTTTCATCCTAAAGATGAAAAAAAAATGTATCAAACGAATATAGAAGGCACCAAACAACTTCTATTTGCTTGTCAAAATTCTTCGGTGAAGAAATTCCTTTTTGTAAGTTCTATCGCAGTTTTAGATGGATTGAATGAAAGCGGAGAATTAGACGAAAGTTCTGATTTTAACCCGAAAATCGATCATTCTGCCTATGCAATTTCTAAACATTTTTCGGAAATGGAAGTTTGGAGAGCTTCAGCAGAAGGTTTAAACACGGTAATTGTAAATCCAGGAATTATCATCGGTAGCGGAAATTGGAAAGAAAGCAGTGGGACTTTATTCAAAGAATTGGGAGAGAATTCCTATACATTTTCTGGAGGAACTTCTTACGTAGATGTTCGAGATGTGGCTCAGATTTCCATTGAATTGATGGAGAATAATATTTTTGGAGAAAGATTTATCTTAATTTCTGAAAATAAAAAATACCAAGACGTTGCTAATTTTATCAAACAAAAGTTAGGAAAACAAGCTGTAAAACTCGTTCCAAATGGTTTGTTGAAAACGGGAGTTTTCTTAAATTCAATTTTAGGTTGGCTTATTTCTCCACTCAAAATGGCGAATAAAGTAAACGTACAATCGGTTACCGAATTCAATAAAATATCAAATAAAAAAATAAAAGAAAAGCTCAATTACGAATTCATTCCACTAGAAGAAAGTTTAGCTTTTCATTTAGAAAATTATAAAAAAGACAGAAGCTAGAAGACGGAAGTCCGAAGATTTGAAAATCTTTGATTTTCTTGCGCCTTAAAAAAATACATTATTTAAAAATTAATTTGCGTCATTGCGTTAATAATTATGGAAAATCAATTTTTAGGAAATCAACATTTCAATATATCAAATCAAGTGGTTTCTGCAACTTGTCCATCCAACATTGCGTTAATCAAATATTGGGGAAAATACGCCAACCAAATTCCTGCAAATCCAAGTATTTCATATACTTTAAATCATTGCAATACCCAAACTTCAATGGAGTTTTTTGCTGATGAACCCTTTTCTGTTCAGACTTTTTTGGCAGGAAATGAAGAAGTGAAATTTGCAGAAAAAATCGAGAAATATTTTAAAAATATTGAACAATATTTGCCTTGGATTCTCAAAGGGAAATACATTATTAAAACCGAAAATACATTTCCGCACAGTTCAGGAATTGCAAGCTCTGCTTCTGGTTTTGGAGCGATTGCAAGTTGTTTGATGGAGTTGGATAAAAATTTCAGTTCCGAGATACGAGATGCGAGTTTCGAGATTAAAAAAGCTTCGTTTTTGGCGAGATTAGGTTCTGGAAGTGCTTGCAGAAGTTTGTATAACGGTCTTGTAGTTTGGGGAAAAACGGATGAAGTAGAAGGAAGTTCTGATTTGTACGCCGTAAAATATCCCGATGAAGAAATTCATCCGATTTTTAAAAATTTCAATGATTGGGTTTTACTCATTCACGAAGGCGAAAAATCGGTGAGTTCTACGGTTGGTCACGGTTTGATGAATACCAATCCTTATGCAGAAATACGTTTCCAAGAGGCGAGAGATAATTTTGTTCCTCTGAAAGAAATTCTGAAAACTGGTGATTTACAAAATTTTATAAAATTGGTAGAACACGAAGCATTAACACTTCATGCAATGATGATGATGAGCGAGCCCGCTTTTATTTTGATGAAAACGGGAACTTTGGAAGTCATTAATAAACTCTGGAATTTCCGTAAAGAAACAGGTTATCCTTTATTTTTTACGCTGGATGCTGGAGCAAATGTTCACTTGCTTTTCCCAGAAAACGAAAGCACAAGAGCCATAAAAGATTTTATCTCTGCAGAATTATTGCCTCATACCCAAAAAGGAGGAGTAGTAAAAGATGTGATGAAGTTTTAATTTGTTGGAAGATGGAAGATGGAAGTTTTTAAAGAAATCTAAATTTCTAAATGAAAAATAGCCCACTTTTATTTGTTTTGATTTTTATACTTATTTTAAGTTTAATTTTTTCTCTTGCTTCATGGTTAGAATTTTATGAAGTGGAAATTTTAAAAAATGTAGAAAATTATCCTTTTGGAGCAGAAGGTCCTGTTGCGGGATTGTGGCAATATGAAAGTGCCAAAAATTATACTATTTATAATTTTGTTTTGGGAATTTTATGGACATTTGTTTCTGTTTTGAGTTTAATTTCTATTTTTAATAAGAATCTAAAATATTCAAAATCATTAATAATTTTTGCTTTTATTGTTTATGTTTTTGGAAGAATTCTTGAAAATTTATAGACCATAAAAATCCATTTCTTACCTTACATCAATTCATTCGCTTCTCAGAAATAGTAATTTTGAAGAAAATTTAGAAAATGAAAAAATTCGAAATAGGAGTTGGAATGTTTGGCGATTTGGCTTTCGATAAAGAAACCAGAAAATTTGCCGATCCTCAACAAAAATTACAGGAAATTTTAGCGGAAATAAAACTCGCAGATGAGTTAGGAATTGATGTATTTGCTTTGGGTGAACATCATAGACCTGATTATGTGGTTTCTTCCCCAGAAATGGTGCTTTCTGCAGCTGCTTCTATTACTAAAAATATCAAGTTAATGAGCGCTGTTACGGTTTTGAGTTCTGCAGAACCCGTAAAAGTGTATCAAGATTTTTCTACTTTAGATTTAATTTCTGGTGGAAGAGCAGAAATTGGCGTAGGTAGAGGAAGTTTTATAGAATCTTTTCCGCTTTTTGGTTACGATTTAGATGATTATCACGAACTTTTTGAAGAAAAATTAGATTTATTACTTAAAATAAATACTCAAGAAAAGGTAACTTGGAAGGGTAAACTTCGTGCTCCTATGGAAAATCAAACGGTTTATCCTAGAGCAACGAACAACGGAAAATTACCAGTTTGGATTGCAGTTGGTGGAACGCCAGAATCTGTGTTAAGAGCTGCTAGATTAGGTTTGCCATTAATCGTGGCCATTATTGGTGGTTTGCCAAGACAGTTCAAACCTTTGATTGATTTTTACAAAAAAGAATATCTGAGACATGGCCACAATCCAGAAGAAATGCAAATCGGAATTCATTCTCACACTTTAGTCAGCGAAAATCCTGAGGTAATTGATGGATATTTTGAAAACTATGCGGCTCAAATGAACAGAATTGGCAGTTCTAGAGGTTGGTCGGCTTACACCAAAATGCAATATGAAGGCGGCAGAAGCAACGAAGGCGCGCTATTTATTGGAAATTCTGATGAAGTAGCTGAGAAAATCAATATGGTGAAAGAAATGTTTGGCTTAACCAGATATATCGCTCACATGGATGTAGGTGCGCCAAGTCATGATGTAATGATGAAAAGTATAGAATTATTCGGAACGAAAGTTGCTGAAAAAGTAAGATAAATTTAAAGTCATGAAAATACATCATTTTGCTATTATCTGTTCTGATTATCAGGTTTCTAAAAAGTTTTATACTGAAGTTTTAGGACTGAATATTATCAGAGAAATTTACCGAGAAGAAAGACAATCTTACAAGCTAGATTTGGCGATTGGTGATGATTATGTCATTGAATTATTTTCATTTCCGAACCCACCGAAAAGACCTTCTAGACCAGAAAGTTGTGGCTTAAGACATTTGGCTTTTGCAGTAGAAAATGTGGAAGAAAAACGAACAGAACTATTGCAAAAAGGAATCGATTGTGAAGAAGTCAGAATAGATGAATTTACCGATAAAAAATTCTTTTTCATCGCAGATCCAGATGATTTGCCTTTAGAATTTTACGAAATGTAACTTTTCAAAATCTCAAAAGACTTATTTATTGAATTTTTAAGAAATTTTTGTGATTTATGAACGAATATTTCTGAAACGCAAAGTTTTTTCGCTTTGCGAATTTTAAGCGTAAGCTTCAAGCGAATTATTTCGCTTCTTTGCTTCCTTAAAATAGATTTAAATTTTTTATCTTCTTTGCGTTTATATAAAAGTAATATGTAATAATTTTTGACATGAAAAAAATCTTCTTTCTCCTGATTTCCAGTTTTTCTTTTGCTCAAAATACATCAGAAAAAGAAATCATAAAACCTATTGAAAGCCTTTTCAATGCAATGAAATCTGCAGATTCTCTTGGAGTGAAAAACGCTTTTTCTGGTTCTGCCATTATGCAGACTTTTGGGAAAAATCAAGAAATAAGAACGGATAAAGTAGAAGATTTTGCCAAACAAGTTGGCGCATCTCAAGCTGGCGATTTAGACGAAAGATTCACTATTTCTAAAATTTTGGTTGATGGAAATATGGCTTCGGTTTGGGTTCCGTATCAGTTTTATTATAAAGGTAATTTTTCGCATTGTGGGGTTAATAGTTTTCAACTCGCGAAAATCAATAATGAATGGAAAATTCAATATATCATTGATACT
>JACLAD010014863.1_pt1 | contig 12491 bp, 20 predicted proteins | sample 8027901 | NCBI WGS metagenome assembly JACLAD01 (sample SAMN15725071, study PRJNA655200) | protist metagenome | isolation source: fluorescence activated cell sorting (FACS) single amplified genomes of... | place: Spain: Blaines Bay Microbial Observatory, Mediterranean Sea | collected 2016-07-05
AGGCTCGCGCTGCCGGAGCGGCGAAGGTCGCCCTCGAGGAAGCAGCGCACCCACTCACAGCAAGACACGGAAGCGCCGTTCTTGGAGAGGTGGAAGAGGGCTGCACAGGATTCCTGGATCTCAGAACCATCGTAGACCCCACAGCCGCTGAGGATCACGGCGATCTTTTTCCCGTTCGAGGCTCCTTCAGCATCGCACACAGATGGACGCGGTATCACGTGGACGGCGGCAAGCAGTCCAACTGCGCCCAGTCCGAGACCGAGAACGACGCCTCCTGCGACACACTTCCACACGTGGGAGTCAGAGTCAGATGAGATAATATGTGACATACTCGTATTGGGTGGGTGGAGATGGGGTTGGGTGTTGGGTTGCTAATTATATTTAGTGTGGGGTAGGCTGGTGGTTCAAGGTGGGGTGACGGCACATCCAACAGGAGAGACACGGAAGGCAGACAAGATTCAAGATTCTCTTTGACTTCGATAGTTACAGGCTGCACTACTCTTTCTTCGACCTTTCCACGGCCTTGATTTGTTCCTTGCAATCGCTCCCCATGAGAAGGTCCATGTACTTGAAGAACGGCTGGAAGTTTGTTCTAGGCCATTGGTGATGCAAGTCGTGATGTTCCGCTCCGCCAAGGAACAGGAAGGGCAACAACTTATCGCAGGAAATGGGAAGATCGTATCCGCCGTGAGCTTCCACGGAGATCTGAATGGAGAGGCAGATCCATGTCCACTCTGAAAGCGGGTGGCATCCGAGTCCAAGGCTCGCCTAGTTGTGAGGGGAGGGAGTGATGTAGGGAATCGGATAACGAGGTAGAGGAGAAGGGAAAGAGGCGGAAGAGCGTGAGAAACGAACGTGGTCGAAACGAACACAGAAGGGATGAAAGAAGCGAGAAACAGCCAAGCCAGGAAGACGGGAGTGCTCACCGCAAATGTGAACGCCGTCACTGCAAAGAGCTCGCATGGGTGAGCGTACTGCGTCACCCACACGAAAGGAACGTAGTACTGATGGTGCAAGGCGTGAATGTGCTTGTAGAGACTGCAGGGTGGCGGGAGGCATTAAGTTTTTTCGAACTCGGCAAAAGACAAGGCAAGCCCTCACAACAGAGCAAGAGCATCCGCGATGCACTCACGGTCTCGACTCGTGGTGCGACCTATGCCACGTGAAGTAACAGAGGTCGAAGACAGCGAGACAGAGCAGCACGTGAACACCAAATTCAAGCAAGGATGGGGGCGCTGTAGGGAAGAGATCCTTGCCATCGCAGTAGAACAGGCAGAACTTCGGTGCGTGGTAAAGCCAAGGACCCCTGGTAACCGCTTGGAAGATCACCCCCGGGCTGATGTAGATCAACGTCGTGTTGAATGTATCTACGCCCAACACGAGTGCAGAACATGAGTTGATTGGGCAATGATCAACACACCCATGAGCGTCAGTGATTGAGCCCCCTTCCTTTCTCCCTTCAAGTACTCACACCAAAGGGTCCGCTTCCAATCAGCTGCGGCCGACGCCGGTCTCTCCTCCCCTCTAATCTTCCACCGCCGGAAATAGGTCACCCCGGCGAACGTGTCTAAGAGATCCATGAAGAACATTGGGAGGCAGGAGAGGAAGTAGAAACCAAGACCCAGGAGGCCCGGGAAGATCGCGGAGCCGGTGTAGGGGCCGAGAGTCGGTCCAGTCAGTAACTCCCAAACGCGGTTGAGCCAGTACTGCGAGTAGTCGCCACCGACAGCCGCCCCAGCCACTTCCCTCTCCCGCCACAGTTCTGCTGCGTACTTGAGAGGCCAGCAAACAAAGTACGCCACCATCGCGATCCCAATCGTCATCGCCATGCTCACAAGATATGAAGCCACGTTCTCGGGGAGCCCTACTATGTGACTAAGCTCCTTGATCTTGAACGGATCGTAGAGGAAAGCCGCCAGACGAGCTCCCTTTTTCTTACCCTCGTTTTTTCCACCAAGAGAGATGGCCGGACTCTCATTGCCCGGCATAGATGCATGCGGCATGGTTGGGGTCAGGAGCGTTTTCCTTTCCGCAAAGATCGCGGCTGTTGTAATTTAATCTGGCAAGAATTTGGAACTTTCGTGTGGCGAGCCTCCCAATTTCCCATTTCCCACTATCGTCGCACGCGCCTGCGCCTCCCTCCGCCACCTCCAAAAGAGACATTCAACGTTCCTCTCATGACAAACCCATAATTAACCGCACGAGTGCATCTTTTTAAAAGCCCAAAGGGTATATCGTGATGTCGTCAGCTCTAGAGAAAGCGAGGCAGAACCTGGCGAAGAAGAAGGAAGATGGTGCCGCCGCGGCTGCCACTGGCGCCGCAGCGGCTGCCGCCGGCTCGGACGAAAAGGCGACTGGGACGAAGCACAAGCGGCTTCTCCCGCTCGAGCTCATTGACAAATGCATTGGGAGCCGGTTGTGGATTGTGATGAAGGGCGACAAGGAGTTTGTGGGAACGCTGACAGGGTTCGACTCTCACGTCAACATGGTGCTCGAGGACGTCACAGAGTACGAGGTCACGAGCGAAGGCAAGCGCGCGATCAAGCGCGACCAGATCCTCCTCAACGGAAACAATGTTGCAATCTTGGTACCGGGCGGAGATCCGGAGAAGGCAGAGGTTGTGGACGCGTGAGGCAATCGCTCGTGTGCTGCTAGTTGGGTGAGGGACGTTTGTGGAGGGGCGATACGTATGCACCTAGTCTTTATACATCCGACGCAGCCTTAGCTGCTCCCACTCCATGCGTCATGACCTTCGCAGTTGCAAACACAACCGACCCGACAAGCACGGAGAGTCCTAGTAATGCTGAGAGGATAAACCACGCAGCGGATGAATGATCATCGTCTTCGTCGTCGCCGTCCTTCACCTTGTCACTAAAGAGAAGATCGTCGCCATGTTCTTCGTGCTCGTCGTTTCTATCGCCACGATATGCCTCTCCTGAAGCGCCGCTGCCTCCGATGCAACAGCACAGCAAGGCCAAGCAGCCGCCGTCGCCAATGTTGCCCTTCCGGTTCCTACCGACGTCATCGTCATTTCCAACCATGGGCAATAGAGTGAGCGGGAGGAGGACGGCCGTCGCGCAGGCGACCGCGAGCCACGTAAGGTTGCTAAAACTCTCCAGCTGAATGCCAAAGACGTCGATGAGCGCCGCTGAGAGCGCTCCAGAGACCACACCGCCTGCTGCGCGAGCTGACCAAAAAAGGGAAAGCGCCAGCTCCCTATCGCCATGCGGTGCAGCATCGGTAACATACTCGAGTTGCCTGGTCCTGACCAGCGGAAGGACCAGAGCGCGCAGCGCAAAATCGGAGACCGCAACAACCTGGTCGGAGACACCAATTTTGCGATTAGCTTGTGTGATGAAGATGAGCCTAGTTTTTGACAAAGTGAGTAGGATTAGGTTTGGTATAAAATGTCGAAAACAAAGCCGAGAAAAGAAAAGGGAAGAGAGAGGGGAGATCATCCGTTCATAAACGCACTGGTAGTTGTTAGCTGCATATCCGAGGAAGGCAAGCACAACCATCGACGTTTTGAACGATAGGCCACGAAAGTACGTGGATCCAAGTTGGGACGCTGCAACTACACTAAAGGTGACGGGAAGGATACCGTCTGCAGAGAGTGTTGGAAGACAAAAGTGAGTTCCAGAAAGTAGGTGCCGAAAGTTGGAAATCTCCGCACTCACACTGCCAGTTCGTAAATCTACCACCGCCACTCTTGCTCTGAAAGAGAAAGTAGTTGGCGTCAGCGTCGTCCGTGTTCGGAATGCTTGCTTCGAAAAATATGTATAAAAGAGGAATCCAGAACCCATTTCGTTCGAGGAGACGCCACAACTTGCTCGAGCCAGACTCTGGCTCTTTGTCGCTGCGCCCGCCACGAAGCAAAACGCCACCGTCGACTTCGTCGCGCACCAGCAGCGACACAGGGACAACGGCAACCAAGACAAAAGCGCCGAGATAGAGGAATACAGTCTGAGATGAGCTTCCATCACTGGAAAAGGGGACCAATGAGCCTAGGACGAAGCCCGCAAGCTCTCCGAGGCTTTAGAGTGCGTCAGTCACAAGCTTTTCAAGTGTAGCTTGGTATGGAAAGAATACTTACGTTCCAGCTCGTGAGATTACACGCCAGATTCCAATAGCTGCAGAGGCGCTGCTCTCCTCGGCAACTCGTTCCGTGACTAGAACGTTAGTTGCTGCGGTCATGAGCTGGGAACCGAGCTGCCCGATCCCAAGGAGCAGGCAAAACGGGAGGACCTGCTTTGTTGTGGTGAGAGGGAGCTGGTTTCGCATTGCGCGCTGAAAAGGGTTCTCAACGTAAAAAGGGCCGCCTCTAACTTCCCACAGGCAAACTCACCGTCGGCGTGACTACGCCAAGGGTAGGATACATCCCGAGCACCATCCACGAAGCCCCCAGTACCATGGCCCCGGCGGCGAGCCAGAGCCCATTGCAGCGCGACTCGGACACACCCAGCAGATACCGAAACGGAGCCTGCACCAGGAGAGGCAAAAAGAGGCCCAGCGTCAAGATGGACGCTTGTGCCGAAGGTGCTACCTTGAGCGTGAGTCTTAAGTACTGTCTGTACGCCACATATGGGAGAGCGATCTGGAAACGAGCGACAAAAGACGAGGCAAGAAGTGCGAGATTGGAGTAGTGGAAGAGACTCCGCTCAAAGCGTCCCTCCGATTCTGCGACGTATCCAGTTCCTCCGACAACTCCGGGGTGGCCTGGAAGCAGTGAAGATGATTCGGAAGCGCCAAAGGCAGCTTCATCAACCTCAGACATGTTGAAACAAATGTTCGCTCTGTGCGCAGGTAGGTGTTCCATGCTATCGATGGTTGAGGTCGATTGGGACCGAAGCTCCAAGGCGCTGGGTGAACTGGGATCTCGGGAGCTGGGAGGCTCCTCATTTTTCGTTTTGTCTTTCAATGTCTGGGTGTTTTCCTGGGCGAGGGGCGAGGTCAGCGAGGGGTCAGAGGGGTCAGGGCGGCAGGTCAGGGGCGCAAGGGGCGAAGCTTCTGATCAAACGTTGCTGCGCCCGCGCGCCCATGGCGCCACCGTCGCCACACTTTAACAAGAGCAGCTCGCACCATACGCAGTCTCATCTACGTTCGAGGAGATGCAGATTTTCGTCAAGACCCTTACTGGTCGTAAGGCCGCGTTCTCCTGTGAGCAAAACGAGGGAGTTCGCGAACTGAAGCAAATGCTGCAGGAGAAGGAGGGAATCCAGGTTGACCAGATCCGGCTCATTTACCAGGGCAAGCAACTAGCAGACGCGAAGAAGCTATCAGACTACAAAATCAGCGCAGGCTCCACTATTCACATGGTTCTTCAGCTTCGTGGTGGATTTTGAGAGGCTTCCACGCCTTTCGCTACTACGCTCCTGCTTCAGTTGGGCGAGGGAAGGAAGGAGGTGTGCCAGAGAGGGTCCGGTAACCGAGAGTGGAGTCCAGTCTCTCCTAAGAGCGAACGCAGACAAGAGCGACAGACGGCCATGTGAAGGCGCTTCTATGTAGTCACTGGTAACCTCTTTCTTCTCTCCTTTTCATTGTGATCACGATGTCGCTGGTGCTTTTGTCCCGGACATAATCTTCAGGTACTCGTGCTTTCGAGCGAGGCGAACTGAAGGTGGAGAAGGTCAGAACCGAAAGCGAGGTTTCTCCGCGCACAATTTGATCGACCTACCAAATGTCCGGAAGTCCATCTCTGCATCTGGGTTAGCCTCTTGCTCGCGCACCTCGACTTCAGGGTCTGTCCATCGTGACTTCATCGTGTTCCGGTTGTAGAAGAACTCGCGCTTGGTCTCGGGGCAGATAGTCTTGAGCCACCTTCCCTCGTGCCGCCGCCGCCTTGACTCTGCCAAAAGCCGGAGGCCCTCCGAGAAATGCTCCATGGCAGTCTCAGGCTCGTTTCCAGCCTTTCATTTAGGAGAGAAAGAAGAAGGGAGATGTTTGAGTTCAAAACCAGACTCTTGACAGGAGAGGAGACGAGACGCACTGGTTCGCCGATCTGGCGAAGGAGTCGCTGGAAGCCCTCCTGCCGGAGCGCACAGAAGTAGCCCTTCTTCAACTTTCCATCATCATCTCTCGCCACTGCAGCCTCGACATGAAACACAGTACCGAATGAGGTCTTAAAGTACGAGCAGTTCCGGTCATATACGACCTTAAGCCTGTTTCTCCACCTCTTGTCCTCCGCAACCCACTGATTGACGACAATGTCGAGGAAGTCGTCCAGCGATACCTTGTCAAGGCGTCCAGAGGATCCACTGAACGAGAGCTCCTCCACTTTGGATACGGCCGCCGAGATATACTTTTGCTTCATGTAATACATTATCTTGCGCAGAACTGGATCGCGCCCGGTCAGTTTCCAGATCAGATGAAGCTCGCACTCCTCCATTTCACAAAAAACTAACTTCCAATCGCTTTGCTTCGCGTCACTTCCAGGTTTAGGTCGCCGTCCTCCTTGCTCAAAACCTCTGGGCTCAGTTCACGAAGCTCGCGAAAGGCTCTAAATGTCTGCAACATGAATGTCATGCACGCAGTGGGCAGCTCGGGCTGCAGTGGGGCACAAGTAGTTAGTTGTGGGCCTCGTCTCCTCTCCAAACAGGATAAAACCTCACTGTGTGCACGGCCAACGTGTAGCATCCAAGGAACTTTCCAAACGTAGCAATCCGAAGGTGTTTGTTCGCGTCGCGGTAGTGCTTGCCTGAGATGAAGAAGGGAAGTCGGTCGAGTCAGAGGACAGGCACCCGTAGTGATGCGTCAGAAAAATCACCATCAACTTACAAGTCTCCACCACTTCTGCAATCTTGTGATCAGCAAGCTTTTGAAGACCATACTTCTTTGAAAGAAAGAGCGCCAGAGCCTCGCCAAATGGTTGTGGCTCCATTCCGTCCTTGCGACGGATATCATCTACTGCCAGCTTGTCCCAGTATACCTGGTAAACAAACTTCATCATCTGCTTTTTCATCATCACGCGTGGCTTGGCCGGGAACTCTTTCATATGAATGCGGAGGCAGTACGGAATGTCGAGACCCCGAAGCTCGTTTTCTGGAGCTGGTGGGGGCTCCTCCACGGCACCCACGCCGGTCTCGCCAGAATGATCGCTTGCTCCCCCGCCGAGCGAGAAGGAGACAGGATCGGTTTGACATGCTGGAGCGTTCGGGCAGATGAGGAAGAAGTAAGTTGGGATGCTCTTTCAATTTTGATGGGGTGGGGGATAGAGAGAACGAAAGGGAGATGGAGTACAGGATGCGCACCGTGCGAAATCTTTTCCACCTTCTGCTCCCTGCGAATCTGTGCCAATGCTCCGGTATGAAGTTGCTCGCTGAGATCCTTCATTTCGTGTACAAAGGCGCGCTGCTTGCGAATCTCGTCCTCAAACATGTCCAACGAAGTGTCAACGTAGGCGGACATGGCCTCTGCCTTCCGCGTGATACCTTTGAAGCGGTGACTCGCCTTCGTGCCTTTGTCAGAGACTACAAGGCTCTCAGCAGTAGCGAAATCATTGATATCCAGTCCGGCTTCCTCCAAGCCCGCACCGATGATTGCAGAAGTGGTCTCGTCCTCTTCCTCTGCAATTGCATTTATTATGCCACGAAGTCTGTTTTGGGGGTGGCGGTCGTAACGGAGGACGTTCTATGGTGAGCAGATGCAAGCAACCAACGCACGGGGCTCCTTACTCACTGTACCAGCTCCTTCCTCCTCTCTTCGACACGATTTTGTTCTGCCTTCAGCTCGATCTCCTTATTTTGTAGTGCACCCTTGGCTTGGCTGAGGAGAGAATCCTTTTCTGCTAAGACTTGTCGGAACCGCAGCTATGTTTGTTGTGTGGTGTGAGTTTCAAGAGAGCACGAAAACTTAGCAAAGCAGGTAAAGGGCTACTGCTACGTCCACTTACCGCCTCTGCATTGCTCTTTTCGGCAAGCTGCTTGAGCTCGAACTGTGCCTCGCGGGCCGCTGCCAACTGCCGGTTGAAACTCTTACATACAGTGGAGAAAACGCCCTCCTGTAGATGGGGAGGCAAGACGAACTCACAACGATAAGCAAAAGAGGCAGAGCAGTAGAGCGTCGAGGAAGAGTAGTTTCGGGGCACAGTCGAAAGCCGCGCAAAAGCGAGCCATATGTACTTACAGACTTTGCCCACACTTCCTTCAGCAAGCGGGAGATGGAAGCATTGTAGATGTCACACTGTTCGCTCAGCTCCTTAAAGCAGACGGCGTAGACCTGCTGCTGCGCCTCGAAAGCCCGGAGGCTACTTGACGCAATCGCGTCAAACTTCTTCTTCTTCTGTGCAAACTCAAGCTGCGACTCGACCCATTTGTCAAGGTACGCAGCATCGTGCGCGTGCCGATGATACTTGCCGTGATCGTGGGGAAGCTTGGCTTCTTTCATTGTGTAGCGGTATTCTTCTGGCGTAACTGAATTCGAGGTATTTTTCGTCATTTTCCGAAATTAACAACCTGCTCGCTCGGTAGCTCCGCACACTCTTTTTCTCAACATGCAACAGCCATGATGGAAGGGTTCAACCTACGCCCACTCTCGGTGGAAGAACTTGAGCGTGAGTTACAGAAGAACTCGGCGTTCCCCTTCACGATGGTCGACCCGACCATAGGAACAAGGAAGTTTTCGCTCAAGCACCATGCGACTGAGTATGTATACTCTCTTTTCGGGCTGATCGCGAGCCTTGCTATTCTCGCTGGAAGCCTTGTCTTTGCTGGCGTTCAGTCTGGAATGTTCGTGTTTTCAGTTGCAGGAGTATGTATCACCTCTTGCTACGTCTACGTTTTCGCGGACTTGAAGGAATACCTCTTGGACGAGCGCACGTTGACGTATTCGTTCAAGCTTGGCGATCGGTGGGTCACACCTCTCCTCCTCCTGTTTCACGCTCTCCTCCTCGACTCATTTAATGCTGAATCATTCACGTACTGAATCACTCGCTCCCTATCCCTTGCTCTTTACGCATTTCCCTGCCTCACGTACAGTCTCGTGGTTCAAGGGAGATACAACAACATTTACATTAGATTACGGAACGCGTTCACATTTGATGAGGAGACGTCACAGATGACGACGACGTACTACCTCGTCATCAACGGGTATGGGATCGTGAGTCATCATCTATAGCAGGCGAAAGGGATGACGAGATGTGGTGCACATGAGCCGTCCTTCCTGCTCCACCATCAAATTTCGAAGCTCATCTTTCCTTCTATTGCCATCGCTCTTCCTCAGGAATCTGTCAAGCTGACACTGTCGAGTTCTGAAAAGAGCAAGCTGCGAGGGATAGGGAGGAGGATGGCAAAGGCGCTCAACCTCAACTACTTTGACGAGCGCAATATCTCATCAGAACACAGGGTGCGGCACTACCGGGAAAACATCACCAGTGTCTTGCAAGACCAGGAGGGGAACCGAAACGAAGCAGCACTTCGGTCCAGATGGGCAAATGTGTCAGCGGCGGAGATTGTTCCAGCCGGGTGAATAACATAGTTACAAAATCACTATTCAGTTGCAGGTTCTCATGAGACTCCGCCGTAGTAAACGAAAATTTCGTTCAGCCACTCAAACTGGAACGAGTTGGTTGCATGATGTGAGTAATGGGAGCGACATCACGAATGTAATCAATTGTGTCGACTCACCTTTGGCTGAAGACCACGTTCATCATAGAGCTTGATAAGCTTAAGCGCAGCATCTACGTCACCAGACTCCTTGACCTCGAACAGGATATTATCCATGGCAGCCTGGTGCTCCGCTTTCGCCAACGTGCCACTCTCAACGGCTCGGTCAACGATAGTGACCAGTAAAGCAACCGCTAGTTCCATACCACCACCAGTTGCCGCACAATATTCTCGACAAGCCAGGGACCCCAACTCGAAAGAGTTGCCATCTAAGCTCTCTTTCTCTCCGCTGACAGCCACCTCTTCGAGATACTCAAACGCTTGGGCGTAGGCCTTTCTCGTGCAATACGAACGGATGGCTGCAGTAGCCGCAAGTGTGGCATCGTCTTCTTTGTTAGCTCCTAGCCCTCCATCCCCCTCCACCCCACCTGCCCTTTCCTTTGACTCTGATTTTGGGTGCAATCCAATCTCCTCCAGTCGCTCCTTGGCGGCAGTGAGGAGCTGGAACTCTTCTGCGGTGCCGCCGCTTCGATCGGGGTGTTTTTCCATCGCGCGCGACTTGTACAGTTCAGCGAGCGTCTTGCTCCCAATATCGTCTGGCGACGTTCCCAATATATTCAGCAACTCCCGCCGTGTGTAAGTTCGAATGTCTCTCGCTGAGGTTGTCAAAAGGCGTGAAGAGCCCCGTGAGCTCAAGAGCGATACGACCAGTCGACGTCTCATACCGCTGAACGCCTAAATTTATTTTTTATTTTTATTTGAAGGGTAGAGTTGAAGGGCGAAGAGATGAGCGACGAGAAGGCTGTCTCAGCTGCTTGCACAGCAGATGTAGCCGTCGAGAGGACCAGCAATTGCGAGGATACTGTGGATGCTGGGGCTGAGAGTGAGGACTGTTGTAAAGCTGCCGCCGAAGAGCAGGCGACTGGAGGGGGCGAAGAAGAAGAACAAGAAGAACAAGAAGAAGAAGGAGAAGAGAAAATGTGCAGGTATTGCTTCGACGAAGGAAGCGAAGAAAACCCGCTCATTTCACCGTGTGCGTGCAAAGGCGGCCAAAAGTGGGTTCATCTTTCCTGCCTGCGTCGGTGGCAGAGGATGACGATGGTATCACAACCGACGCACCCCGCGTACTGGAGCGATGACAAGAGGCACCACGAGTGCAACGTGTGCAAGTCGGAGTACACTTGCCCCCCGCCAACGAGGAACGAGCTCATGGAGTCCTTTACCGGTGCTGAGATCGCCGCGCTGATCACCGAGGGCTGTGCGATTGCGAGTGCCGACGTCTTTTCGAGGGCGCTCGAAGCACAGCTTGCTTCCAACCCTCTGCTGCGGCTGCTCTCCGGGAACTCACACTGGGTACGGGGATTCTTCCTGATCACAGAGGTCGCGGAAGATGATGGCACTGTCGATGCAGAATTTGACAAAAGTGAAGAGTCTGACTTTGAAGAGCTCAGGCTTCGCCTACTCAACAGCGAGGAGTGAGTATGGCGTGTCTCGTTTGTTTCGTTGCTGCTTCTAACGCGATCCTCAGTCTGTCCATCTCGAGCCGAGGGGGAAAGCTCGTCCTTGTGAAGGTCAACACCAACGGTACTGCAGCAAAACCAGCAAGCGGCAAAGGAGAGAAGGGCGGTCTCCGTGTTCAGCTAAAGGCCGCCGAAACCCCGTTGTCGCTTTCCTTTCGTGTCGATGGCAGAAGTGTGAACGACGGCGGCTGCGGTGACGATCACATCGTGGCAGTGAACATGTCGCGCCGTATCGACCGACCCCCGCGCGCAGCGAGCAGCGGCAGCGGGAAGGCTAACTTTTATGCCGCTGTGGCAAGGGCAATTGCGAGAGGAGGACAGCCTGCCAGGGAGGTCGAGTTGCAACACTATATCGGCGGCCCTTGCTACGAAGAGCGGTGCGTATGTCTTGTAGTCCCGGGATACTCGGCGCCCGGGGCGCAGGGCGGTGCCAACCTTCGTGGCTGGGCAGTATTCAAAGACCCTGAGCAGGCCATACTCGCGGCTTGCAAGGGGAGGGGGCGAGGGGATAGAGATTGGGTTGGTGGTGGCGATTGCGGTGGTGTTGCCGCCGTGGCTGCGGCCGCCGCTGCGGCCTGTGCAGCGGCCGTTAGCGATCATTGCCCTTCATCTCAGAACTCTTCGTCGTCATCAACGCCGTCACGAGGCGTTGGTGGTGCTCTCATCGCGTCGGGCGTCTTCATCCGACTCGAAGGTCTGCGATCCGCCGCCGGTCGGCTTCTGAAGTAAGTAATACGAATCATGCGCAGCATATCGACGGTGAACAACCAATGTACTCATGTGTGCGCGCCACCGCAGTGGCTGCATCGGCATTGCGTTGCAATACTCGTCGGCCTCTGGAAGATGGCTCGTACGGCTGCGCGGAGGCGAGGGCAAGAGTGTTCGACCTGCAAATCTGCGTGTCCTCCCTCGGTTGGCGCCACCGCTGGCAGGGTCTTCGCCGCCAGCAGATCTCGCAGAAGCTTATGTGGAGGCGGAGAGGGAGCGCGTGGGGGGCGGGGCGGCATCGAAAAGCGAGGTCGCGCCCGGCGCGAGGGTGGCCACGGCTCACGCAGCAGCGAGAGAATGTGCAGGAGAAGCAGCGTCGCATAGCGAAGACGCGATGGCCACCGGCGTCGGTAAAGTGAATGCAGAGGTATCAGCAGCATCGACGAGAGCACCAGCGGCAGTAATGGGCTCATCAATACCAGGAACTTTGGACGCATCTGGCAGCACAGAACCTCTGCCTGTAACAGAACCGACATCGGCTGCGAAACCAAGGACAACGACGACAGATAAGAAGCGAAAGAGGACAGACTCAAAGCAAAACGATAGCTCTGGCCTGGTCCTCGCGTTTTGGGGGGATGCACGCTGGTCACGGGCTCAGCTGCTC
>JACLAD010010928.1_pt1 | contig 12485 bp, 9 predicted proteins | sample 8027901 | NCBI WGS metagenome assembly JACLAD01 (sample SAMN15725071, study PRJNA655200) | protist metagenome | isolation source: fluorescence activated cell sorting (FACS) single amplified genomes of... | place: Spain: Blaines Bay Microbial Observatory, Mediterranean Sea | collected 2016-07-05
AAGCTCGCAGAGATGGAGAAAGCGCGGTTGAAAAAGGAAGCGGAAGCCGCCGAGCTCGAGCGGAAACGCATAAGGACCGAGCAGCACAGACAGCAAGAAGCGGAGGAGGAAGCACGGCTAAAAGAACTACAGAAGAGTGCGACAGCTTGGTTCAAACCGCCACAACCGCCACAACCGAAAAAAGAAAAATCCAAACCGATTGAAGACCAACCAAAGGTGGATGGGGAAGATATAAATACGGAAGAGCTCGCGAAGGAGGTCATCGCCGTTCACGAACAGATCGAGCGAGCACAGTCGCCCGTCAAGCCGCCGTCCCGCCCAGCATCGCCTAAACAAACATCCCGACCAGCTAGCGCGAAATCAACCTCCCGCCCAACCAGCCCAAAACCAGTCCCACCGCCATTAACCATCCAAACGACAGAATCATCTTCGCCTGCACCGTTGACTACGGATTTGAAAACACCAAGCCCGGAGGCAATGCTAGTTGCGCAAGAGGTCATGACAGCAGCAGTGGATGGCGCACACGCTGAGTTTGAAGAAGTCACTACACCTAGAGGAAGCATCATTCGCAAACCAACTGTTGCGCAGGTCCTCGGTGACGAACCAACACCTCAGGAAGTTCCAGAATCATCTGGCACGCCACCGGCTATGGTGCCGGTAGTAAAAGAAGACAGTCGCACACCAGAGGAAAAGCAAGCAGAGGAGGCGGCAAGGAATTTACAGCTGGAAGAACAGCGGGCGCAATTGGGTTTGGATGCGCAGATGGAACAGGACTTAGCGGCAGCAAAGGAACAAGCCGCGGCGAACAAGGAGGCAGAGGTGGCACAACAGCAGAAAGACGCCGACCTCGCCGCCCGCGCGGAGGCAATGTTAGCACAGCGCATGGCCCAAAAGGAGCAGGACGCAGAAGCGGAGCTCGCTCGCCGGGAAGGCGCTCGCGAGAGCGAGCTTCAAACGACCGAAACGCTGAAGACCGAACTCAAAGAAGCGGAAGTAATCCACCACAAGGAAACGCAGGATGTGATTGTTGCATCGCATGAGCATGCTCTCGCAGCGGAGAAGTCGGCCGTTGCGGATGTAAACCAAGTCGAAAAGAAAGAAGTCATGCACGTTGAAGTTCAAGAGGCGGTAATTGCAACCATGATTGCCAAGAAAGCAAGCGAGGAGGAAAAGCGTGCTGAGTTGCAGCTCTTCCGTGCCAAACTAATGGCCCAGAAGGAAAAGCTCGAAGCGCAATCCGCAAGTGTAGAGCTCCTCGATGCTCAAGCCGAAGTCCAGCGTATGGCACAGTTCGCCTCGGAAAACCCACATGAAGAGTTCCACGCTGCTGCCCTCCGCAACGCAGAAGCGCAAGTCATCATCGCTCAAGAAAAAGCGGATAAAGAAATCGCCGAGTGGAAAGAGCATAAAAAACGGGTTGAAGAATTAACCATCGAGGAGCAAAAACTCCAGGCTATCCGTATCGACGCAGACAAAGTCAAAGACAAAGAGGTTGCCGAAGCCGAGGATGCTACCGGCGAGTTTCACGAAGCCAACGCAGAGATGGTGCAAGGTCGAAAGGATCTGCACTCCGCCACTGCCGCGCTGCAAAAGGAAACCAGTGAAGAACAGGCCGCCGCGGAGGTGGTTGTGGTAAAGAAGGAAGCGTTAACCGAGCATCAGTCCGCAAAGGCCCAGAAAAAATGGGGCCTGCTCCGCACCACCGTCAAAGCCGCAGCTGCGTTTAAACAAACCAAAACTCTCGCAGAGATCCGCGCGACACACAACTTCCGAGTAACCGAGGTCGTAAGTGAAAGCGAGTCTGAACCTGAACAGCCGCCACCTCGGCCTCCCTCCCCGCCGAAAACGCTTGCTGAGGCGCGTGCAAACACCGAGTTCAGACGTACCGAGGTCGTCTCCGCATCTCCGAGCGAAGACGAACAACCCGCACCCGCATAACAATTCATTTTAATTCACCATACATTAATTTTATATAATTCACTTAAGATTTTCAATTAATTATACCACAGAAAACTGACATGTAAGTTAGTATCATTATTCAAAATTCATTTATCTCACCATCCATCATAGTTGTATTTTCTAGTGTCGTTTGAGAAAAGTCTTGCGAGAGTGAGTGTATATATTAGATCATTTATTCATTACGTATTATTGTGGTTTACCAACAAACGTTTATTATGGTCCATATCAACAATATCAACCCTTTATTTATACCAACAAATCAACTCTGTGAATCAAATTCAGACCAATTGGTAATTCTCACATTATCACAACTCAAATTCAGATATAAAGAATATTTATCAAGTCTTGAAAAGGTTACGATAATAACAATTACCAAGATATAACTCAATTTTTGTGAAACACAGTATTAAAACAAAAAAGAATATGGTTGCGGGCACCCGATCTGATTTTGCGGCGAGGCTGGAGCCCTACATCGTCGCCTACGAGAGCGGAGACAATTTATCTTTCAACGAGATCTTTATTTCTGGAGGTTTTTATTTTCAAAAGATGTCAAAAAATCTACGTTTTCTTGTGGTTCAACAGATGGCTGACGCGGTTTGTGCTATGCTTTGTTAGCTTCTTCTTGTTTTCTTCTATTCACGGTCTAGCGTGTACGCGCATTGCGCGGAAAACTTGAAAAAGATATTATCGTTTGAATACGATAATATTGTAGATTTTTTCTTTTTTTATTGATTCGGTAATGCTAGGTGATGATAGGAGTCTAATTCTCGACACCGGCCTGAACAAGTACCACACGCCTTCAACGCCCATACCTGACGATGCTGTTTTCCGCGCATCGTCTACATGTAATGCACCAACTACCAAAGCATATGCCGCTGCGAAGAATCTATACGACACGCAGTTCGCCAGCGTGAAGGAGCAGGATCTAGGTGAGAAGTTACAGCTGGTCTTTGACCGACAACGCGAGCAGATCACCCGCTTGCTAAACCTCCCAGATGGAAGTGAGGTAATTATCGTCCCATCTGGTTCTGACGCGGAGTATATTCCAATCGCAATCGCTAAAACATTATTCCCAGATAACAAAGAGATTTTGAACATCGTAACCCAAGTCAAAGAGGTTGGTGCCGGCACCGCCCCTGCCGCCGGCGGTTTATGGTTTAGCACCCACGCCCCGCTCTTTGGTAAATTACCTACTCATGTGCATGAGGCGAAGCAGCTTGATGGGTTTCATGATGATGCGAAGGTCGACACGCTACTCATCCCAGCTAGGACGGAGGATGGGGAAGTTGTTGATATTAAACAGGCCATGGTTGATGCGTTTTTGGATGGGCAGGGTGGCAATGCGTATAAGATTTTACACGGTGTGTATGGTGGTAAGACAGGTATGATTGATCAGCAGTGTGGGACCAAGTTGAGTAAGGGGTTAACAGTTGTTGACGCATGCCAGGGGCGGTTTCAATTAAGCGAATTGAGGAATTGGATTAATAACGATTCCATCGTTTTATTCACGTCAAGTAAATTCTACCAAGCGCCCCCGTTCGCTGGCGCTGTAATCATCCCACCAACCATTGCAGCTTTACTAAAGCAAGCACCCCCGCCAATTGCATTATTAGAAGGAAATTATGGATTGAATGCGTTTGTGACGGATAAGGAGCTGCCGAAGTGTTTGGAGTCTTGGAAACCGTATTTGAAAGCGGGGGATAAGAATAACATTGGGTTAGCCTTGCGATGGGAAGCTGGTTTGTTTGAAATGGAGATGTTGCTCTCCGATATCGAAAAGGACATTTTTTGGAGTGGTTTGCAAGATGATCCGGTTGAGCGATGGTTGTTAAGCGTGCGGAAGATTATCGAACAGCATGCTAGTACCGTTGAGGTGTATGAGTTTAATTCTGGGATCATCAGCATTCGGTTGAAAAAGCCTGATGGCAGTTACTTTTCATTTACCGAATTGAAGACCGTGTATAAGCAGATGACCCAGGCGCCGAATCAATGTTATCTAGGTCAGCCCGTGGACGTGGCCAAGGAGTTTGGTATCGTTAGAATCGCAATCGGCGCGAGTACCTTGCGGGAATTTTTAAATCATCCAGAGAGGGTTTTGGCAGATGATAAAAAGTTGGTGGAAAAGCTGGTGGAGGTATGTAGGAAGTAAACTTAATTACGAATACAAATAAAGATGTATAATTACGCTACTCTAGAAGTCCAATTGAAGTTGGGCTACTTTTTTGTGAAGAAATCAATTTGTAAGCCACTCCTGGTGAATTGATATTGATTATCTTTTGTACAGTCACGGAACTGAACTTTTGAACACCATTTATTTGATTGTCTGTTTGGTGATAGTAGGTGATAGAAAAGTGTCTTGTTCCAGTCAGTAGATTATTATGATATTATGATTCGTATATTTTTGTGTTTAACATTATCGTTCGTTTTTAAGACCCACACTTCTTTAATTCATATAAACCACACATCAAACAAATATAATATAGCAGGTGGAATTAAAACAACATGAGTAAGAAGGAGATCCGCGCGGCAAAAGAGGGGTTAGACGCAGAGAAGACATATGTCGCACGACGCCCGGAGGAGCCGCCGAGCCATTACCTCTCTCGTTTGAAGTTCATCAAAAACGTATTGGAAGGGGAACCAGATATTTCTGACGAATTGGTTGAAGTCTTATCGTTTTCCTACACAAACATCCGTACTATGGCTTGCAAGTACCCGGCACGAATTATGTCCATGGTCAAAAAGGTATTATTTCATTTTTTCAAAAATTCGAAAAATGATATTTTAAGTTCAAATAGTTTTCATTTTTTGATGTTAATCTTTGTTTTTCTTGTTTGAATAGTATGATCCTGATCAAAATGTGACTGAAATGCCGGAGGGAGTGATTACAAAAGAAACGGCACAAGAACCGGTCGGCGAGGTGGCCATGGTGAACGTGGAGGATTAAACAATCCTGTCCGCTGTTATAGAGTTTTGATGAATGTTACATTATTAATTTTTTTATCACCATCTTTTGTTTGATTTTGGTATTATTACACCGTTGTTTGGATGAAATTTAGAAGTTTTAATTTTTATAGAATTCATACATTTTGTGTGGTAAAACATAATCGTTTTTCAAAACCCCAGACTTCAATTTTTTATTTTAATTATGGGGGACGTTGTGTATGGTCCTCAGATGAGTTTGGCTGCGAGGTTGGAAAGTTATAAGATCGCAGTTGAGAATGGGGATAACCTCGATGATTTTAGTCATTCGGAGATTAAGCGAATGAGGAAGGCGCTGAGGAAGGAAGCGGATAGAAGCAACAAGTACAAGAACATCAGCGGCCCGCAGAGAAAGAATTTGTTGAAAGTTCAAGAACGATTGCGAGAAGTGGTCGGTCTGCCGGTGGATAAGGCTGAAATAGAAGAGAATTGGGATCAGTTTCCAGAAGAAGCATGCCAGACAATTTTGGAGAAGCTCGACGTGCAGTACAGGCATAATACATTACAAGATAGTCACGGACCGGAGAGCGGTTTTGAACAGTTGAATAGTGTGCTTACACGCGCGACGAAGTATCAAGAGAAGTTTATACCGCAGGAGGTGAGCTTGCTGCATAAGGTTTGGTGGATATGTAAGGGTGATTTTAGTGATGTAGCTGTGCTTGACATCGGCGGGGGGAATGCATGCATGTGTTTGTTTGCGAGTATGATATTAGATTGTTATTCGGTTTGTATTGACTATGTCTGCCCGCCAGAGGAGCTTTGTGGGGAGTTGTATCTGAGTGAGGAGGATAGGGAGAGGCTGTTTAAGAGGATTACGTGTGACGTGAGAGATGTTGATTTTGAAAGTCTGTTTGAGGTGTTGCACGCGCGGGGGAAAAAGCGGATTGTAATCCTCGCGAAGCATCTCTGTGGGTGTGGAACGGATCTTGCGTTGACATTCGCAAAGGAATTTCAGCAGTATTGTTCGAGGAAAGGATTTTTTTGAATTTTCCTAAAATCCGGGAGCGGGGCTTGCGCAATTAAAAAACCAAATCTATCGAATGGTGGTGATATTTTAGTCGATTGGCTTGAGCTCAAAAAAGATGAGTCTATGATTCAGTCTAGCGAGCACGCCGCGCAACCACAAGGTGCGCCGCCCCTTGAGCAACTTTTTGGTTGTTTTCTCCGTTCGTCGGCCGGCGCGTTTTGTCCGGTGTGTTCGTTTTGTTTTTGTTGGTAAGCTTGTCTAGGAATTGAAATTGTACATGCGTGCGCGGATCATATTGCGTTTGTTGAGTTTGGCAGCGGGAAGGCAGCAGTCGTGCTGCTGAAGGTGATGTGGATGCTCCAACGCAGAAGGAATTAAAATTGGGAAGGACACCACTTGTGTTCAAGCTCATCTCTTATTTTCAGCGAGGTTCGGATATTACCCATCTGGATCAAGCCAGAGAAGCAGTGCAGGTGATTGGTAGCCTCAGTGCGACCGCAAGACATATCTGCTTGATAAATTCGGGGAAAGTAAGCAGCTGCAGGCTGCGACAAAATCCCAATCGCTCACCGGCGCGTGTCTGTTCGGTGTTTGTTTTGGTTCGTTTTTACGGAATTTTGGAAAGGAAATGAATAACTGCGGCTTTGAATTTATTATTTTTTTATTAATCATTATTCTTACGGTTTATCGCATGTGTGTATTGTAAGGTCTCTCTCAAACAGACCACAGCGAGGATGCTATCCGATTAGAAGGCGTCGCCATGGCCACATGCTGCCAGCATAAAATCGACCCCGAGGAATTCGTCCAGCTTTATTCTGAGGATAAATTATGGAACGACCTTGTCCCGGACGAAAAGGAGAGGATATCAGTGGTGGATCTCTTCCGTCGGCATGTAACTTGGAGAACAACAGGCGATCCACACTCCGCTGGCAACCGTGAGAATAATTCTACCGGTAGCACGCGGCTTCCATCCATGGTCAAAATGGCAGATATCTTTGAAGACGCTTTGCAGTCAGTTAGAATACGGACACTAGAGAATTTATTCACCAATCGAGACGTACGGGAAGTTCGATTTATCGACACAGCTCGCTCCTTGCAAAATCGATGCTTACTAGCATCATCCACCAGTAACGTTTGCATACCAGTTCACGAAGAATTCGATTTCAGTGAAAAGGCTTTTGCCGATTACCTTGAAAATGCATGTGAAATCGCATTGAAGAAGTACGGCACGGTCAATTGCGCACCGAGTGGATCTAGGTTTGTGAGCAAGAAGTTTCAGTATGACGGGAATCCAGAGTCTCTGAAGAAAGAATAAATTTGCCAATATTTGTCATAATCTTTTTAGTTTTGTGTAAAAGATGTATGTTCAAAGGAATGTTGTACAGAAATATATCAGAACAGAAAGCATATGTATGTAATGAATGATGAATTCTTGGCTAAAACAATCCCTGATTATAATTATTATTCGTTTTTTGTCGATGTCAAACACACCACATCTCTTTTTCGTTTTTTTTCTAATTTTTGTTTCATCTTTTAACGCGGAAATCTCTTCTTCTTGTCACTGTAACAAACACAATATCTCTTACTATATATTTGTACCATATTTTCTTTCTTTCGTATTATGATTACTAGTTTGACTTATAAATTCTTCACACATACTATTCGATCACCTGATTGAACCCATTTTTCTAATCCAATTAGCAAGTCTCTACTATTGAAAACAGCTAGATACACAACCATGTTCAAAGCTCTTGTCTCCGCAGCCCTCGTCGGCATCGCCGCAGCTGAGTGTGATGGCTCTCCTTGCCAGCTCTTGTCCGTCTCCACCCCGAGCCGTCCCGATGATCCGGAACCGGAACCCGATCCGCAATTGAACATCAACACCTTTACCGCTGTCGATAAATGTACGTGATTTTTGTTTACCCAATCTTTACATTGATTCCAAGACGCATTTTATTTTTTGTTTTGTTCAGGCGCCACCACCGAAGTGCGTGATTTGACCGGCTGGGTTTTGGCCTACTACGAAGACGTTTCCAACCAGCTTGATGTGTCGTTTTCCAACATCTTGACCACCGCCCGTCTCGCTAACTCCGCCCTCCGTTATCTCGGTGCGCTCTCTTCCGAGTTGCAGGCGTTCCAACGCATCCAGAACATCTCCACCGAAATGAACGCGATGCTCCGCACCTGCCTCGCCGACGCCATGCATTTGTCCGCCTCCATGGAACGTTGCGACATGTCCTTCTCCCACGACAATTTTGGTGTCGATACCGTGACCACCACCGAGGCTGATGGTGTTGATTCCGTCTGGATCCGCCCCGTCTCCGTCAACGCCAACGGTACCTGCTTGGCTGCCTTGTGCGAGCACATTGTCGCCTGGAACGATACCTGTGGTGACCGCGGCTTCGCCAGTGATTTGGAACGCATCGCTGCCGCCCACGATCTCGAGGGTACCAAGTATGCATTCTCTGCCAACCGTGAAGTTACTTTCCACCAACCTTTGAACCGCATCTACACCGACACTGATGACGCCGGCACCTTCGCCATCTTGAACGAAGATCTCTTCACTCAGGAGTCCGCCTTGTTGCACCGCGTCAAGCTCTGGATCGAGGTTCAGTTCCACGGTATGATGGTTATGGTTCGTAAGGCATTGAACGGTGGTCAATTCGCCCAGGAGTCCGATCTCGATGTCTGCGGTGCTCTCGGTTTCCCCTTGGATCATGTCTCTTGGTTGTCCTTGGCGTTCGAGAAGTGCGAGGGATCCATGGTCAAGCATTGGTTGAAGGTCAACCCCATGAACCGCAAGTTTGTCGAGCAATTGGTGAACGCCTTGGCTGATCGCATCCCGAACGTCATCAAGTCCGGCCGACCGGGTGTTCTCTTCGCCGGTCCCCTCACCAATCTCTGCACCAAGTTCCAAGATTTGGAGCCCGAGATCAAGGAAGAGATGGACAAGTTGCAGGAGGCCCACGCCGCTATGAGTGACGGCAGCGGTGATCCCCGCAAGATCAACACGTTCTACCTCAACAAGGTCAGCAAGGTCGGCGATCCGGATACCAAGGGTCCGTTCAACGCTCAGACCGGTAACACCCAGCAGTATTACATGGCCAGCAATTTCCTCAAGTCCCCCTTCGGCGCATAAACGTGCTAAGGTGTGTACAGACAACTTGAGTCGATGTATTATTAGAAATACTAATAATTGCAATGCATATTAATTACACAAGTATTAGCAGCGTAATTTGAATTTCACTGGTGTTGCATGAAAGTAACGCCGTGAGCCAATTTTCGTCGAATGGCTTGTTTTGGAAATGTTTTTTGGTACGAGCACACTGTATCTTTTCCACTGTTTAAGATTTTAAGAGACGAATCTGAATCCATACAATCACAGCACCACATCGTGTCGTGTTTTGACAGTTGTTGAGAATCAATTGATGTATTGTTGATGAATCAGATTGATATAGAAGATGTTCAAACACAGACAGACGTCCAAAACCAGAAATTGAATGACATGTCAGTATTCTACGTAACATTTTAGTATTTGCCCAACAGATCAATGAATAATTCGTAATTCACATACACCAACCACACATCTAATTCTTTTATTCGTCATGCGCCACGTTTTCTCTCGTTTTTATAATTAACTACAGTAGTTTTCTCAGAGTTCCCTAGGGAATTTCTTTGACTTACAACACTAATTAACATTTTTCAATTTTTCCAATCTTTCTTCTTTCAATCAGTTTGAAGCACATTACATTTTTCGCCATGTTCAAAGCTCTTGTCTCCGCAGCCCTCGTCGGCATCGCCGCAGCTGAGTGTGATGGCTCTCCTTGCCAGCTCTTGTCCGTCTCCACCCCGAGCCGTCCCGATGATCCGGAACCGGAACCCGATCCGCAATTGAACATCAACACCTTTACCGCTGTCGATAAATGTACGTGATTTTTGTTTACCCAATCTTTACATTGATTCCAAGACGCATTTTATTTTTTGTTTTGTTCAGGCGCCACCACCGAAGTGCGTGATTTGACCGGCTGGGTTTTGGCCTACTACGAAGACGTTTCCAACCAGCTTGATGTGTCGTTTTCCAACATCTTGACCACCGCCCGTCTCGCTAACTCCGCCCTCCGTTATCTCGGTGCGCTCTCTTCCGAGTTGCAGGCGTTCCAACGCATCCAGAACATCTCCACCGAAATGAACGCGATGCTCCGCACCTGCCTCGCCGACGCCATGCATTTGTCCGCCTCCATGGAACGTTGCGACATGTCCTTCTCCCACGACAATTTTGGTGTCGATACCGTGACCACCACCGAGGCTGATGGTGTTGATTCCGTCTGGATCCGCCCCGTCTCCGTCAACGCCAACGGTACCTGCTTGGCTGCCTTGTGCGAGCACATTGTCGCCTGGAACGATACCTGTGGTGACCGCGGCTTCGCCAGTGATTTGGAACGCATCGCTGCCGCCCACGATCTCGAGGGTACCAAGTATGCATTCTCTGCCAACCGTGAAGTTACTTTCCACCAACCTTTGAACCGCATCTACACCGACACTGATGACGCCGGCACCTTCGCCATCTTGAACGAAGATCTCTTCACTCAGGAGTCCGCCTTGTTGCACCGCGTCAAGCTCTGGATCGAGGTTCAGTTCCACGGTATGATGGTTATGGTTCGTAAGGCATTGAACGGTGGTCAATTCGCCCAGGAGTCCGATCTCGATGTCTGCGGTGCTCTCGGTTTCCCCTTGGATCATGTCTCTTGGTTGTCCTTGGCGTTCGAGAAGTGCGAGGGATCCATGGTCAAGCATTGGTTGAAGGTCAACCCCATGAACCGCAAGTTTGTCGAGCAATTGGTGAACGCCTTGGCTGATCGCATCCCGAACGTCATCAAGTCCGGCCGACCGGGTGTTCTCTTCGCCGGTCCCCTCACCAATCTCTGCACCAAGTTCCAAGATTTGGAGCCCGAGATCAAGGAAGAGATGGACAAGTTGCAGGAGGCCCACGCCGCTATGAGTGACGGCAGCGGTGATCCCCGCAAGATCAACACGTTCTACCTCAACAAGGTCAGCAAGGTCGGCGATCCGGATACCAAGGGTCCGTTCAACGCTCAGACCGGTAACACCCAGCAGTATTACATGGCCAGCAATTTCCTCAAGTCCCCCTTCGGCGCATAATCAAATTCATTTTGATTGCATCATTCTTCCTAATCGAAGACTAGTACATTTTCATATGAATAATATTTGTTTTTTTGCTTTGCAAGTGGATAATATTCTTTTGTTGACATAAAGGTGACGATGAGAAATTAAAATATGCCACAAACTCTATATTCAGCAGTCAAGACGCAGAAACAACATACTATTAGCTACTACTAACACGGTGCTACACTTTTCATATATGCAAACTTGTACAGGCGATCCTAAACTATGTTTAAATTTTAATGTTTTGTGTCGATAGATGTCACACTTTGAGGATTGATGTGTTGTCGTGAAGAGTTGAAGTTGTACAATATTGTTTACCACCCCTTGTTCTCACAGAAAAGATTAATATTTTTTATGTTTGCTGTTGTGCAGGGCAGTTCACCCTACCCAATCTTTCCATTTTTATTTTTTATTTAAATCAGGACATCTACATATCTATACAAAAACAACGAACATCAGTGTGAGCTTTTACAGCAAATTAAATTACGTAATTGATTTAATTTTTTGATAAATATGAGAGTTATCTCCTTGGCACTTGCCGCCCCGGCGGTTGCCAATTTGCTTGATCAAATCAAGGACACACCCACGGCCGAACAGAGCGAGGCCATGCTCGCCGGCTTGTCCGCGAAAGAGAAGAAGGATCTCCTTCTTTCTTTGTTAGATGACAAAAAACCAGCGACGGAGCAACAGGTGAAAATTGAAAATTGATTTTTGTTGGAATAAATGAAAAAAATGATTTTGGTATGTCGCACCACATTTTTGATTAAAACAGGCCCCAACTCCCGCACCACTCCCTGCTAAGCAGGAATCCACCATCCCTTCAAGTGAAATGACGGAGGAGCAGTGGCGCGGTGCCATGGCTAAGGAGGCGCAAGCCCAGCAGAAGGCGCAGAAGCCCGAAAAGGAATGGCAGGAGCCCTTCGCCGCGATGGGCGACAAAGACGGTGAAATGACCCCGCAGCAACAGGCCGCGCTCGACCGCCGCGCGCGTTTTGCCGTGCAGGAGACCTTTGACCTTCCGGAGTTGAACGACGAGGCCTATCGTCGTCAGCGCCTCCTCTCTATGCTTGAGGAGACCACCTCCATGAACAGCGCTGCTTCTCCCAGTGCTGCGGTCAAAGAAAGGGATATTAATATCACTTTTGCATTCTGCGACAAAAAAATGATCGTTTGACCAGATTTTTAAATTTTTGATGATTCGATTGTGGAGCTGCCCAAAAAATGCACAAATCAATTTCTCAAAAAATGCAATTTTTGCATTTTGTTTTGCAAATTTGAAATTTCAATGAATTTCAATCATTTTCACATTTTTTCTGTCAAAATCCATTGTTTTTCAATTTTTTTAGGTTCCCGCCGCGCAGGCTACGGCGAACGCGAACCTCGCTGCCGCTATTGG
>JACLAD010011651.1_pt1 | contig 12485 bp, 7 predicted proteins | sample 8027901 | NCBI WGS metagenome assembly JACLAD01 (sample SAMN15725071, study PRJNA655200) | protist metagenome | isolation source: fluorescence activated cell sorting (FACS) single amplified genomes of... | place: Spain: Blaines Bay Microbial Observatory, Mediterranean Sea | collected 2016-07-05
TTCCGGATCTGTTTGCTTAAACGGTGAGAACAGTAAAAAAACTTGACCATCATTTTCAACTAAATCATTTGCATTGTAACCCGATGCTGCTGCCAATTTATCATCAATGTGATTTATTCGTACCCACGCGTTGTCCTCATTTTGACGTTTTGGATCTATTAACACATAATACGCTTCATCTTCCATTGCATATACAATATCTTTTAACTCGTATTTATTTGATTTTGCTCGTACTGGATCAAATATACCATATATATTTGGTATAAGCGTATGCTTGATTATATTACTACCGACGTTGTGCATCCTCTTTATTGGCGACCATCCATCGAATTTATCCTGATCGTTGATATCGCTTAATGTATATACTTGATCTCCAAACGTAACAATATCATTTTCTTCATAGTCTTGTTTCAATGCACGTCGTTGTTGAAAATCGGGTATAGGTCTCCAGCTGGCCTCGTCCATTTGTGCCTTTTGCTTTGTTAATATAAAATAAGTTGCATCGTTATGGACTATATTGCCAGACTTATAAAGACCTTTCTTTGCATCAGCAGGATTAAATCGACCAGCAATAATTGGCATTATAGCTTTATTCGATATTTTTGTAGCTTCTTCTATATTCGATATTTTTGTATCTTCTTCTCTCTTCTCCTTCTTATTGTTTTTTGCTTTTGATGCTAATGACTTTTTCATACCATTGCTACTCTTTGTTTGCATTGTTTCTTTCATATTCTTTGGTTGTTTGTGCATTGATTTCCTCCCTTCATTTTCACGATTGACAACGGTGGTGGTATCTACTTTCCAGGAACTACTTCTATGTTTTAATGTTTGCTCCAACAAAGATGTTTCTTTCATTATACTTTGAAGTGTTTCAAATTCTATTGTCTTTGCTATTATTAATTCTGGAAAAGTAAAATCAAATTTGCACGATAATGTCTTTGCTGGGACTTCAGCGAAATTATTGCCAGTACAGGTTGATAATTGGTTTAAAAATGTCGTAGAAGCTTGTAATAATCTTTGAATTTGAATAAATTTTTGACAAGCGAGTTGCCCGTTGTTTAAATTGATAGTGTGTTGTGTTTTGAACTTAATAGCGTTTGTTAATGCGTTTTGTAGATGTCTACGGATAGACGTTAAACGGTATATTAATGGGCGTTCCCATGCATTATCGTAAATTTTGTCCATTAATGGCAGTTTTACAATTTGAGTAAATATGTTTGAGAAATAATACAACGCTAATTTTTGATTTATAGCAAATTCTTCCGTACGTGAACCTTTCTCTTTTTGAACGTTATTAATACGTAGAAACTGTTGTAGTTTTGGATTCGTTTTATACATATCATATATATTTTCCTTCTTTTTTAACGGTACAAGGTCGTTTAACATTTCCAACGCACGTAGAACCGCATCTTCATCTGTTTGATCAAAGCATGAAGCTTTTGCCTTCATAGAAGCTTTTGAAAATTCTATTTCAATTGGCGATTGCACTTCATAGATGAATATGTTTTGTACAGGCAAACGTGTTTTACGATGTCCTAAATGTCTAGTAGCCTTATCAGCATCTAAATCATTCGATATATGGTCTTCTACTTTTGACTGTACATCTCCCCCTATTGCTTTTGCCAAACTACTTGTGTCTTTTTTTATTACTTTTGAATATATAGGATCCTCTAAAAGATTTACTCTTTCTCCGGACTTTGATATTTTGACGCCCGTACAAGAAACAGACGAAAACATGCAATAAAATAATAGAAAAACATAGGTAACATGGTAAGATGTTATGAAGAAAAGTACGCGACCCATAGTTTTCAGGATTTGCAGGTTTTGCGCAATGGTATGCAGTTGTAGTTGTTAAAGTTATTTACTGGGTAGATCTGCCCAGTTTTTAAGTGTTTCTAAAATGTTTATTGTATGCATGTACGTGGGAGTTGTTGTTTAAATAATTATTTATATATATATATGTAAATTTAATTTGGAGATATATACATACATTATAAAAGTAATGTTTCTTTGCACTGTTTAGTGTCATCCAGTCATAGTTAGTATTTTTTAATAAAAAAAAAAATTAATACTCCTTTTTGCCCCCTTTTTTTTATTATTTTTTGCGATGATAGTGCCGAAGAGAGGAGAATTGCACAATTTAAATTGTGCAATTATAATAGAGCTGAAAATATTCCTTACATTGTATTATCCTTGTAAATAAGACGGATGAAACTCTCCCCAAAACAGGCGTGGTCTAATTAGTACAGATTTAGTATACTATAAATATATATTTATATAGTTAATACCATAAATCGGATATTCTAGATATTTTCATCCAATTAACATTGGCCATTTTTGGATTTTATGGATTTATTATCATCCAAGATCTACCTATCAAATATCCTACACAATCCTTTCTCTCTCTCTCTCTCTCTCTTTTTTATTTAAACGATTGCAACAGCAGCAGTACTATTTGCTCTACTTGCTTCTCTTTGACGACATAAATAAAGATAATTTCGAGCAGTTACCCAACATAAAAACCATAGACAAATTCTTACAAATATATCTAAACCAAGAGATAAAAAGATGGCATCCTTTGCATCATCGGTAATTGAACTTCGAGAAGTAGCATTTTTGTAGGAAACATATGTTTCAATTGCAGTATTAATCGATGCTAAAAATATAACAACACTAAATCCTTTAAAAAATATTAATGCATGCCTTGGAACTAACGTATGCGTTGCGCGGATTCCATGTAATGCAATTACAATTCCAGTTATATGCGATATAATTCCAAAAATAATCATTGGCATAAATAATATATTATCTTTACCAACTTGACCATATGGTGCCAAATTTTTGCTATCTTCCAATCCAAAGATAACAGGTATCTCATCCATCAATGCCAATGAGAAATAGAATATACATACGATGGAAATAATTTTAACACGTGCTCTCCATAACAATAATGCAGGATTTTCTACATGTATGCCGCCAGAAAAAAAACTATTTCCATGATTTAAACGTTGTTGGTTCATTTCTTCTTGTGCTGAAGTTGGTCTTCTTGCTGTTGCTGGCACTGTTTCACCATTTGACGATGATGTCGATGCATTTTGTGCATTTGCTGCAGCAGCAATATTTGCATCTGCTTGTGCTTCCGATATAGGAAATAAATGAAGAATAGAGTTATTTACAATATTATATGAACCAACCGTATTTTTATCAACTAATACTCTGCCTGCAAATACTAGACGTTGACATTTTACTTTTGTTCCTGTTTTTTCTTCAACATATGCTTTTACATTTTGTACAGTGGTTTCAGATGATGGCAATAAAACCACTACTTCTTTTTCACCTGGTACCTTAAGACGTATGTTAAAGGTATTTTCCGTGTTTTTCTCGCTGTTGTTATTATTTACGTCTTCAACGTTTGTTGATAGTCCAACGTTTATCTCATCTTCTTGTTCCTCGTCCACATCTTGATTATCTATTTTTTTATATTCACCACGTTTCATTGTATTTTGAAAAGTATGACCTATGTATATAAATATTTGTCACACACACACACGTTTATTATTGCAAATAATATTAAATATAAATGTATGTAGAATGGTTGTTATATATCTCTCTCTATATATATATTCTATAATCTATTTGTTTATTGTTGTTGTTGTTATTCTTAGTTCATATATATTTTGATCAAATATTTTGCATCACGTTGTTTGAACGATTTCATCTTCCATTCATTTCAGTTTGCTTTATTAAATGACGGATAGCTGCTAGTGCTGTGTTCATGCTAAGCGCCTGAAAAAATATGCTTGGTTTTGATTAAGTACAACTTTTAGTATTAATACATAGTCTAAAAGCTTATTTCTGTGTCTGTATTTTACTACGTCTGTAATACAGTACATGCGAATAGCATCGCGTCGGTAAATTTTTAATGCCGCATGCGTTAGCATGGACATAGCATTACAACCCAAATTTTAGAGTTATATTTTAGGGTATTATCGTTTTAAGTTACCAAACTGACTATTTAGAGTGGAATATGATGAATAATAATATCCGATAATTTATAATTATTAATACTTGTTTCATTAATATGATAATTATTTTTATTATAAAAATGCCTGAAATGTTATTGATTTTTTTAAGGCGGCATCACATGAGCATCTGCCTTTTGGGCTGGTGGCCAGATGCACAGATATATATCCTCTTCTTATAATAAATATATACTATTACTTGTATTATAAAATAAGTGAGGAGATGATTAATGTAATTCTCTATACTATTCATCTACATGATTGATTTAAATTTAAAACAAAAAGAGCACGTTTATTTAATAGTGTACTCTTTGGACCATGCCTTTCTTCTTAATAAACAATAGCATCTACAAATCATTGCAATTATTATTTTTATTTGTTGTTGTTGTAACACATGCATCAAATAATAATAATTCCAAAAGGCGTTTGGCTTTAGCAACTACTAAACAAACGATAAAAGAAGTGTTTAAATCTTATATTACGAGAAAGTTAAAAAATGGAAATCCCGGAGGGGACGTAGTATGTACATCGCCCGGGACAAATCCGAAATCACCGCAATGTTTCAATCAAGTAGGAGAGCAAAATTGTGTAACAAAAGCGGAAGCTATGAAACGTTGGAAGGCAATGCCTGAACAAACACAAATTCAAATTTATCGTCAATCGGGTCTTATACACCGAAGGCATTTAGGCAATATTCCTTTTCCAGAAAAGTTTTGGTCGGCTAGACGAAATAACAAACTCTGTCCACAACCGTGTAATTGTTGGTTGGCCGCGCCACCTTCTGTCGACGGAAATAGCCGTGTACAAGTTTGGAGGAAAGAAGGCACTGCTGGTTGGAATGAAATTAAAGCTCAGCTAACGAAGTGGCAAGTTCCGAAAGAACTTTTTACAGAATATGAAATGGCAACAATGATTGAGAAAGCAACATTTGTCAATTTTGATTTCTACGTACAACCAAAAGAGAATAGCGCGGAGTACGAAGTTGCTTTGGGTACTGCAAGAATGAATGGTGGAGTAACAGAAATCGGTTATTTATATGCTGGCAAAGCGAAAGGTATTCTTTCCCCAGAGTACGCATGTGGAACTGCAAAGAAAAAGAAAGGGGGTTTTTTTGGCAAAGGTGGAAGAGTAAGTTACTGTAACAAACAAATGGTAACAAATGACAAAATTAAAAGAATTAAAAGTGCCTTGGAATATTTTGCATTTGAAAGTATTAAATTTGATGCGAGTTCAAATTTTGATACAATGATGAATTTGGACAAAAATAGTAATAGTCAATCATCCAAATCGGACAATGATGGTTTGTGGAAATTAGATGATTATACAAAGGCAATGATTGGTGAAGATGATGGCAATAGTGGTGGCGATGATCCATTAAACCTAGTTTATCCGGGAAGGATCAAGTTAGGCAGTGGGAAAGGAAACGGAAATCCTTTATTTGGCAGGCCAAGTAATGGTGGTGGTTGCCACCGTCAACAATTTCGTTGGTCCAACGATGCTTCCGCAGCAGCCGAACGTTGTCCTTTTGATTACCCTCCCGGTAAATCCTTTGTTGCTAAAATCAACCATGAAGATTTAAATTAAGAGGATCTTTCCGTTGTTTATATTTATATATATACTACATGTAACATGTAACAAAAAAAAGTGCATTTTTGTATTTTTAAAGTAATTTTTAAATATATACTTAGAGTATAAAATTTATCCTATGTGTAAAATCGGATCATAAATCATAAATCTCCATAAATCAATAACCTCCCAATTTTTAAGACTACCAATACTTGTACTTACAGTCGCTACTAATCTGAAAATTTGACCTTTTTTTTTTGAAATTATTATTAATTTACAAAAATATATATATATCATATGTGTAGAAGAATCCGGAATACTTTTCAAAGTTTCTTTAGTTCAGATGTAAACAACAATTTATCCAAAGGTTTCATATTCATCTATACGCGGAGAACCAGCATGTCATCATTTGTTACCAATGAGGATGATGCGTATCATGACAATGACAATGATAACAACAACAATAACATAGATTACAATAATAATAATATAGATTACAATAACTATTATGAAACACAGCAACAACAACAAGAATATAATAATAATAATAATAATAATAATAGACCAACAAAAAATAATGAATATTATCAACAACAACACTATCAAAATCAATCAACAGGAGATTATTATCAACAGGAAGAATATTATCACTATACACAACAACGACGACAACAACAACATGAATATTATGATCATCATGATCAACAACAACAATCATCGTCATCATCTGTATCTATATCAACAAAAATGTCTTCTTCTACCATTTCAAAAGAGTTACAAGAATTATCACCCTCCCGTCGACGTAATAAACGTAAAAAGAAAAAAAAGAAACAAACAAGTGCAAATGCAAAATTCGTTAGACCAACAGGACCATTCGAAAGCTTTTCCAATTTACCTCAAATTCGCGAGACCCAACCTGGTGTCGCCAGATCAGCATTAGTAAAACGTAAATTACATGCCTTATGTCGATTATTTGATTTTTCTTCTTCTAATAATAATAATAATAATAATAATAATAATAATAATATACAAATAGAACGTGATGGTAAAAAAGAAACATTGATGGAAATATATGAATATGCATCAAATAATAATCAATTTTTTCATGGTCCAAATACAGCTGCAATGATACGTATGGTAGCAGCAAATCTTTTTCGTGATGATCGTATATCATATCATTTTTCAGATGATGCATTCGATTCTAATACTACTACATGGCATTATGCATCGCAACATGATGGATTAAATGATACAAATGAAGCAATGAATATTAAAACATTATCATCACCTCATGGTACCAATAGTAATAATAACAACAACAACAACAACAACAACAACAATAATATAAAACCATGTAAATGGTGGTCGCATCAACAAATTATTTATGAAATATTCCTTGCATTTATAGTCTCTGAACATGTTGATGGTAAAATGATCAAACGTTATGTCCACCGTAATTTTTTACGTCAATTTGTTGATTTAACACGAAGTGGAGATCCAGGAGAGCGTAGTTATGTAAAAGCTATTTTACATCGTGTCTATGAAAAAGCTGTTACATATAGAAAATTTCTTCGTAGATGTATGGATTATGTATTTTTAGCATATGTGGATGATGGTGGGTTGTACCCACCATATCCTGGATTAGATGATTTATTGGAAATATATTACAGTATTATTGATGGGTTCAATGTGCCATTGAAAGAGGAACATCATGAATTTTTTGTCAAAGTTTTATTGCCATTGCATAAAATGCGATTTTATGCGAATATTAAAGATAGTGTTATTCAATGTACAAAAGCATATTTAGAAAAAGATAGTTCCGTATCTATTCTTTGGGTACAAGCATTGTTAAAATGGTGGCCAAGACGAAATAGCGCAAAAGCTATTTGTTTCTTTCATGAGTTGAAAATGATTTTAGATTTAATATCCCCATCTAACTTTGTAAAAATGATTCCAGATTTATTTAAATTATTAGGTGAATGCATGTTGGATTCAAATTTTCAAATTGCAGAGCAAACATTATTATGTTGGAGAAGTGAATATTTTGTGAGTTTAGTGGCACAGAATCGTAAGGAAATTTTACCAAAAATTTTCCCCGCATTGCAAAAAAATGCCAAATCACATTGGCATCCATTAATAAAATCTTTATCCATTAATGTATTGAAATTATTCAATGAAATAGATCCATGGTTAGTTACTAGATGCAATGAAGTCTTAAAGGAAGAGAAAAGCAGACAGAAAAATTTAGAAAAAATGAGACGTAAACGAAATAAAAAAGTGAATTCTGTCGTACGTTCAAAGAATAGTATATAAAATGTTCTCTTACTCATATATTATATATTAATAAAAGAAGTGTTAGAGAGTGTTCGGTGGTAGTATGATAGGTGGTGATAGAAAAAAAGAGAAAGAGGACAAAGGGACGTAGACAACAAATTATGTAAAAAATATTTTTTAGGAAACTATTTAAAGAAAATACGAGAGAGAGAATAGAAGTGTGTGGTAATGTGTGTGCACAATTAAAATAAAAAATATTCGTCGTAAAAATATTTTTATGATATAATACCAACAACGGGTATAAAATTTCCCCTCACTCTCCGATTTTCCATTTTACTAATATATTAATATATATATATATATGAATCTTTGATATTAATATTGCCCACCGTATCTTTGTTGTTGTTGTTGTTGTTGAAGTAATGGTTGTTGCATATAATTTTGTTGCGGTTGGCCGTATTGTGGTTGTGCGTATTGTGGTTGTTGCTGTTGTTGCTGTACATATTGTGGCTGTTGGGCATACTGCTGTTGTTGTTGTTGTTGTTGATTTACCATTTGCTGGGTCATAAACGGTGGCAAATTAGAAATATTCGCAACAAACACTCCGCCAGTGAATCTATCATGATCAGACAAGAGAATCTCTGGTCTTTTCAACAAATCTTTCCAAGATTGCTTATCCCAACTGGACCATTCATGATCTTCCATGTATCGTTCACTTACTGTTGAGCTTGTAAATGCATTTAAGATTTTTACAGGTTGATTTGTATATGGATCAGTGGCTGGCGTTGGAACTCCTAAGGCTGCCAATAACTCATTCACATCAAATGATTCTTCAGTGTAACGAAATCTACCGGTTCTTCCACTCAGCATATGATTCCAGCTAAACATTGCATCCATCATACATCTGTCAGCAATCATTCTTGCAATACCAGGCGGTGGAAAATTAAAAATAGACGCTCTTTCATATTCTTTCGTACCTTGTATTTTGCATCCACCTCGACTTCCACTGATGAAGACGCGAGAATTTCCATCTTGGATATAAAAATCAACAAATTGCTCATCACGTGCTATTTCATGCCAATATTCTCGTACATCTTCATGCCAATTTCCATCAGCATCTTTGCGGCTACGTACTTCCCTCCGTTCCTCATAAACTCTTGTGCGATACCATACGCATGGGCAACCGGAACCAGGAGCATAGAAAGGTGAATTACCTGCCAATACAATCCGACCAACAAGCTTTTGTAGAGCATTATCTTGTGCCTGTGACACCGGGACTGGTGGAAATTTATCCAAAACTCGTCCCACTTTATCTGCTTCTGATAAACAACAAAAGCAACAACCCATTATTATATTTTTTTTGTTTTTGTTTTTTGTCGTACAATAATAATTGAAATAAATAATATATAAACTTTAATTATAAAAAATACTATATATCTATCTATACTTTCTTCTTTAATAATTGGATTATATAATATCTTTTATGCAATTATTGCATATTATTATATATATTTGTGTATAATATAAGTTTTGTGCACTTGTGCTTTTTATTAAGGGTGTTTTAGCTGCTGAAATTAAAATAACCCAGCGGAGTCGGAGATGGATAATGGTGAGTCTATGCTATTTATGAAAACACATTATAAATATATATTGAATACGTGTATGAATGAAAGATATGCACATATGATATATCACTATATATACGGTATATTAATTTTACACACATATACACGCAATACATTCTTGCAAAATGCAAACATTCATTTTTGTTTCTCAACAAAATTCGGTGTGCACGTGTGTATGTATACCACGAAATACTAATTATACTTCATTTTTTACTTCTTTGCTCGGTAAAATAATAAATAACCCATATCTCGATCACCACCACCTTTTAATAATAAAACATCCGAGGTTTTACATTCATCTACTTGATCATCATCAAAACAAATCCAATTATCCCCATCTTGTCTTACCCATCCAATGTAATGGCCAGAATCAGCTGAACGTCCTTTATGCGATACTAATGCAAATAATTCATATTCACCTTGGAAATTTGCTGGTAAATTAATACCAGGAGAACCAAGTACAGCATCTTTATCACCTTGTGACATTGCTAATGCTTTTGCCAATTCATTTGCTTCATCAGATTCATCTTTCATCACTGCATCACCATCTGAATCTTTTTTACTTTCATCCTTTTTATCACTTTCAGGTTTTCCATTGTCATCTTTTCCTTTTGCAATTTCAGCTTCTTCGGCATCACGACTAACTTTTAAAATAGCTTTTAATTTCTCCGTGCAAAATTCATACATATCAATAGTATGTTGAAAAGCAACAGGACGCAACATTTTACATTTAGTTCCAGTGCTTGGATCCATTTGTGTCGGTTCACGTTTTTTCCAATAAAATCTCATATATTGAACACATAAAATTTTTGGTAGTTGATTAATCTTTTGCGTTCTGTTCCATATTGCATTGCGATTTAATGATGGTGCATTTTTCTCAATTTGACCTTTTAATGCTTTATGCATACCTTGAAACATATGATCCACTTTGTCCGTTGATGAAGATCCACCATCGATGTTTACACGTAATTTGTAATCTAATGAAGTCGTTGTTTTCACTGGTTCTGCATCAGTTTCTTGACATTTATCTTCTTGCTCAAATTCAATACCAAAAATGGCATCAACTGCATTGTCACGATCACCAAGTATTTTCCCACAATCATTCCCTATTACGTCTTTTTTCAATGAATTTTTCAATGCAGTGAACAACGCACCTAATAATTCTTCTGCATCTTGTTGCATGTAACCACCATTGCGTCCACGTTCAGCAAATTGTGTAAACGTTTGTCTCATACTATTGACAAATGCCATTGGTGTAACAGGTTCAAATTTATTTGCCATATCATTATATAATAAGCCAAGACTACGTGTGAAAGTACCAAACATATCGCCTGTATTGTTTTTACCAGATGCATTATATGCATTTAATACTTTATTCAATTCTGGTATACCACGTAAACATTGTAAAGTACTATTCATGTAACAAGTGTTTCCTAAATTATTCAAACCAGGTGGCAATAAGCTGTTTAAAGTGGCTTGTTGATTTTTTGTTAAATCTTCTAAAAATACAGTTTTTTCAACAGTTTTTAAAGTATCAGCACTACCAACTAAAACAAGTTGTGATTTGTTTGGTTTAAATTTACAGGTACCCAAATCGGTATCGTCCTTCAACATACCTTTCCATGCACCTTTGCACATGATCTTTTGCCTATCAACCGGCACATTGGTCAAAGTAAATAATTGTGCTTTAAGTGTAGCAACGTCACCACTTGGATTAAACGTAAACTCTTTCCATTTTTTCGTACCCCATTTTAATTTGACTGTAATTTCTGATGCAAGTGATGCCATAATTTTCTTGGTTTCTTTAACAAATGTCTTTTTGTATTTCACTTACTTATATACTATTATTATATCTCGTCCGGTCAATTGTATAATGATACTAATAATAATAATATGTTTTTTGCGTAATATCTAATCTTTGTTTTCTGTTGTATCAATGTCATATACTATCTATCTATTCAATTTATTTTCAAAAACAATAATAAATAAAAAATTTAGACTAAAAAATGTTGATCCTTTTTATATATTATGTTAATAATGTTAATGTTATTTTCATATTAATACTTATAACACTACAAAATATTATACTAGCTAGCCCAGCTATCTGAAGAAATAGAAGAGGCGAAAAAGATCATTTCGAATAAATATTTAAAGCATGGAAATAGCACTGATGGATTTTTGATTTCTTCTACTGAAAAATTATTTTTTTTTGAAAATTGAATGAACACACACACATTTATTATTAGTTTTAAAAATTAAAATATTCACTTCTTAGTTGTTTGTTCCTTTTCCCCCTTGCGTGCTGTAAGAAAAAACGATTTCATGAAGACGTAATATATAAAAAAAAGGTTAAAAAAGAAAAAAACCAAGTAACTGGACAAGAAAAAAGAAAGGAAGGAAAAAAACGACGTAAGATAATAGTATCATATGGGTGATTTAGCGCAATTGTTGCAACAATTTGGTGGTGGTGGTGGTGGTGGCATGGCCGCTGCTGCAAATATACCAATTATGGATACTGCAGAAACTGTTCATATATCGTCTATGGCATTGATAAAAATGTTGAAACATGGACGTTTAGGTATACCAATGGAAGTCATGGGCTTGATGCTTGGTGAGTTTGTTGATGACTATACAGTAACTGTCGTTGATGTTTTTGCGATGCCACAGCATGGTACAGGTGTATCCGTAGAAGCCGTTGATCCTGTTTTTCAAACTAAAATGTTGGATATGTTGAAGCAAACTGGTCGACCTGAAATGGTTGTTGGTTGGTATCACTCACATCCTGGTTTCGGTACATGGTTATCTGGCGTTGATATTAATACACAAACAAGTTTTGAAGCATTAAATCCACGCGCGGTAGCTGTTGTTGTCGATCCGGTACAATCAGTAAAAGGAAAAGTTGTTATTGATGCATTTCGTTTGATCAATCCACAAACTTTAATGATGGGAAAAGAGCCAAGACAAACCACATCGAATATTCATTATTTACAAAAACCAT
>JACLAD010010817.1_pt1 | contig 12482 bp, 14 predicted proteins | sample 8027901 | NCBI WGS metagenome assembly JACLAD01 (sample SAMN15725071, study PRJNA655200) | protist metagenome | isolation source: fluorescence activated cell sorting (FACS) single amplified genomes of... | place: Spain: Blaines Bay Microbial Observatory, Mediterranean Sea | collected 2016-07-05
CGGGAGTGACCGGCCGGGCATTGGCCAAGGTCGTTGATCAGGGCGGAGTGCCGGTATGTGTGAATGCGCTTCGGGCTGTCCGAGTGCCCATGCAAGGGCGCGACTGCAAAGCCTGTCGACATGACGGAGGCCCGCGCTCCCGAGGTTCGGACCATTGCAGGTCGCGACCGGCGGCCAAGAGACAACGCCCGCCCGGATCTCGCACCCCTACCGATGCAGCCGCGGATCGAGCGCAAAGCGCTCCTGCTGCACGTCATCGAAATGACCCGCCGCCCGGTCCGCGTCGAAGATCAGGTTCCAGCTGTGGCGCGATACGGTTGAAGGCAGCAGGCAGAACAGATGATCCCTTAGCAGCTGATCCCCGAAGGCTTGCTGTCCCGGCCCATGCGCCCCGGGAACGAGCCAGTTGGCGTTTGGGACATCCTCGGTTGAGAGGACATGGACCGTGGACGGGTCGATCACCCGGGCGCTGGTCAGCACATGCGGCGCGGTATCGAGCAGCTTGAACCCCTTGTGAACCGCGACCTCCATGATGGCGGTCGAGGGGTCCACGGAGCTGTAGACCGCGCGGACGCCCCGGGAATTCCAGCGGCCGCCGACGCGATACGATCCCTCGCCCCGGTCCCAGCTGCCCGCATGCCGCTCTTGATCGAGACGCCAGAACCGAAGCTCGCCCGAGCCGAGCGGCGGCGGCAATGGCGTCACGAATAGACCCCGTATTCGATGCGCGTCAGGTAGTCGTCGACCGCCTCGGCCCCCGCCGTGGAGGTAAGCAGGTCGATCGGCCGGCGATTGTCGAGGCCGATCGCGGGCTCCAGAAGCCATGCCTCCGCCGCGGCCTGCGTCCCGAGCACCTCCGTCGCCTTGGCAATGATCTCGGCGAACCGCCAGGCGCGACTGCTCTGTTCGGGCGAGAGCAGCTTCTGCTTCACCTCCGACCGGCGGCGCTGCAGCGTTCGGATGCTGATCCCGATCGCCTTGGTCAGCACGTCGCCCGTCGACAGGACCTGAACGCCGTCGACGAGGTGGAACAGCGATTTCGAGGGGATGCCCTGCACGATCAGGTCATGCGCATCAAGGGCGCTGCGAACGTCGCGCTTCATGATCTTGCCGCCGCCTAGAAGACGGTAGGCGCGGATCGCGTCATTCTCGGCCCCGGTCGGGGCACCGCGGCCGGTATGTCCTTCGGCCATGCTCATGGCGGTCATGGGACTGATCCTCCGACATGTGTCGCCAAATATATGACACTTGTCGTGCTACATTTCAAGGTAAGCACCGAACGGAAAGGCGACATGGCGTCATGCGGTGAACTGATTAACCATTTTTGTGCTATGACATCCGTCTCAGGCGGCGAAGAGCGCCCGGGCATGCAAAACAACAACAACAGGGAATACCCATGTCGATCGATCCGACCTTCACACACTGGACCGCCGTCTACCGCTCCGCCGGCGAGGATGAACCGACCGCCATCACGGCCGATTTCAGCGAAACGGGGGCGGGCGATCCGGCCGATGCCCATGCGGCGAAGGCCCATTTCCGGACGATGCTCGGCCGCGGCACGGAGCTGCTCGAGGTCTATCCGTTCCCCAATCCCGACGAGGCGCTCGAAACTTGGCGCGCGACGAACACGCTCGAGGTCGCGGGGCTCTGACGCACCGTCGTGGGATCGGGCAGGTGAGGGCGGCATAGAGCTGGCCCGGCAATATGCGCACCTCGCATCTGTCGGCCTGCTCGATCTCACTGGCGCGCGTATCTCAGCAAGTCATCAGGCCGCGCAGGAAAATTCTGTCGTAGCCGCGTTGAGCGTGGCCTGCGACACCATGCCCGGTGCGCGGGTCGCGGCTGACTGGCCCCGCGCCCCATGGCCTCCTTGCCTCAAAATTAGCGAAGAAGGGGTCCAAAAGACACAGGGCTATTCAGGCGTCGCATACGAGAGCACCAGCTTTGGCGCAAGATCCAATTCGGAATCGACGGTGACTGCCTCCGAAAAGCTTCGGAACAGTCAACTTAATTTAGTAGAGATCTAACAGTCGCGGAAGACCAAGACTGAGTTCCGGAAAGACAGCAACTACAACCAGCGCCATGATCATCGCGGCGAAGAATGGCAGCAATGGTCGTGTGACCGATTGAACTTTCACGTTCCCGACGGAGCAGCCCACGAACAGAGCTATACCTACGGGCGGCGTACAGAGCCCAATGCAAAGGTTGAAGATCATCATGATGCCAAAATGAAGCGGGTCCATTCCGAGATCGGTGGCGACGGGCAAGAATATCGGCGTAAAGATCAGGATGGCCGGTGTCATGTCCATGAACACGCCAACAGCGATCAATATGAGATTGATGATCAGCAGCAGTATGAGTGGATTGTCCGAAATAGACAGCAAGGCGGTCGTAATCGTCTGAGGTATGTCGGCTCGTGTCATCACCCAAGACATGGCGATCGACATTGACACCAGCAATAGTACGATTGCCGTCGTTGTCATTGCTTCGACCAGTACGCTCGGAAGGGCGCGCAACGGTATCTCGCGATACACGACCACCGATAGGAAGAAAGCATATAAGACCGCGATGGCCGAGGCTTCTGTTGCCGTGAAGAACCCGCCCAAGATGCCCCCAATCACGACGATGACTAGCGACAGACTAGGAAGTGCCTCGACGAACGCGGTCCAGACATCACCCCAAGAGGACCGTTCACCAGCGCCATAATGGGCACGGCGCGACAGAATATAACCCGTGATCATCAATACGGCGCCCATCAGAAAACCCGGCACATAGCCGGCCGCAAAAAGCGCCGCGATAGAAAGGTTTCCCGCAGTGACGGCATAGATGATCATTACGTTCGAGGGTGGGATGAGCAGGCCCGTCACGCATGAGGTAATGTTCACAGCGGCTGAGTAAGTTTCTGGATAGCCCGCCCTGCGCTGCATCGGGGCCATTACGCCACCGACCGCTGCCGCAGCAGCGGTAGCAGAGCCCGAGATCGAGCCGAACATCATGTTCGCGAGCACGTTAACGTGCCCCAGCGAACCCGGCGTACGACCGACGAGAACCAAGGCGAGGCGGATTAGCCGGCTCGCGATGCCGCCGTGATTCATCAACACTCCAGCTAGGACGAAGAATGGGATCGCAAGCAAGGCAAAGTTGTCTAGGCCCGAAACAAGGCGTTGGCTGATGATCGTCAGGATGATCTCGGGCGGCAGGATAACAGAGCCCGCGACAATGGCCGAAATTCCAAGAGCAAAAGCGATCGGCACGCTGGTGAACACCAGAAACAGAAACGAAATCAGCAGAACGATTGCCGGGCTCATATCGAGTCCTCCTGGTAGGGCGCCGGGGTGTTCGTGGCCGGTACCATGCCGAACAGCGTTTCGATTAGATTGAAGATGCAGAAGGCCAATATCAGCGTGCCCGAGATCGGAAGCGCCGCGTAGACATAGCTCATAGGCATTTGCAGCGCTGGCGATATCTCTCCCATGCTGGCCGAAGTCTGGACGATGCGATAACCGCCAAGCATCATGACGCCCGCGGCAAAGGTCGCGATCATCGTCTCCGAGTAGACCTCGAGAATACGCCTGCCATGCGATGGCAGAGCATTCTGAAGCAGGTCAATGGCAAGGTGGCGTCGGCCTGAGGTACAGACTGCCGCACCAAGAAGCACAAGCCAGATGAGTAGGAAGCGTGACAGCTCGTCAGTCTGCGTGCTGGGTTGCGTCAGCACGTAGCGACTAAGGACCTGCCAGCTGATGCAGATGACCAGCAGCCCCATCATGACCGCTCCCAAAGCCGACAGAAGAGCCGCAAGGCCGTGGCGCAATCGGGAAATCGTCTTCAGCATGTTGTGCCTTCACGGAGGGCTTGCAGGCACAGGCCTGCAAACCTTTTCGGGGGACAGCCTTATTCGGCGGCAGCGCGAACGGCCTCGATCAGGGCGGATTTTTCGGGATCAGCCATCAGTTCATCGATAAGCGGCTGAACTGCGGCTTGGAACGGCGCCGGGTCGACCTCAATGATCTCATTACCGGCAGCCAGCACGGTTTCCCGAGCCTTCTGAAGATCCTGCTGGTACAGATCCTTTTCAAAGGCGACCGAGGCAATGGCCGCCGTTTGAAGGATGTCCTGCTGCTCGGGCGTCAGTGCATCCCAGCTATTGGTCGAGATGGTCAGGAAATCGACGACGACCGTATGACGATCTTCGGAAAAGACCTTAGCAACCTCGAAGTGGCGAGTGGAAACGAATGTCGTCAGGTTATTCTCTGCGCCGTCGATCACGCCTTGCTGGATGGCGGTGTAAGTTTCCCCGAAGGGGATCGGGACGGGAGAGGCACCCATTAGCTCCATCGTCCGATTGGTCGTTGGGGTCGGTAGGACCCGGATTTTCACACCCTCAAGGTCCGCCGGGGTTCGAATGGGTTTGTTGGCGTAGAAGTTGCGTGTACCTGAGGGGTAGCCGGCAAGGTTGATGAATCCCTTGCTACGCGAAGCGTCGTTCAGTTTCGTCGCGATTTCGCCTTCCAAAACCTTTTCTAGGTGCTTATCGCTTTCGAACAGGTAGGGCACGCTGAAGATGAAATAAGAAGGTTCGAACGCCTGGAGTTCCCCATAAAACCCTTTGGTCATATCCATGGCGCCCTGTTGCATCATGGCCATAACGTCCTTGGTTTCTCCCATTTGCCCATTGGGGTAGATCTTGATCTCCATCGCCCCGTCAGACAGCTCGGTGACGTCGGATGCAAACTTTTCAAAGGTCTTCGCGAGAACGTGGTCTTGGCTCAGATTGTGCGCGAGACGCAAAGTGGTGTCCGCGGCAAATGCGGGCAGCGCATTTAGCGAGGCCAGGCTGATCGATGCAGCGAACGCAATTCTCTTAATCACGAAAATTCTCCTTTGGAATCTTGAATTCAGGCTGCGGAAAACCTGTTTCAGCCGGTTTGGCCATTCGACTCAATGATGTCGCGGATCCCGCCGGCCGCGACCTGACTTGCAATTAACACCTCACCGCTGAAAGCGCGGATCGACATGACTGGAGGTTTGATCTTCTGGCAAAGTACAGCCGCCGACGGGATGGCTTTCCCACGATATTCAGGCCACCACGACCGCTAGGCCCGCGGCGACACACGCCTGCCTATCAGTTACACTCATTGGGTCCCCTCCCTGATGCGCTTGGCTTGCGCTTGAAAGACCGTCCTCCACCGGCCCCTCACGGGCAACAACAGCACAACGCAAAGCGCCTTGCAAGCGGTTGCAACAATCATGCGATCCATCCATGCTTGAAGCAGGCGAACAATGGGTTACAGCTATGCGGTCGCAAGGCGGGAGGAAAAGGGACATGGCGGTCACGCTCAGAGAGGTCGCCGAGCGAGCAGGTGTGTCGCGTTCGGCGGTTTCGCGCACCTTCACGGATGGCGCCTCGGTTTCAGCCAAGATGCGGCGCAAGGTCGAAAAGGCAGCGCGAGAGTTGGGCTACAGTCCCAATGCGCTGGCCTCGTCACTGACCACCGGCCGAACCAAGCTGATCGGACTAGTTTCAAACAACTTCCACAACCCGATCTTCCTTGAGATCTTCGACCTGTTCACGCGTGCCCTACAGGAGCGCGGACTGCGGACGTTGCTGGTCAACCTCTCGGACGAGACCGAGCCCGAAAATTCGGTGAAAATGCTGCGCCAATATTCGGTTGATGGCGTTATCGTCGCCTCATCGACGCTGCCGCCGGATTTCGCCCTTGCCTTTCGGAAGGCCGGCGTGCCGGCAGTCAACGTCTTCGGGCGTTACGCCTCCGACCCGGGCGTACCCATGGTGGGCATCGACAATGTCGAATGCGGCCGGATCGCAGCTCGTACCCTCATCGCGCGAGGCTATCGTCGCGTAGCATTCATGGGGGGGCCCGAAAATGCTACCTCAACCCAAGACCGACAAGCAGGGTTTGCTTCAGAAATGCAGGCACAGCCGACCATCGTGGTCAGCACCTCCTATGCACAGGCCTATTCCTTCGAGGCCGGTCGGCGCGAAATGCAACGACTTCTAACCGAGGCGCCGGCAGAGGCCTATTTCTGCGGGGACGACGTGCTGTCGATTGGCGCACTCTCGGCATTGCGAGATCATGGGCTGTCGGTGCCGGGTGATGTCGGACTGCTCGGGCTCAATGACATGGAAATGGCCGGTTGGGCCGGGATTGACCTGACCACGATTCAGCAGCCCGTCCGACAGATCGTCGCCTCCTCGATCGAGCTGATGACCGCGACTCTGGCTGAGCCAGGCCGATACCCCGAGGCCCGGGTTTTCCCGTGCCAAATCGTCGAGCGGAAAACGCTCAGACTGCTACCCACATAGTATCGGGGCATTAGCAGTCAACGCTCCGGAATGAACCGCTCCGACCCAAGGCAAAGGGCTCGGTCGGCCGTCGAGCCACCTCTGGAGGGCGGTCGATTTTTGGCAGGAGCCGCCAAAGAGACAATGCAGCACCCAGCGGGATGCCCAAATCTTGGCTGTCTTTGGTGGACGTGGGAACAGTGCCGTCATGACAACCTAAATTTTTGTTGCAACCGGTTGCAAAAAATGTAGCCTCGGCTTCGAACTGTTACGGGCAATTCCTGAAGCCTGCTGCGAACTGTTGGAAAGACCTTAATGCCATGACCGCGTCACCGGACCCTACTTGTTCCGCCCCGCACCTCACAGAGCCCAGCGAAACCCTCGCCCAAGCGAGGGCCCTCAAACGCCACAGGTCTGGCGCAGTGAAAAGCACCTCCTCTCTGGCTCAAGCCGATCGAGATCGAACCAAAAGCCAGTGGAGGGTGTGATGCTGGACCGCATGAAGGCACGCCGCTTCCTGGTGGTCGGTCGGGTGGGGATGGACCTTACAGCTATGCCGCCCGGCACCCGCACCCGCGAAGCGCGCGAAATGATGGTATCAATGGGCGGCAGCTCGGCCAACATCGCCGCCGGCTTAGTCAAGCTCGGCTGCAAAGCGGCCCTGCTGACTTGCGTGTCGGACGATGCGGTGGGTTGGTATTGCGAAGATCAGCTCGACGCCTATGGCATCGACCGCCGGTATGTACGACGGGTCCGCGGCGAGAAGCGCACCTCGCTTGCAATCGTCGAGGCGCGGGTCGCGGAGCACCAGAGTGTCATCTACCGCAACGATGCTGCCGACTTCGCGATGACAGTCGGGGACGTCGAGGCGGTGAACTATGATCGCTTCGACGCGGTCATCACCACCGGAACCGTCTTCGCGGCCGAACCGTCGCGCGCGGCCGCATTCCGCGTCTTCGAACTGGCCCGCGCCAGCGGACTACAGGTGATCTTCGACGTCGATTATCGCCCCTACAGCTGGTCGTCGCCTGAGGTTGCATCGAGCGTCCTTTCCCGCGCCGGCGCCCTGGCTGACGTCGTCGTCGGCAATGATGAGGAGTTCGGCTTTATGGCGGGCGGCCATGACAAGGGATTCGCTCATGCCCGTGCGCTCGCTGATACCGCTGACCTCGTTGTCTACAAGATGGGGCCCGAGGGCGCAGTGAGCTTCGCAAATGGCGAAGCGCAGCGCAGCGGTGTCTATCTTGTGGACGCGCTGAAACCCACTGGCGCAGGCGACAGCTTCATGGCCGGCCTGCTCTCCGGCCTCGCCGAGGGACGCCCTCTGCGTGAGGCGGTGCTGCGCGGCTCGGCCTGCGCGTCGATCGTCGTGTCAAAGCCCGGTTGTGCCCTAGCGATGCCCGATCCGGCCGAGCTCACATCCTTTCTAAAGTGTCATCCCGGCCCCACGCAGGGCTAAAAGGACATCCCATGCATATTGCCCCCCATGACAATCGCAACCAGCCCATCGTCGAAGCTGGTCACGACCTAGTGCCGCTAAACTACTTCAACATCGTCAAGCTGAGGTGCGGCGAAAGCTTCGAATACACCGTGCCAGGTTACGAAACCTGCGTGGTGCCCGCGACGGGCACCGTCGACGTCGACGTCGACGGCATGGGCTTCGTCGATCTGGGCAAGCGAGGCACCGACGTCTGGGATGGCGAGCCCGAGGGCGTCTATGCGCCGGTCGGCGCAAAGGTACGCATTACCTGCCGCAGCGAGATGACCGAAACCTTTGTGGCGGGAGCCAAATACGACCGTGTGCTCGAGCCCTTTGATGTACGCGAGGCCCAACTTGACGTAGTGCAGTACGGGTCGGATGACACTAAGACTCACCGCAAGATCAAGCATATTCTTGGTGCCCAGCAGCACGGCAAAGTGGGTCGACTGCTGGTGAGCGAACTTTATACCGTGGGGCAAGGCGGCTGGTCAGGTTTTCCTTCCCACAAGCACGATACCGACCGGCTGCCCGATGAGACGCGGCACGACGAAACTTACAATTTCCGTTTTCGGCCAAATCACGGCTCAGGCCTGCAGATGCTGCAGCGCGAGGACAACATGCCAGGCGAAGCCTATCACATCATGAATGGCTCGACCGTACTGATAGATAAGGGCTACCACCCTTGCGCGGTATTACCAGGCTACGAGATGTACTACTTCACCATCCTCGGCGGACTTAGCCAGCGCAGCCTCAAGCAGCATTTTCAGCCGACCCATGCCGGACAACTGCACACGATCCCGGGGATCATGGACATGGTGGCCAAGTTCAAATGACACTGGCAACGCTTTCCGAAGTTCTGCAGCCCGCATTAAAGGAAGGTCACGCGGTGGCTGGGCTGGTCACGCTGGGTTGGGAGGATATGCGCGCTTATGTCGCTGCCGCCGAGGCCGAAGGCGTGCCAGTGATCCTGCAGGCAGGGCCGTCCTGCCGCAAGCACACGCCGCTGCCGGTGTTGGGCGCGATGTTTCGCTACCTCGCCGAAAATGCCTCTGTGCCTGTCGTGGCGCACCTCGACCATGGCTACACCGAGGCGGAATGCCGCGACGCTATTGCGTCGGGCTTTACTTCGGTAATGTTCGACGGCTCACGGCTTCCACTAAACGAGAACATCGAGCGCACGGCTGTCATCGCTGCGCTGGCACACGCGGCAGGCGTCTCCTGTGAGGGCGAAATCGGCTTCGTAGGTTACGCGGATGGTGAGAATTCGGCCGGGACCGACCCAGAACAAGCCGCGCGTTTTGCCCGCGAAACGGGGGTCGATGCCATGGCGATTTCTGTCGGAAACACCCATCTGCAGCGAGGCGGCGAGGGCGGGCTCGATGCGGCGCGCATCCATGCCATCGAAGCGGTCTGCGACCTGCCGCTAGTGATCCATGGTGGATCTGGCGTACCGTATGCACAAAGACAAGCGCTGGCGCGCAATTCTAAGATCTGCAAGTTCAACATTGGCACCGAACTGCGCATAGAGTTCGGGCAAGCGCTGCGCGCTGCCGTGGAGCAAAATCCCAGCCGGTTCGACCGGGTGGCTATTCTTTCAGAGGTACACAACCCTCTCGTTGCCGCTACACGCGAGGTTCTGCGCGCCTTTAAGGGGGACTAAGAGATCAAAGCAGATCACCCGAAGCAGGGCAAAGGTCATGCTCTATTGGGGTCGGCTTAAAGAAAGTGAACATTCTCGCACTAAATGAGCTGCCCCACCTGAGTGCTCCAGGTTAATTGTTAATGCATGGTCGGCCTCCGGTCGACGGGCACGATGCTTTCTGGTGCAGGTGGCCGATAGCCCAAGGCGCTGTGGGGCCTGACGGTGTTATAATGCCTCCGCCATCGCTCGATCAGGATCTGTGCCTCACGCAGCGTGTAGAAGATCTCTGCGTCGAGCAGCTCGTTGCGGAAGCGGGCATTGAAGCTCTCGCAGTAGCCGTTCTCCCAGGGCGATCCTGGTTCGATGAAGGCGGTCTTGGCGCCGACGGCTTCGATCCAGTCGCGGACCTTCGTAGCCACGAATTCGGGCCCGTTGTCTGAGCGAATAAACTCGGGCGGCCCGCGCAGGATGAACAGGTCCGTCAGGGCATCGACCACGTCGGTGGAGTTAAGCTTTCTGTCGACACGGATCATCAGCGCCTCCTTCGTGAACTCGTCGATGATGTTGAGGATGCGGTAAGCCCGGCCGTCATGCGTCCGGTCCTGAACGAAGTCGTAGGACCAGACGTGGTTCGGCCGCTCCGGCCGCAGGCGGACGCACGCGCCGTCGTTCAGCCACAGCCGACTTCGCTTCTTCTGCTTTTGCGGGACCTTCAGCCCTTCACGTTTCCAGATGCGCTCGACCCGTTTGACGTTCACCTGCCAGCCGGACTGGTTCAGCAGCGCGGTGATCGGGCGGTAGCCGTAGCGGCCATACTGGCGCGCCAGCTCGATGATGTCCGCCGTCAGGCGCGCTTCGTTCGGCCGGCCGCGTGGCACCTTTCTCTGCGTGGAGCGGTGCTGGCCCAGCGTGCGGCAGGCGCGGCGCTCGGATACGCCCAGTTCCTGCCGCACATGATCGATGCACTGGCGTCGGCGCGAAGGGCTCAGAAGTTTCCCCGCGCCGCCTCGGCCAAGATGAGCTTGTCGAGCGTCAGGTCGGAGACCGCCCGCCTGAGCCGTTGGTTCTCCTTCTCGAGCTCCTTCAGCCGCTTCAGCTGGCTCCGGCTCATGCCGCCGTATTGCCGCCGCCACCTGTAGTAGCTCTGCTGCGTGATGCCGACCTGGCGCACCGCATCGGCAACCGGCATGCCCTGGCCATGCAACACCTCGATCTGCCGCAGCTTCAGCACGATGTCCTCGGGCTTCTCGCGCTTTCCACCCATCGCTTCGTCCTCCTCCTGGCGAGATAAATCTATCTCAGTGGGCGGAGCACTTCATTGGGGGCAGACCAAGCGCGCAGCTGAACGCCACACCAAGACGCTGCCTTGGCTACCGGACACCCGCCGAGGCTTTCGCCGAGGAACTTCGCCAACTCGACCGGTCCTGAACCCGTGTCGCAACCAGCATTGAATTCACACTCGCCCGGATTGTCTGGGCGGTCATGACACGCAAGGAGGTTTACAGAGATCCTGAAGGAGCGGTCTGCTGATCGTCCCCTGTCAGGAGCGTCGGTGACGCAAGTGGCGCACTGATTCCGTATGGGCAAGGATCGATGGATCGGGGTGGAGCAAACCAGTGAGAGGCAGAGAGCCTTGAGCTCGCAATTCTGACATGGATTCCATCCGCGAATTTCCATACTGGCCAGCGGCGCATGCAGGGCCGCACGCAAAGGCCTTACACATGTTCGCAGCCGGTCACTTGTCCTCGGGAGCCAAGAAGCCGCTTGCGCAAGCGGGGGTATCCACACATGTCTCTCGATCAAGGTCCTGTTCAAGCTGCCGCTGAGGCAGACGGCCGGGATGGTGGCCAGCTTGCTGCGGATGGCAGGGCTGGACTGGCCGGTGCCGGACTACTCGACGCTGTGCCGCAGGCAGAAGACCTTGGCTGTCCAGATCCCGTATCGCCGGGCCAGTGGCCCGCTGAACCTTCTGGTGGACAGCACCGGCATCAAATTCCTGGGCGATGGCGAATGGCAGGCGCGCAAGCATGGACCGCAGGGCCGTCGCCAGTGGCGGAAGATCCACCTGGCTATGGATACGGCCACGTCCGACATCCGCGCCGTGGAGTTCACTCCCAGCCGTGATGGCGATAGCCCGGTCCTTCCGGACCTGCTCGACCAGATCCCTGAAGACGAGCCGATCAGCACCGTGACTGCTGATGGCGCTTACGACACGCGTCGCTGTCATACCGCGATCATCGAACGCCAAGCCACTGCGATCATTCCGCTCCGCAAGAACGGACGACCATGGAAAGAGGATGGGCCGGCAGCTGCCGCCCGCAACGACATCTTCCGGGCCACACGGCACTTTGGTCGAGCGTTCTGGAAGCGGTGGACCGGCTATCACCTGCGAAGCCGCGTCGAGGCAAAGATGCGCTGCCTGAAGGCGTTCGGGGAGCGCATCGCCGCGAGAGACCCCGACCGCCAGACCGCCGAAGTCCACATCCGCATTGCCCTCATGAACCGCTTTTCAGCCCTCGGCACCGCCGAGATCGTTCGCGTGGCATGACCTCATTGGGGAAAGGGGCATCTGCGCCTCAAGCCTGAGTTCTGCAACATGTGTAACCGCCCCAAGCGCAAGAGGTATATTCAGAGCTGATCTTGGCGCGTCGTCGGGTGCTGACATGTGTCCGGCCTCTGATGCGGCCCTACATGCCGCCGGCCCTTATGGTGTTCGCAGGTCGGGTCCAAATCAACGCCGCGTGCTCAAAGGCACTTTGTTGCAAACTGGTTTTCCCGATCCCGTCTCGCGACCGTTGCGCCATACAACTCCTTGCCCTCTTTCGCTCCGACGTCCTCGCGACCGACGATGGGTTACGCCATCGCGACCGGAGACCTGTAGACGCCGCCTCGAGCCATCAAGGCCCAGACGATCCGCGCCAATTTGTTCGCCAGCGCCACGCGCACCAGCATGCCTGGCTTGCGCGCCAGCAAGCCGCCCAGCCAAGTGCCCGGCTGCGCCTCCTTGTGAACGTGTCGTTTGATGACGACGCTATTGGCGCCGATGATCAGCA